>Ga0325410_1008544_pt1 | contig 11090 bp, 5 predicted proteins | sample PopdelMetagenome_16_FD_206182 | JGI IMG/M metagenome (GOLD analysis project Ga0325410, IMG submission 206182) | Populus deltoides microbial communities from Bellville, Georgia, United States - Xylem-PdIQD-R3 | ecosystem: Host-associated > Plants > Phyllosphere > Stem > Wood/Secondary xylem...
AATTTAGAAGATCTAAAGACTAGGTAATAACTAATGATATATGGGCAGGACTTGATTCCATACCTAACATTCCTAAGCTTGGAAGAATGTCAGGCCTAGATGAAATGGGTCTAGCTTGTTTCCTGGCTGAACGCCTTTAGGTTTCGCTGTGTGCGAGACTAATAGGGTATAGGTTTGGCGAGCTGCTAAACCTAACTTCCCTGGACTCATCTAAATGTCGAGCCCAAGCGAATATAGGTCTAGCAAGCTGCGAAACCCAACGTTCTTGGGTTCAGCCAAGTGTTAAGCCCAAACAGATATGAGTTTAGCGAGTTGTCATACCCAACATCTTCAGGATCAACCACATGTCAAGCCCAAATAGATATAGCTTTAGCGAGCTACCATACCTAATATATTTAGGTTCAGCCACATGCCAAGTCCAAGTGGATATAGGTCTAATGAGTTGTTAGACCCACTGCTCATGGGCATGGCACCATGCTGAGCCTAAGTAGTTATGAGTTTGGCATGTTACCAAACCTAATGCCTTTGGACTTGGCTACTTGCTGAACCAATGTAGGCATGGGTCTAGCAAACTGTTAGGCCCTTTATCTTTAAGCTTGGCTGCTCGCCTAGCCTATTTGGACAAGAGTCTGCAACCTTCTTGACCTATCAACCTTGAGGTTGGTTGGATGCCAAGCCTAATTAGGCATAGGTCTACTGTGCTACTTGATCAAATGTTCTTGAGTTTGGCTACATGTCAAGCCCAAATGCATGAGTCCGACTCATTTCCATACCTATTGACCGTGAGTTTGGTAGTGTGCCAAGCACAAAGTGTTACATATCAAGAGATTGTTATAAACCCCATGTTGGGCTATAAGGTTATATTTATTTATTATTATGACTTTTAACATAAAACATTAGTGTTAATGATATTTGTCTCTTTACACCTGTAAGTGTATAAAAAATCTCTAAAAGGTCTACTATATATTTATCTCATAATATTTGTCCTTCATTAATATTATGTAAATGATATTTATCCCTTATTAATATTATTAGGATAAGATGACTCTCCAATCCTTCACTCCAACAAAATGTTTTGAGCTATAAATACCATCTAAACCAACCAGATAAAAGATTCATAATTTTTATTCTCTAGACACCAACACTTTTAAATACTAGAGCATTTATCATACAAAAATAAGAACAAATACTCTTGTTCTTGGAATTTAATTTTCATTCTCTCATTTATTACAATCATTTTTCTTAAAAGTTTTCAACTTTATCATCTAAAAGTCCTTAAACCCTACCATAAGGAATTGTTTTGTAGGTGTTAGGTCTTCTACCACTAATCATCCACTTAATAAGCTCTAGAGAATGGAATATTGACATGAACAAATGATTACCCATTGTCTAAACACCAAAAAAATCTCTTTCTTAAGCATACTGGATTTTGGAATATCATCATTTGGCACTTTAAGTGGGAACCTTTATTAAAAAGAAAAACCATTAATTCTTTTCTAGATTTGGTTATTTACCTTTTTGAGCTAGTCCATGACCAACAATCAAGACAAACATGGGATGTGATGTGTCACGGAGCTCCTTATAATTGTTGGCACTTCTGCTCCATTAGAGTTTTAACAACTTTTTAATTAGGTTTGATTCTATATTAAGGTAATGCTGGCCACTTAAGGGCAAAATCAGGCCCAATAACTCCAATAACTCTTGGTGTATAAGGTAACACCCTTAGTCCTAGCTTCTCAACCATAAGTTGCCTCCTCGGCAAGGAGATAATTATATTATCCAGAAGAAGATGGGCAAAATAACACTAAGATTTCTTAACCCCAACAATCTCGTAGTCCCTCTAAAGGCTGTTATCATTAACATGAACCTCTCATACTAAATGGTTATTTTAGATGTGATCCATCTAGCCACCATGGGATAGAAGTTAGCAACCAACCCTGCCATTCCATGCCATAATTCTTTATATCCCTTAAGCTTAGTAGATAAAAGTCTAGGAAAGGTTTAATTGGCAAATAAAATCAGAAAGAGGTCTACAATCCTTATAAGATAAAAGGGTTCACCTTTATCCAAACGAGTCTTGCACACCCTCATCACTAAGAAGTATATCTCCACGAAGATGATTTTGGACAATTATGATGGTCTAGCAAATCCACGAGAGCATGTTCAAAATGTACGTAACAACCTTGAGTTAGTCATCCAGGATATTGATTCTATGTGCAAAATCCTCCCTAAAAGTTTCAACGTGTCAGCATGAGCCTGGTATAAAAACTTGGAGTCGAGCTCTATCACTTGTTTTCGTGACCTTAATGCTAAACTTGTATCATATTTAGGACTAGTATACAAGTCAATAGGAGTTTCATAGAACTCTTAAGAATTATTGAATCAAAAAAGGAATCCATCAAAGCATATTTGAAAAGGTTCAATGAAGAAATGCTTAGGGTAGAGGAACTGATTGGGCTAACAGCCTCAAGGGTCTTGATTAGTAGAGTGAGTGGATTTTTCTATGGAAGGACTTGTATGCCTTACTAGACATAAACCTAATAAAAGTGAAAAACGTTTTAGAGAATCATATACAAGTAGAAATAGCTAGTATATTAAGGCATGAGCCTCCCTATTTTTACTAGAAGGTTCAAGATAAGAAACCTTTCAAATGGAATCACTTTCTTAGTAAAGATATTAGTTAAAAAAAATTAGAAAAGGTCAGTTAGGGAGCGCATGACATACCTTAAAAGATATACAACTCAGCTGAATCCTACCCTCATATAATTTTTATAGTCATTAAAAGGAAAGATTTTTTTCAATATCCATCCCCTATAAAAACACCTCTACACATAAGCTCATCTAAAAAGTTTTATTTGTTCTATAAAGACAAAGGACATGATGTTGAGGATTGCTTCACCTTGAAAAAAAAGAGAGATTAAGTGGATGATTGCTAAGGGTTATCTTAAGCAATTTATGAAGGGGAATATCTATCTAGCCAACTTATTCAAGCCTTATCATAGATCAATATGATTTTAGAGGACATCTCGGTCGGGGAAATGCTTCCTATAGAAAACAAAAGTATGAAACACATGTTTTAATGATGGCTTATTAATAAATTCATGGCATGATCTTATCACTTTCGCTTTAGAAGATGAAGAGGGGGTAACTTACCCCCATGAATATGTGCTAGTAATCTTGAAAGTTCTAACTAATCATGAGGTTCATGAGGTATTGATGGAAGCTTAGTTAACATTCTTTCTAAGGATATGATGTCGTAAATAGGGATAGATTCCTCAAGAACAACTCTTATAAAGACCCTTTTGATTGGGATTGAAGGGTCAACAATGTTAGTAAAGGGTGCCCTAGAGATCCTAGTCACAATCGGTATTATCTTAATTTTTTTTTACTCTTCAACAAAACTTCATAGTGATAGATATGAATCTGGCCTACAACATTATAATAGGAAAGCCTCTCTTGCACAAGATCAATGTAGTCATTAACACGATATTTGGTCTTAAAATTCCATAATCTGAAGGAGGTGACTATTATGAAAGGAAATCAAGGGGCCTCGAGGCATTACGGCTCTACATGTTTGAAAGGTAAGAAGTTTTTGGTTTTTGACCAGTAAGGGTCTTTGAAGGAAATGCTGGAGATTATAACCAAGGCCATATAGTAGTTAAGAGAAGTGTGTATAGGGGAAGAGAAGGGAGATGTCACTAAGATAGGATCCACCTTGGAACAAAATTAATAGAAATTATTGACATATTTCCTCCTCACCCATGAGTCTGATTTTTCTTTTAAAACTTCAGATATGCCAGGGATTAGTCCAGAAATAAATGCTCATAGACTTCAAGTTAATCCAACTTCAAGTTAATGTTAGAGCAAGAATAGAAAATTCAAACTTGGAGATTTAGTGTTGATAAAGTTAGAAGCTACAAGCAACATAGTGAATAGGGGAAAGTTGGGCTCAAAATGGAATGGCCCATTCAAAGTCACAAAGGTGGTAAAGGTGAACATTTATCATTTTCAAGATATAAAAAAGAAGAGTCTCCCTCACGCGTGACACTCTCATCATTTGAAAACATACCATAGTCAATTAGCATAAGAATGTAAGTTCTTAACATATGTTTGACTTATTAAAGATTACAAAATATGTTTTCATTCTCTCAACGTGATGCCTAAGGGCTTCTCACCTATTTATCAAGGGTTTATCTCGAATCCCTTATTTTCCAAAGCAGTTTTAGACTAACATATTATTCAAGTGATGCCTAAAGGCCTCTCACCAATTCACTATAGGTTGATATTGGATCATTCATTCTCTAGTATAGTCTCAGACTAGCACATTCTCTAAGTGATGTCTAAGAGCTTTTCACTAATTCACTCGAGGATGATCTCAAATCCCTTACTCTCTAGTGTAGTCTCGGACTGATATATTCTCCAAGTGATGTTTAAGGACCTCTCACCAATTCACTAGGGGTTGATCTCGGATCCCTCATTCCCAGTGAAGTTCTAAAGTAGCATATTCTCTTAGCTAGATTAGAGTAACATTAATTCTTAAATTACAACCAAATAATAATTAAGTATACCTACAACCTAGATTTCCTCTTTATTCTACATAGAGGGTGAGTTCCACCTACTAAGGATAGTTAAAGTTCAAATCTTGTTAAATTTTTTTTCTCTAAGTATGAGCAACCTATATAGACTACCTAAAGGAGTTACTCTTTAAACGTTTCTTTAGTATGGGCATTTTAGCTATTAAAGAAATTTCATTAACAATGGATGTTAGACCATTCAGACTAGACAAGTCTAGCAAAAATAATATATTTCTCAAAGAAAACAAAATAATAATATAAAAAAAGAGTTAATTTCTTTCTTGAAGGGTTATTTGTCTAGAAATGGTCAAATAACAATTGTAGCTCTCATTAGACATCACTTGAATGTTTGAAAGAATGGTCAAAAGCCTTATCAGGCTCCTTACCGCTTCTAAACCTTCAACCCTAAGGCTGAAGTTTCCTTTAATGTAGCCTTCATGGTATACTTTTCTTTCTTGGTCAAAGTAGAGATAGTGCATGGGTTTGACTAAGAACGAGGTTAGAAAAAACATCCTCAAGCCTAGGTTATCTAGCTCCTAGTAGTTGAAGAGTTCTCTGCAATTAAAAACAAGGGTGAGGGCATTGACAATAAGATAATCAGAGAGGTTGAGGCTACAATGCCAAAAACTATAAGGGTTGAGACCTTTCATCTCTTAAAGTGGGTAACAACACTTGTAGTCACTTCAAGAAGGGTCAACTCTGTTTAACACCCAATTAAAGAAGAACACCTTCCCCTATTAGTTCTAACCTCTAACTTCTTAAGAGTGACAAGAAGCTCATCTACATTGATAGGGTCATTTTCCATCTCTATGTTAATCCTAACTCCAAATAAGTTGAGGGATGAAGATGCTCTCCTAATTGTAGACCCTGCTGAAGACTTTCTTTCTCATTTAGTTGTTAACCCTTCACAAAAACAAATTTAGAGATGAATATTTAGATGCATAAAAATAAAAGTTAAAGAAGTTGCATACTTTGAAATAGGGCCTCATAATGCCCTTTGGCCATCTCATTGATCTCGTACTCGGTTATGGCCTAGGCTAGTATAGAACACGTTTTTCCTTAGTTGAGCTTAAAAGGGGTCCACTGCTCATCTCAGGGGGTAATTTCTAGTAGTGGGCACAACCCTAGACTTCTAACATGGAAAAGCTTACCATACAAGGTCTCCTTCATGGGTCTCTTAGGTCTATTAGAGAAGGTGAAAAACTAGTGGACATTGTTATCTCTGTTAGTACTACCAATCAAATTGTAGCATGCCCTAAAGGTATTCACAATAGGTTCAAGTCTGATGAGCCTAACGAATTTTTTAAAAGAGAATAAGATAATATATCTATTAAGATGCATATAGCCTAAACCCAACCTATAATAGTGAAAAACATCCCTTATAAAATCTTGAAGAGAGGAAGGGTACCTCAGCTTGTACATACATAAGGGGGTAGTTATTTCACATCGCTCCCAAGAGGTTACCATAGTCAATTAGCTAATCCTTTCAGTTGTTCCAGGTAGTTTAACCACATATTTTCTTGGCTGTCGGCAATTTACATAGGCCACTTATTTTATGGTCAATGTGTCAACCGTAGTTTTCTTAATGGTTTGAGACAACTTATCTCTCCTTCAGAGTTTCCTTGAGGTAGTGAGGGAGGGATTTCTTAGAGGTTGGAAAATACCTTCCCCCCTTCTAGAGGTGGATTATGGATTCCCACCCCTTATAGTCCTAGGTACAGTCTCATGAACCATTGTCCTCTAGTTTTTGATTGGAAATTAAATTCACCACCGGAAGAAGTAATATCTCTACTCATAGGGTCAGACATAACTCTTTTATAGTCCATGGTTTTTGTATGACTAACAAGAGAAAGAAGAAAGTAGTTTAAGGGTGGGGATTACCTAAAATAGAGTAGCAAATTCTCTTTTGGCAATTGAGAACAAATGATGCAACCATATTATTCGATAGTTTTATTAATATTTACCTAGTATTTTGCCCATGTTTTATATATAAAATGCCTTGATTTTTTTTTGTTTTATATTTTAAAAGTATTGTTGGATGTAATATTCTAAAAATAAGTGATTTAGATGTAAATTCAGACAATGTTCCAACTCATGTTGAATATTGACAGATTTGACCTTTGATCGATGTTTTATGCAAAACTTAAGTTGTAGAGGTCTAAATGAAGTGATTCTAGTAGAATTAGAAAGATAACATCCATACTTTTCCATACATATATGGAAAGAAAAATAAAAAAGAAAGAGCATGGAAATCTCAGCCATTAAAGATAAGTCTTGCATTATGTTAGTTTTGACATTCAGCCATTCCAACTTGAATATCTTAAGTTAGAGAAGTTCATTTGATGCAAACTTATTTTTTTTTTGAATTCCTGACTCAAAGACCTATCATCGTACCAAATTTCAGTAGAAAAGGAGCTCATATGAGATAAATGACTTTTTTAAGACAACCTATAAATTTTGTCAGCAGACAAGTTTTGTGAATAAACAAGTCCAACTTACTTTCCAAACATCAAAACTGACATGTCAATTATTTATTCATATAAAAAAGGTTTTTATTTGGGTAAATTAACTTCACTAAGTACAAAGTTAAAGTTTGGAGGTTTTATACAAGATTATGTTTCCTTCTTTATAGGAAAGAGTTATTGTACTATTTAAATATAGACTGTCTACTTTGAAAATAACTTCTAATTTTTTAGAGGATACAAATAGACTAGTAGGAATGTAACGATTAGGTTTTTCCATCAGATAAAGGAAAGAGAGATAAAAAAAAAAGGGAGACGGTCAAAAAGAAGAAAGAAACTCTCACCTTTTTTTACACTTGAAATTATATTTTCATTTTTTTCTCTTAGTTTTTTGATAGTCATGCAAAAATAAGTTATTTTTCTTGGTTGAGGGGATACAAAAACCTTTGGATTTTAAAAATTATAAGATCTATTTATCTTTTCTTTTCAGTTTATATGATGAGTATGAATGTTTTTCTATGTTTATTTCTTATGATTGTTTAGTTTGATCATTAGAGCGGACTCTAAGTTATTATTCTAACCAATCTATTGCTAAGTCTATCAAAATTAGAGTTGTGATATTTAACTTGTGAAGTGACCAAGTTTAAAAATGATGGTAGATATGTACTATTAATCTTAGGGAAAACATTCAATTAAATCGAACATAAACTGCAGACAATTATATTATCTAGATTTATCAAATTCTTAAAGCTGCCATTGAATTAAATTACTAATGTATATATTGTGGTTGTTTAATGCTTATAGTTAGTTATATTTAAAATCGATTAACTAACTAATATTAAGGAAAGAGAAATATTCAGAATATATATTGATGTATTGTTTCAATGATCAATTTTGATTTCTATCGATGGATGTTTACTTGAGATCAAAGTTTTTCTCTTAATAAGTTTCGGTTTATTTAATTTAGTTTGATTACTTTATTCATTAATCGTAGTATAGCTTAGATAATCTCAACTCCCCCAACTTTGAATCAGTTAGCATAAAGACCTTAATTAAATTTTTCTCATGGGATTGGCCCCTTGTTTGCTCTATATTATCATATTTGCTTAAGTTCGGGTAATTAATTTGTGTGACCGTAACATCACAGTAACAAATCTCGCCCAAAGCTTTTTTAGCAATTCATTTTTTTGGCAGAGAATTTTTAAAAGTGAAAGTAAAAAAAAAAAGAATGAAAACGAGAATGATTAGGGTTATAAAGGAAATAACTTTTTATCCTCATTATTGGATGAATAACCTTTGATGTCACCAAAAATCTCTAAAAAACTACTCAATTATTGCATTAAATACACACAATTGTTTTCTCTTCCTAAAAGACTCTCTTTTAATTAGGGCAAGCCACTTAGCCATAAGAATCCCAACCCAACAGTTTTGCTTGGGGATAACCTATCACGTGAGAAAGGTAAAAAGTCTCTCATTAAGAATTGATAACTCTTTAAATCTTTATGTATTGAATACATAAAATTTTGGGGGCTACTAATGAATCAATATTTATGGCGCTTTAAGAAAAAACCTTAGTCTCTATTTAGAAGGTCTAAAGGCAGGGTGATAACTCAATGATACGTGGGTGTGGCTTGCATATATACTCAACATACCTAAGCTTGGTAAAGTGTCAAATCTAGATGACATGGGTCTAGCTTGCTTCTAAGCCCAATGCTTTTAGCCCTGGCTGCATGCCAAACCCATTAAGGCGTGGGTCTAGTGAGCTGCTAGACCCAATATCCTTGGTTTCAGCTACGTGACGAGCTCATTGAGACGCGAGTCTAGCAAGATGTTAGACCCAACATCTTTAGGTTCAGCTACATGTTGAGCCCAAACAGATATGAGTCTGATGAGCTGTCAGATCCAATATCATTAGATTTACCTTCATACTAAGCCTAAGCGGACATGAGTCTAGCGAGTCGTCAGACCCAACCATCTTTGGGTTCAGTAACATGCTGAGCCTAAATAGACATGAATCTATAGAGATGTCATACCCGGCATCCTTGGGTTCATCTATGCGTTAAGCAAAAGAAAAAACACATGGGTTTGGCAAGCTGTCATACCCAACACCCTTAGGTTCATCCACGTGCTGAGCCTAAGCGAACATGGGTCTGGCAATTGCGAACATGGGTCTGGCAAATTGCCAGACCCAACATCCTTAGGTTCATCCACGTGCTGAGCCCAAGTGAACATGGGTCTAACGAGCTGTTAGACCCAACATTCTTGGGTTTAACCATGTGTTGAGTTTAAACAGACATATATCTAGCGAACTATCAAACCTAGAGCCCTTGAGCTTGGCTGCATACCTAGCCTAATTAGGCACGGGTCTAACAAACTGCCAGGCCCTTCGCTCTTAGACTTAGTTATGCGCCAAACTTATTTGAGCATGGGTCTAGCAACCCTCTCGACCCATCGACCTTGAGCTTGGTTATGAGCCGAACCTAATTGGGCATGGGTCTGATTTCTTACTTGACCTGATATCCTTAGGTTCGGTTATGTGCCAAACCCAAGTGAGCATGAGCCTGCCTCATTACTATACCTATTGACCATGGGTTTGGCAGTGTATCAAGCACAAAGGGCTAAAGGTTTGGCGATCGTTATAGGGCTCGTATTGGGCCATAAGGCTCTATTTTTTTTTAATCTTATGATTTTTAATATAAAATATTAATATCACGGATATTTGTCTTCCTATATCCATAGGTGTATAAAAAATATCCCAAGAGTCTACCATATTTTTATCTCATTAATAATGTGCAAGAGATATTTATCCCTCATTAATATCGTGTAAGAGATATTTATCTCTCATTAGTACTATCAGGAGAAAATGACTCTACAACCCCTCCATTCCATCAAATTAACAAGGCTCAGGAGGCTATAAATACCCATTGAACCACTCAGGTAAAAGGTTAACAATTTGTATTCTCTAGACACTAATACATTTAAATCCTAGAACATTTATCATATCAAAATAAGAACAAACACTCTTATTTTTAGAATTTAATGTTTATTCTCTCATTTATTACAATTCTTTTCTTAAAAGTTACTAATTTTATCATATGAGAGTCCCTAAATCTCACAAAAAAAAAACTATTTTGTAGGTGTTAGGCTTTCTACCACTAATCATCCACTTCATAAGCTCTAAATAATAGAATATTAATATGAACATATGATTATTACCCATTGTTCAAACACCAAAAAACTCATTCGTATGCATGCTAGATTTTGAAACATCATCACTTTCTTTACTATTTTAAATTATTAATACTCTTTATTTTTTTTAGTTAGATTGGTAAATATGAGTGGTGTTAATCTAAATAAAAAAAAAAAGAGAGTAAGGGATTTATTAATAGTTTAATATAGTACATTAAGTTAATCCAACAAAAAAGAAGAATAAGGATCTCCATCTAAATAACCAATAATTGAGAAGAAATTCATACAAACATGTATTTGGATTATTTGTATTATGGCATTAAAAATATGTTTAATTATCTTTGAGGAAGGCAAGTTATTGCCCCCTAAACTCATAAAATAATACTCTGACAAATTTACCCATGTAGCATAAAACAATTGAACTTATAGGAGTTGGGGGTAAAATGATTTTTTTTTTACCATGATACAATATCATTCTTGAATTATTTGGGGGTAGATTAATCTTTAATTTTTTTAAAAAATTAAAATACTTAAAGGGTGCCTTATGTAAAGGGGTTTTGATGTTTTTTTAAATTTTTTTGTTAAAGTTAAATTCCTTAATTGTCCCTTGGTGCCAAAATTAACAAAACAATCATCCAAGGTTTGTTTTTTTTTGGTCTTTTCATTATGTTTTTTTTTGTTAATTTCAACTTAACTTAAAGGTATTTTTGTATTTTTATAATTTTAAGTATTAAAAATAATCTTGCTGGTGTGTGCCATATACGTGCCAGAAGGTGAGCATCATGTGAAGGGGCGTCCAATCACAGAACACCATCTTCTACGGCAACGCTTGAAAGGTCTCGCAACCCCAACATGATGGGGAGGT
>Ga0325410_1008549_pt1 | contig 11087 bp, 1 predicted proteins | sample PopdelMetagenome_16_FD_206182 | JGI IMG/M metagenome (GOLD analysis project Ga0325410, IMG submission 206182) | Populus deltoides microbial communities from Bellville, Georgia, United States - Xylem-PdIQD-R3 | ecosystem: Host-associated > Plants > Phyllosphere > Stem > Wood/Secondary xylem...
CGTAACAGCAGTTCGTTTATGTTTTCTGACTTCCTAGGGGGATGTGTGGGCTGTCCAATCCACGCGTCACCCGTGACACCAGTTTCTGACTCCCAAGGGGGCTGTGTTGGCTGTCGAATCCACGCGTCACCCGTGACAGTAGTTCGTTGATGTTTTCTTACTCCCTACAGTTCTGTGTGGGCTGTCGATTCCACGCGTCACCCGTGACAGCAGTTTTTGACTCCCTAGGGGGCTGGGTGGGCTGTCGAATCCACTTGTCACCCGTGACAGCAGTTCGTTGATGATTTCTCACTCCCTGGGGGGCTGTCTTGGCTGTAGAATCCACGCGTCACCCGTGACAGTAGTTCGTTGATGTTTTCTTACTCCCTACAAAGCTGTGTGGGCTGTCGAATCCACGCGTCACCCGTGACAGCAGTTTCTGACTCCCTAGGGGGCTGGGTGGGCTGTCGAATCCACTCGTCACCCGTGACAGCAGTTCATTGATGATTTCTCACTCCCTGGGGGGCTGTCTTGGCTGTAGAATCAACGCGTCACCCGTGACACCGGTTCCTGACTCCCTAGGGGGCTGTGTGCGCTGTCGAATCCACGCGTCACCCGTGACAGCAATTTCTGACTCCCTAGGTTGCTCTGTGGGATGACGAGTCAACGCGTCACCCGTGACAGCAGTTTCTGACTCCCAAGGGGGCAAGGTGGGCTGTTGAATCCACGCGTTACCTGTGACAGCAGTTCGTTGATGATTTCTCACTCCGTAGGGGGCTATCTTGGCTAGAGAATCCACGCGTCACCCGTGACAGCAGTTCGTTGATTATTTCTCACTCCTTAGGGGGCTGTCTTGGCTGTAGAATCCACGCGTCACCCGTGACAACAGTTGCTGACTCCCTAGGGGGCTGTGTGGGCTGTCGAATCCACGCGTCACCCGTGACACCCGTTGCTGACTCCTTAGGGGCTGTGTGGGCTGTCGAATCAACGCGTCACCCGTGACAGCAGTTGCTGACTCCCAAGGGGGCTGGGTGGCTGTCGAATCCACGCGTCACCCGTGACACCAGTTTCTCACTCCCTAGGGGGTGTGTGGGCTGTCGAATCGACGCGTCACCCGTAACAGCAGTTCGTTTATGTTTTCTGACTTCCTAGGGGGATGTGTGGGCTGTCCAATCCACGCGTCACCCGTGACACCAGTTTCTGACTCCCAAGGGGGCTGTGTTGGCTGTCGAATCCACGCGTCACCCGTGACAGTAGTTCGTTGATGTTTTCTTACTCCCTACAGTTCTGTGTGGGCTGTCGATTCCACGCGTCACCCGTGACAGCAGTTTTTGACTCCCTAGGGGGCTGGGTGGGCTGTCGAATCCACTTGTCACCCGTGACAGCAGTTCGTTGATGATTTCTCACTCCCTGGGGGGCTGTCTTGGCTGTAGAATCCACGCGTCACCCGTGACAGTAGTTCGTTGATGTTTTCTTACTCCCTACAAAGCTGTGTGGGCTGTCGAATCCACGCGTCACCCGTGACAGCAGTTTCTGACTCCCTAGGGGGCTGGGTGGGCTGTCGAATCCACTCGTCACCCGTGACAGCAGTTCATTGATGATTTCTCACTCCCTGGGGGGCTGTCTTGGCTGTAGAATCAACGCGTCACCCGTGACACCGGTTCCTGACTCCCTAGGGGGCTGTGTGCGCTGTCGAATCCACGCGTCACCCGTGACAGCAATTTCTGACTCCCTAGGTTGCTCTGTGGGATGACGAGTCAACGCGTCACCCGTGACAGCAGTTTCTGACTCCCAAGGGGGCAAGGTGGGCTGTTGAATCCACGCGTTACCTGTGACAGCAGTTCGTTGATGATTTCTCACTCCGTAGGGGGCTATCTTGGCTAGAGAATCCACGCGTCACCCGTGACAGCAGTTGCTGACTCCCTAGGGGGATGTGTGGGCTGTCGAATCCACGCGTCACCCGTGACAGCAGTTTCTGACTCCCTAGAGGGCTGTGTGGGCTGTCGAATCCACGCGTCACCCGTGACAGCAGTTGCTGACTCCCTAGGGGCTGTGTGGGCTGTCGAATCCACGCGTCACCCGTGACAGCAGTTCGTTGATGTTTTCTGACTCCCTAGGGGGCTGTCTTGGCTGTAGAATCCACGCGTCACCCGTGACAGCAGTTCCTGACTACCTAGGGGGCTGGGAGGTCTGTCGAATCCACGCGTCACCCGTGACAGCAGTTCCTGACTCCCTAGGTGGGTGTGTGGGCTGTCGAAAACATTCTTCACCGGTGACAGCAGTTTCTGACTCCCTAGGGGGCTGTGTGGGCTGTCGAATGCACGCGTTACCCGTGACAGCAGTTTCTGACTCCCTAGGGGCTGTGTGGGCTGTCGAATCCACGCGTTACCCGTGACAACAGTTTCTGACTCCTTAGGGGGCTGTATGGCTGTCAAATCCACGCGTCACCTGGGAAAGCAGTTCGTTGATGATTTCTCACTCCATAGGGGGCTGTCTGGGCTGTAGAATCCACGCGTCACCCGTGACAGCAGTTTCTGACTCCCTAGGGGGCTGTGAGGGCTGTCGAATCCACGCGTCACCCGTGACAGCAGTTCTGACTCCCTAGGTTGCTGTGTGGGCTGTCGAATCAACGCGTCACCCGTGACAGCAGTTCCTGATTCCCTAGGCGCTGTGTGGGCTGTCGAATTCACGCGTCACCCGTGACACCCGTTCTTGACTTCCTACGGGGCTGTGTTGGCTGTTGAATCCACGCGTCACCCGTGACAGCAGTTTCTGACTCCCTAGGGGGCTGTGTGGGCTGTCGAATCAACGCGTCACCCATGACAGCAGTTCGTTGATGATTTCTCACTCCCTAGGGGCTGTCTTGGCTGTAGAATCCACGCGTCACCCGTGACAGCAGTTTCTGACTCCCTAGGGTGCTGGGTGGACTGTCGAATCCACGCGTTACCCGTGACAGTAGTTCCTGACTTCCTAGGGGGCTGCGTGGGCTGTTGAATCCACGCGTCACCCGTGACAGCAGTTTCTGACTCCCTAGAGGGCTGTGTGGGCTGTCGAATCCACGCGTCGCCCGTGACAGCAGTTGCTGACTCCCTAGGGGCTGTGTGGGCTGTCGAATCCACGCGTCACCCGTAACAGCAGTTCGTTGATGTTTTCTGACTCCCTAGGGGGCTGTCTTGGCTGTAGAATCCACGCGTCACCCGTGACAGCAGTTCCTGACTACCTAGGGGGCTAGGTGGTCTGTCGAATCCACGCGTCACCCGCGACAGCAGTTCCTGACTCCCTAGGTGGGTGTGTGGGCTGTCGAAAACATTCTTCACCGGTGACAGCAGTTTCTGACTCCCTAGGGGGCTGTGTGGGCTGTCGAATTCACGCGTTACCCGTGACAGCAGTTTCTGACTCCCTAGGGGCTGTGTGGGCTGTCGAATCCACGCGTTACCCGTGACAGCAGTTTCTGACTCCTTAGGGGGCTGTGTGGCTGTCAAATCCACGCGTCACCTGGGAAAGTAGTTCGTTGATGATTTCTCACTCCAAGGGGGCTGTCTGGCTGTAGAATCCACGCGTCACCCGTGACAGCAGTTTCTGACTCCCTAGGGGGCTGTGAGGGCTGTCGAATCCACGCGTCACCCGTGACAGGAGTTCTGACTCCCTAGGTTGCTGTGTGGGCTGTCGAATCAACGCGTCACCCGTGACAGCAGTTCCTGATTCCCTAGGCGCTGTGTGGGCTGTCGAATTCACGCGTCACCCGTGACACCCGTTCTTGACTTCCTACGGGGCTGTGTTGGCTGTTGAATCCACGCGTCACCCGTGACAGCAGTTTCTGACTCCCTAGGGGGCTGTGTGGGCTGTCGAATCAACGCGTCACCCATGACAGCAGTTCGTTGATGATTTCTCACTCCCTAGGGGCTGTCTTGGCTGTAGAATCCACGCATCACCCGTGACAGCAGTTTCTGACTCCCTAGGGTGCTGGGTGGCCTGTCAAATCAACGAGTCACCCGTGATAGTAGTTGCTGACTCCCTAGGGGGCTGCGTGGGCTGTTGAATCCACGCGTTACCCGTGACAGCAGTTCATTGATGTTTTCTGACTCCCTACTGCGCTATGTAGGCTGTCGAATCCACGCGTCACTCGTGACAGCAGTTTCTGACGCCCTAGGGGGCTGGGTGGCCGTCGAATCCACGCGTCACCAGAGACAGCAGTTCATTGATGTTTTCTGACTCCCTACAGGGCTGTGTTGGCTTTCGAATCCACGCGTCACCCGTGACAGCAGTTTCTGACACCCTAAGGGCTGTGTGGGCTGTCGAATCCACGCGTCACCCGTGACAGTAGTTCGTTGATGTTTTCTTACTCCCTACAGGGCTGTGTGGGCTATCGAATCCACGCGTCACCCGTGACAGCAGTTTCTGACTCCCTAGGGGGCTGGGTGGGCTGTCGAATCCACGCGTCACCCGTGACAGCAGTTCATTGATGATTTCTCACTCCCTGGGAGGCTGTCTTGGCTGTAGAATCCACGTGTCACCCGTGACACTGGTTCCTGACTCCCTAGGGGGCTGTGTCTGTCGAATCCACGCGTCACCAGTGACAGCAGTTCATTGATGTTTTCTGACTCCCTACTGGGCTGTGTAGGCTGTCGAATCCACGCGTCACCCGTGATAGCAGTTTCTGACACCCTAAGGGCTGTCTGGGCTGTCGAATCAACGCGTCACCCGTGACAGTAGTTCGTTGATGTTTTCTTACTCCCTACAGGGCTGTGTGGGCTGTCGAATCCACGCGTCACCCATGACAGCAGTTTCTGACTCCCTAGGGGGCTGTGGGGGCTGTCGAATCCACGAGTCAACCGTAACAGCACTTCTGACTACCTAGGGGGCTGTGTGGTCTGTCGAATCAACGCGTCAACCGTGACAGCAGTTTCTGACTCCCAAGGGGGCACGGTGGGCTGTTGAATCCACGCGTCACCCGTGACAGCAGTTCGTTGATGATTTCTCACTCCCTAGGGGGCTGTCTTGGCTGTAGAATCCACGCGTCACCCGTGACAGCAGTTGCTGACTCCCTAGGGGGCTGTGTGGGCTGTCGAATCCACGCGTCACCCGTGGCACCCGTTCCTGACTCCCTAGGGGGATGTGTGGGCTGTCGAATCCACGCGTCACCCGTGACAGCAGTTTCTGACTCCCTAGGTTGCTGTGTGGGCTGTCGAATCCACGCGTCACCCGTGACAGCAGTTCGTTGATGTTTTCTGACTCCCTAGGGGGCAGTGTGGGCTGTCGAATCCACGCGTCACCCGTGACAGCAGTTCTGATTCCCTAGGTTGCTGTGTGGGCTGTCGAATCAACGCGTCACCCGTGACAGCAGTTCCTGATTCCCTAGGCGCTGTGTGGGCTGTCGAATCCACGCGTCACCCGTGACACCCGTTCTTGACTTCCTACGGGGCTGTGTGGGCTGTGGAATCCACGCGTCACCCGTGACAGCAGTTTCTGACTCCCTTGGGGGCTGTGTGGGCTGTCGAATCAACGAGTCACCCGTGACAGCAGTTCGTTGATGATTTCTCACTCCCTAGGGGCTGTCTTGGCTGTAGAATCCACGCGTCACCCGTGACAGCAGTTTCTGACTCCCTAGGGTGCTGGGTGGCCTGTCAAATCAACGAGTCACCCGTGATAGTAGTTGCTGACTCCCTAGGGGGCTAGGTGGACTGTCGAATCCACGCGTTACCCGTGACAGCAGTTCCTGACTCTTTAGAGGGCTGCGTGGGCTGTTGAATCCACGCGTTACCCGTGACAGCAGTTCGTTGATGTTTTCTGACTCCCTACTGGGCTGTGTAGGTTGTCGAATCCACGCGTCACCCGTGACAGCAGTTTCTGACACCCTAGGGGGCTGTGTGGCTGTCGAATCCACGCGTCACCCGTGACAGCAGTTCATTGATGTTTTCTGACTCCCTACTGGGCTGTGTAGGCTGTCGAATCCACGCGTCACCCGTGACAGCAGTTTCTGACACCCTAGGGGGCTGCGTGGGCTGTGGAATCCACGCGTTACCCTTGACAGCAGTTCGTTGATGTTTTCTGATTCCCTACTGGGCTGTGTAGGCTGTCGAATCCACGTGTTACCAGTGACAGCAGTTCCTGACTCCCTAGGGGGCTGTGTGGCTGTCGAATCCATGCTTCACCCGTGACAGCAGTTCCTTGATGTTTTCTGACTCCCTACTGGGCAGTGTAGGCTGTCGAATCCACGCGTCACCCGTGACAGCAGTTTCTGACACCCTAAGGGCTGTGTTGGCTTTCGAATCCACGCGTCACCCGTGACAGCAGTTCGTTGATGATTTCTGTCTCCCTAGAGGGCTATGTGGGTTGTCCAATCCATGCGTCACCCATGACAGCAGTGTCTGATTGCCTAGGGGTTGTGTGGGCTGTCGAGTCCTCGCGTCCCCCATGACAGCAGTTGCTGACTCCTCAGGGGCTGGGTGGACTGTCGAATCCACGCGTTACCCGTGACAGCAGTTCCTGACTTCCTAGAGGGCTGCGTGGGCTGTTGAATCCCCGTGTTACCCTTGACAGCAGTTCATTGATGTTTTCTGACTCCCTACTGGCTATGTAGGCTGTCGAATCCACGCGTCACCCATGACACACGTTTCTGACTCCCTAGGGGGCTGTGTGGCTGTCGAATCCACGCGTCACCCGTGACAGCAGTTTATGACTCCCTAGGGGGCTGTGTGGGTGTCGACTCCACGCGTTACCCGTGACACCCGTTCCTGACTCCCTATGGGGATGTGTGGGCTGTCGAATCCACGCGTCACCCGTGACAGCATTTCGTTGATGATTTCTCACTCCCTAGGGGGCTGTCTTGGCTGAAGAATCCACGCATCACCCGTGACAGGAGTTTCTGACTCCCTAGGGGGCTGTGTGGGCTGTCGAATCCATGCGGTACCCGTTACAGCAGTTCGTTGATTATTTCTCACTCCTTAGGGGGCTGTCTTGGCTGTAGAATCCACGTGTCACCTGTGACAGTAGTTGCTGACTCCCTAGGGGGCTGTGTGGGCTGTCGAATCCACGCGTCACCCGTGACACCCGTTGCTGACTCCCTAGGGGGATGTGTGGGCTCTCGAATCCACGCGTCACCCGTGACAGCAGTTTCTGACTTCCTAGGGGCCTGTGTGGGCCGTCGAATCCACGCGTCACCCGTGACAGTAGTTCGTTGATGTTTTCTTACTCCCTACAGGGCTGTGTGGGCTGTCGAATCCACGTGTCACCCGAGACAGCAGTTTCTGACTCCCTAGGGAGCTGAGTGGGCTGTCGAATCCACGCGTCACTCGTGACAGCAGTTCATTGATGATTTCTCACTCCCTGGGGGCTGTCTTGGCTGTAGAATCCACGCGTCACCCGTGACACCCGTTCCTGACTCCCTAGGGGGCTGTGTGGGCTGTCGAATCCACGCGCCACACGTGACAGCAGTTTCTGACTCCCTAGGGTGCGGTGTGGGCTGTCGAGTCAACGCGTCACCCGTGACAGCAGTTTCTGACTCCCAAGGGGGCAAGGTGGGCTGTCGAATCCACGCCTCACCCGTGACAGTAGTTCGTTGATGATTTCTCACTCCCTAGGGGGCTGTCTTGCCTGTAGAATCCACGCGACACCCGTGACAGCAGTTGCTAACTCCCTAGGGGGCTGTGGGGGCTGTCGAATCCACACGTTACCCGTTACAGCAGTTTCTGACTCCCTATGGGGCTGTGTGGCTGTCGAATCCACGCGTCACCCGGGACAGCAGTTTCTGACTCCTTAGGGGGCTGTGTGGGCTGTAGAATCCACGCGTCGCCCGTGACAGTAGTTGCTAACTCCCTAGGGGGCTGTGTGGGCTGTCGAATCCACGCGTCACCCGTGACACCCGTTGCTGACTCTCTAGGGGGCTTTGCGGGCTGTCGAATCCAGGCGTCACCCGTGACAGGAGTTTCTGACTCCCTAGGTTGCTGTGTGGGCTGTCGAATCAACACGTCACCCGTGACACCAGTTTCACACTCCTTAGGGGACTGTGTGGGCTGTCGAATCGACGCGTCACCCGTGACAGCAGTTCGTTGATGTTTTCTGACTTCCTAGGGGGATGTGTGGGCTGTCGAATACACGCGTCACCCGTGACAGCAGTTTCTGACTCCCAAGGGGGCTGTGTGGGCTGTCGAATCCACGCGTCACCCGTGACAGCAGTTCGTTGATGTTTTCTGACTCCCTACAGGGTTGTGTGGGCTGTCGAATCCACGCGTCACCCGTGACAGCAGTTTCTGACTCCCTAGGGGGCTGGGTGGGCTGTCGAATCCACGCGTCACCCGTGACAGCAATTCATTGATGATTTCTCACTCCCTGGGGGGCTGTCTTGGCAGTAGAATCCACGCGTCACCCTTGACAGCAGTTTCTGACTCCCTAGGGGGCCGTGTGGGCTGTCGAATCCACGCGCCACCCGTGACAGCAGTTTCTGACTCCCTAGGTTGCTGTGTGGGCTGTCGAGTCAACGCTTCACCCGTGACAGCAGTTTGTGACTCCCAAGGGGGCAAGGTGGGCTGTCGAATCCACGCGTCACCCGTGACAGCAGTTCGTTTATGTTTTCTCACTCCCTAGGGGGCTGTCTTGGCTGTAGAATCCACGCGTCACCCGTGACAGCAGTTGCTGACTCCCTAGGGGGCTGTGTGGGCTGTCGAATCCACACGTTACCCGTGACAGCAGTTTCTGACTTCCTAGGGGGCTGTGTGGCTGTCGAATCCACGCGTCAGTTGGGACAGCAGTTTCTGACTCCCAAGGGGACTGGGTGGGCTGTCGAATCCACGCGTCACCCGTGACAGCAGTTGCTGACTCCCTAGGGGGCTGGTGGGCTGTCGACTCCACGCGGCACCCGTGACACCCGTTTCTGACTCCCTAGGGGGATGTGTGGGCTGTCGAATCCACGCGTCACCCGTGACAGCAGTTTCTGACTCCCTAGGTTGCTATGTGGGCTCTCGAACCAACGCGTCACCCGTGACACCAGTTTCTCAATCCCTAGGGGTCTGTGTGGGCTTTCGAATCGACGCGTCACCCGTGACAGCAGTTCGTTGATGTTTTCTGACTTCCTAGGGGGATGGGTGGGCTGTCGAATCCACGCGTCACCCGTGACAGCAGTTTCTGCCTCCCAAGGAGGCTGTGTGGGCTGTCGAATCCACGCGTTACCGATGACAGCAGTTTCTGACACCCTAGGGGGCTGTGTGGGCTGTCGAATCCACGCGTCACCAGTGACAGCAGTTCGTTGATGTTTTCTGACTCCCTACAAGGCTGTGTGGGCTGTCGAATCCACGCGTCACCCGTGACAGCAGTTTCTGACTCCCAAGGGGGCTGGGTGGGCTGTCGAATCCACGCGTCACCCGTGACAGCAGTTCGTTGATGATTTCTAACTCCATAGGGGGCTGTCTTGGCTGTAGAATCCACGCGTCACCCGTGACAGCAGTTCCTGACTCCCTAGGGGGCTGTGTGCGCTGTCGAATCCACGCGTCACCCGTGACACCCGTTCCTGACTCCTAGGGGGATGTGTGGGCTGTCGAATCCACGCATCACCCGTGACAGCAGTTTCTGACTCCCTAGGGGGCTGTGGGGGCTGTCGAATCCACGCGTCACCCGAGACAGCAGTTCTGACTCCCTAGGAGGCTGTGTGGGCTGTCGAATCCTCGAGTCACCCGTAACAGCACTTCTGACTACCTAGGGGGCTGTGTGGTCTGTCGAATCAACGCGTCACCCTTGACAGCAGTTCCTAACTCCGTAGGTGGGTGTGTGGGCTGTCGAAAACAGGCTTCACCCGTGACAGCACTTCTGACTCCCTAGGGGGCTGTGTGGGTTGTCGAATCCACGCGTCACCCGTGACAGCAGTTCCTGACTCCCTAGGCGCTGTGTGGGCTGTCGAATCCACGCGTCACCCGTGACACCCGTTCTTGACTCCCTAAGGGGCTGTGTGGCTGTCAAATCCACGCGTCGCCTGTGAAAGCAGTTCGTTGATGATTTCTCACTCCATAGGGGGCTGTCTAGGCTGTAGAATCCACGCGTCACCCGTGACAGCTGTTTCTGACTCCCTAGGGGGCTGTATGGGCTGTCGAATCCACGAGTCACCCGTCACCGCAGTTCTGACTCCCTAGGGGGCTGTGTGGGCTGTCGAATCCACGTGTCACCCGTGACAGCAGTTTCTGACTCCCAAGGGGGCTGTGTGGGCTGTCGAGTCCACGCGTTACCCGTGACAGCAGTTTCTGACTCCCTAGGGGGCTGTGTGGGTGTCGAATCCACACGTGACCCGTGACACCCGTTCCTGACTCCCTTGGGGGATGTGTGGGCTGTCGAATCCCCGCGTCACCCGTGACAGCATTTCGTTGATGATTTCTCACTCCCTAGGGGGCTGTCTTGGCTGTAGAATCCACGCGTCACCCGTGACAGCAGTTTCTGACTCCCTAGGGGGCTGGGTGGGCTGTCGAATCCACGCGTCACCCGTGGCAGCAGTTCATTGATGATTTCTGACTCCCTGGGGGCTGTCTTGGCTGTACAATCCACGCCTCACCCGTGACACCCGTTCCTGACTCCCTAGGGGGCTGTGTGGGCTGTCGAATCCACGCGCCACCCGTGACAGCAGTTTCTGACTCCCTAGGATGCTGTGTGGGTTGTCGAGTCAACGCGTCACCCGTGACAGCAGTTTCTGACTCCCAAGGGGGCAAGGTGGGCTGTCGAATCCATGCGTCACCCGTGACAGCAGTTCGTTGATGATTTCTCACTCCCTAGGGGTCTGTCTTGGCTATAGAATCCACGCGTCACCCGTGACAGCAGTTGCTGACTCCCTAGGGGGCTGTGTGGGCTGTCGAATCCACACGTTACCCGTGACAGCAGTTTCTGACACCCTAGGGGGCTGTGTGGCTGTCGAATCCACGCGTCACCCGGGACAGCAGTTTCTGACTCCCAAGGGGGCTGAGTGGGCTGTCGAATCCACGCGTCACCCGTGACAGCAGTTCGTTGGTGTTTTCTGACTTCCTAGGGGGATGTGTGGGCTGTCGAATCAACGCGTCACCCGTGACAGCAGTTTCTGACTCCCAAGGGGGCTGTGTGGGCTGTCGAATCCACGCGTGACCGGTGACAGAGTTTCT
>Ga0325410_1008550_pt1 | contig 11086 bp, 7 predicted proteins | sample PopdelMetagenome_16_FD_206182 | JGI IMG/M metagenome (GOLD analysis project Ga0325410, IMG submission 206182) | Populus deltoides microbial communities from Bellville, Georgia, United States - Xylem-PdIQD-R3 | ecosystem: Host-associated > Plants > Phyllosphere > Stem > Wood/Secondary xylem...
ATGTTCATCACATGGATATAAGTTGGAGAAGCTCTCATGCATCAGTGAAAATGAGACTCGGAGGACCAGTACTGGAATGATTTGTAGATCCTAATGGCAAATAAGAAGATTTTCTATCACATTACAATTACAGTTACATTACAACTATAAACTAAAAGCAAATCCATTTTTATTGTTCATTGTTGTACCAACTTTTTTTCATTTCAGTCATCAATATTTATTTCCTCGCTATTTTATCCTTGCATGTTAGTATAATTTTATGTGTTGAGATCTATTTCTCTTTGCTCACTCTCCAATTGCAAAAAGTCTGAGAATATTCTGGTGTTAAATTAAAGATTAATATTACAAAATAGAATTTTAAGTTATATTTCAATTTCTTTTTTGGAAAGAATTGGGATGAAAATTAACGGAAGTTCAAAAGGTGAAAAACACTTCAGTTTGGCTCCTAATTTTTTTTTTTTGCATATTTAGTCCCTATTATCTTAGAATTGTACATTTTGATTTCTAACATTATTTTTTTTCACCTTTTGGTCTCTAAATGTTGAGAAATGAGAGATGAAGTTGTCAAAAAAAAAAAAAAAAGACAGGAGAGAGAGTTCCGCCGGCCACAATAAACACTAATTCTATTTAAACTTAGCATGCATCATGATCGATTAATATTGTTAATCTTTCTCAATCATGGTTGATCGATTATAGTTAATTATTGGCATTCTTAATCAATTATAATTGATTTCATTTTAAAAAATATGTAGACACCTTTCAAGTCAAACAAACACTAAATTATAGAAAAAATAAAGATGTGCTTGTTAAAAAAATACATAGTCGATCATGTTTCTGTCAGATTCAACCATTTGTTTTTAAATCTTAATTGCTCATCACTTGGTATAAATAGTTTTAATATAAATAATATCACATGATTTCAACAACACTTTCTTAAAAAATTTCTCTATCAATCAAGCCTACAAACTAGTTTGAAAACAAACTCAAATTCTCTCTACTAAATACATAATCTATAGCTCTAGAATAGATTGAGAAAATAAATAAATCAAAACCAAAGAAAAACATTAGGAAGTAAAGGGTTGTTGATAGTAGTAAAGATTGTTTTTATGGCTCTAATCTCTTGCATACTAAAAAGCTCTCTTCATCCTTTTTTTATACAAAATTGTTTAGATCAAAACTGATGCAACCATGTTTATTCTAAAAAAATAGAATAATTTTTTCTTAAAAGTTATAACTTTTTCTTAAAAAAATTATCCATAAATAGGATTATTGATTAGATAAGTTATTCATGAAACTAGACTAACAAAAAATAATTTTACAACTAACCTAAACTCGAAGCTGAGCACAAGTGTGTGGTTTAAGCCCAAAGCCTAAATAATCTAAAGTATCTTCTCTCTGAAAGTTTTGGTGTTTTATGGATCCAATATTAACTTCTCAAGTTTTCAAAATATAAACCATTTATTAAAAAGGTTAGTTATCTTCCAATCTATATACCATTTTAGGTTTGAGTTTTAGATAATTAAAAATTCTTTGAGATCAATTTCTTTTTCATCTATGAATGGTTTTAGACAGTTAAAATTTCATATTAAAATAGTTATATTAGATAATATTTTTCAATGAATGCTAAATCCCAAATGTGAAAGGATTCTATATTTAATATGGCCTTAAAAATGCTTATTAAGAACTATTTTTCCAACAAAAATTCCCAAAACTAGTTGTGATCACGAGCCAATTTTTAAACAGAACAAAAGGGTTTGGTTATTTTGGGAACATGAAATACATCTAACATGTTTAAGGTTCAAGCAGGTGTGTGAATATGTGCAGTTCCAACATGCTCAATAGAGATATATAAACTCAAAATTACCAACCTGAAGTTGTTTACTACCTTGATATGGCTCATACTGACTGAGGCTGGCCAAGGGATTACGTGTTATTGCACCCTTCTCTGGACACCAAGCATATGGATTCACCGGTGACTAATTTGCTGAGAACATGACCATGTTTGCAAATGGGTTAATGGCATGCATATACCTTTGTGGATAGTTTGGTGTGGTATGGTTCTAGGCGTTGCACATTTTACAACGAGTTTCATTATCAAGCCTATAATCCAGAGACCAATTCTGCTTGTTCTCTTGTCCATAGTTTCTGAAATAGTTTTTGCTTCTGCTATTGTTGCGTTTATTTTTTTCTCATTCATGGCTAAACTCCTGATTTCTGTCATTGGTAACAAGTGTGCGTTGTGCTAGATGTGCTGATGGCAGAGTAATTGCATGTATTGTAAAATTGGTTACAACAAGGTTAATTAAAGTTAAAATTAAAAGGGGTCCACTCGCATTTTGGTTAAAAATTTGTTAGAATTTAATATCCAATATAACTCTTAAACATGAAACATCAACGTGGTTTAAAAAAAATATGAGTGAATGAGAAATTAATCTCAAATAATCCTTGATTGACATGTTTTGATGAAACCTAAAACTCTAAAAGAACTATAAAATTTTCTTGATATTTATAAAGTGAAAAATTAAAAAGTTAAAGTTAAGTTCAAAAAACACCCAAGGTTTTAAAGGGGACAAGTCCTAAGCAAAGTGAGTTTAGGGCTTAAACCCACACATATATACGCATCGGCTTGGTTTAAACCTGGGCTTGGGTTTATCGTAAAATAATATTTTAGGTTATACAATATTATTTTTCACCAATTGAAATTTGAACTTGGGTCTAGTCTATGAAAAACTATTTTTTCCAATCCATTGTTTTGTATAGTCAGCACATGAATGTTAACAATCTTTTCAAGAAGCATTTTCAGCAAATATGAATAAATTTTTTTACTAAAAAATTTATATTAATGGTCACTATGTTCAGATTTATTTTATAATTTATGATGACTAATCAAATGTTGATAATGATAAGAATTAATTTTGATTATTATCAAAATTATTTTTTAAATTTTTTACCTTCTAAAATTCACTATAATAGAAAGGTGAAGGAAAAGTTTCCTACAAGTTTTACACACACACACACTCTTCCACATCTTATTTTTAGTGTTTTTTCTTCTTCTTTTATACTTCATGTTTCCTTTCAAATCTAGAGCTGAAGTTCACTTTATTGAGAGATAATTGAGTTCTTTTATTTTAGTTCAAAGATCTTGTTTAGAAGTACATCTAAACTAAGGTGATGTTGTTGGAATCTTGAAGACGTATTGCAAATATTATAGATGTATAAGTGAAGAGTAATAAAACTTTAAAGATAAATTATTCATCATTGACAATAACAAAAATTTCATTACTTTAAATTGTCATGAGTTTTTACTTTGTAAGCTTATAGATTTAAAATTGTATGAACTCTAGGTTTTTCTTAAATATCTTTCTATGTTTTGAATACTTTACTATTTTAATACAATAATATAATTTATGAAAACAATATGTGTTGATGTTACTAGCTCCAGTTGATTGCTTAATATAAGTATCTTTGTGTATAAACTCATGACTAAACAATGAATTATGCAACTTAATGAACTAAACAATATCCTTGAATTCACTGTTTAACCCCTCAAAAATATAATTAGAAATTCATGGTAGCAAAGGGCCTCCTTGATGTAGTCAACTCATCATGGTAGGACTTGGCTCAATATAGGTATTGTGTGACAGTTTCAATTAGTTCTTGTGACAGTTTCTGTAGTGCTAAATGAATGGTCTTGATGGACATGCATAGATCGCTTCTAGAGGAGTCCCAATCAAGCATGATGTGGTGCTCTCAAAGATCACTGGTAAAACCTCAATTGACCAAGAGGCTATCAAATTAAGTACTCATTAGAAGCTGGTATTGTTGCATCCCATGCAGTGTAGAGTTGTTAGGTTGAGGGAGACTAGTTTCTTAGGAAATAATATTTGGGGAGGGCACGAGTTAATACCATTAATGTAACCTATAAGCCTTTGGCCATGAAGAAATGGCTTCATTTGAAGATTCCTTTAATGGCAAGTGGAGCACAACAACCAATAAATGATTTTTTTAGGAAGTCAAATGCTTATCATTTCTTCTTCTTTTTCTTCTTCTTCTTCAACATACAAGCTTATATGAGTTAAGATATTTATAAATATCAATGGTCATTAGGTAAAAAGCTTTGAAAAAACTTATTTGACTATATTACGCTTCTGTTTTATATACAAAATTGTTCATCCTGCCTCACATTCCATCTTTTCACACACATATTTCACCCTTCCTTCAAGAATTACATAAAAACCATTATCTTTTACACTTTTATTAAATGTGAAGATAAATGTTACATGATCATTATAAATAGTGAGAGTTGTATCAATGAGATATCCTTTGGTAGCGTATCTCACTTAGACTTAAAGTTTGTCTCACATCCTAAGCTATATAACATGTCCTGGGTTAACAATATATCCATAATAATCAAGAAGAGATGTATTTTTCTCATAAAGATTTTGGACTACTGTCTCACATCGATGGATGTCATAGCGGGGGCCAAAAATATGTATCATGGAAAAATTAGAGTGACCATCTAGTAATTAAAGGAAACTAAGGATCCTAAAAATTAGCACTGCATCTAGAAATTCAGGTAAGGAGTTAGTTGTTGTGCTCAAAGGAAGAACCACGTCACCCTTATATCATCATTTTTTTTTTATGAAAGGTTACCTTTACTTTGTGTTTTCTCCTAGATTTATCTTTTCTGATTACCATCAATTACCCAAACTTTTCTTTTTAGTTTTTTTAATCATCCGGTAAAAAAGATTTGTCGCCGATCCCTAAAATGGGAGATGTGTCAGTTTGATTATTAAATTCAATATCAATTCCTAAAAAAAATCTTTTGTAAAAAAATTCAATGTCAATACTAAAATAAGGGGTGAATTAAAATTTCAATTTCTCATTTCTAGAATAATACCTTGTGCTCCCGTATCTGAACATGTAATTTTACAAAGCTATTATGAGTGAAATAGTAATAACAAAATAAATCATGGACTATTATATTATTTGTATTTTTGTGATAATTTTTTAAAAAACCTTTTCTCCTAGCAAATATTTGAGCTATTTGCATCCTTGGTGACTAATTATGCTTGGAACATGCACCACAAAAAGGATTTTACCTTTACAAATCAAATCTCCAGAGAAAAAAACAATAATTTTTCTTTGATCATATAAAAAAACAATCCTACACTACCTGGCTCACATTTTTTTTATTGCATTACTTTTTTAAAAGGAAGGTTATATTTTATTACACTATTTTACGCAGCAATTGCACAAAATTTTTATTCTATCATAAATTCATGGCTGGCTTAATTGAAAATAAAAGTGTTCTTAGTCGTGTATTTTAAAGGAATCCTTATTTATAGCAAAACCTAGAAAAAACATTTAGATCATCTTATTCGAGTTTATATCACTCTAAAGAAAGGAAAGTTTGTTTGCTAATGTCAAAAAACATTATTTCTTTATGAATTGAGTGGTTTTCCTAGGCATTATAGTGTCATGTGAGGGAATCTTTATTAATCCCTAAAAAGTCTAAGCGATTATAGATTGCCTTGAACCTATGGATATGCATGAGGATTATAGTTTTCTTAGGCTTACAACTTTCTATCATCATTTCATCAAGGGATTTAACACCATCATATCTCTTATCACATATTGTTTGAAACAAGGTGGGTTTTAATGGAGTAAAGAAGCTAATAAAGCATTTAAGGAGGTTAAGAAGAAAATGATAGAGGCCATAGTAAAGCAACTTCCTCATTTTACTTAAGTGTTTAAAAAAGAATGTGATGTTTCAAGAGTTGGTATAGGTGGAGTACTTAGTCAAGAATGTCACCTTATATCTTACTTTAGTGAGAAACTTAATGAGACTAGATAAAAGTACTAAACCTATGACAGAATTTTTTGCAGTAGTTCAGGCCTTTCGCTATTGACGCCATTATATGTTACCATAAGAGTTTGTTCTTTATTCTGACCATGTGGCCCTCTATTATCTCAACTCCTAAAATAAGCTCAACCATAGGCATGGTCATTGGATTTAGTATTTGCAAGTCTATTCATTCATATTGAAACATAAATCTAGAATGGAAAATAAGGTGGCAAATGCCTTTAGTTGTTGGGTAATGTTGTTATCCGTATTGAGTATTGAAGTTACTGGATGTAAGAAACAGAAAGAAAAATATAAATCTTGTTCATAATTTGGAGAAATATGCATGACATCGAGAGATGAGAGTAACTGAGTTGTAAATGGTTATTACCTTCGGGAAAGGCATTTATTTTAGGATAATAAGCTTTGTATCCCGAAAATATCAGTGCATGATTTCTTGGCGTGAGAGATTCATATTGGAGGTCTTTTAGGACACTTTAGGAGAAAAAAACCATTGAAAAGGTGGAACATCAGTTCTTTTGATCTAGCTTAAAAAGAGATGTTTCTAAGCTGGTCAAACATGTCAACCAACTAAGCATAAAAAACAAAACACTGGTCTTTACACCCATTTGCCTATTCCTACTTTCCCTTGGCAAGATGTAAGTATGGATTTTCTATTTGGGCTACTATGTACTACAAAGAAGCATGAATTTATCCTTGTGGTTAGTGACCATTTCTCTAAATGGTCCATTTTATCATATGCACTAAGACCACAGATGCTTTTAGAGTTGCAAAACTCTATACTGACAAGATTATTAAGTTGTATGGTTTTCTCCAAACCATAGTCTCAAACAGGGATGTTAGATTTATGAGTTATTTCTGAAAAACCCTTTGACATATGGTGGGAACTAAGTTGAACTTTTATAGTGCCTACCACCCTTAAGCTGATGGTCAAATTGAGGTGGTTAATAGAAGTTTAGGGAATATTTTGAGATGTATAGTGTGTGATCATAATAGAAATTGAGATTTAGGCCTCGTTTGTTTCCTGGAAAGTAGTTTTTTTTTTAAAGTGAATTTCTAGGAAAGTGAATTATTCTCTAATGTTTGGTAGTGTAATGAAAAATAAGTTGGAAAACACTTTCCAGTGTTTGATTATGTCATGGAAAATGAGTTAGAAAATAACTTATTAATGTTTTATTTTCCTCAAGTTTATTAAAATAATAAGGAACAAATCTTACAAATTAAAAAGTTGAATGAGAATGAAATTGAAAAAAAAATATAATTTCATAAATTATCTCAAATAAAATAAAAATGAAAGATGAAGAAATTAAAATAATAATAATTAAAATTTCATAAATTATTTCAAATAAAATAAGTAACAATCAAAAGAATGAGGACCAAATTTGATAGATAAAAAATTTCAAAAAAAAAATGATAAAGAAAAAGCAAATAACAATTATAAAAATAAGGACCACAATTAATATAAAAATTAAAATTTAAGAGATGAAATATATATATATATATATATATATATCAATCAAATGTTTGAGGACTAAATTTGATATAATCAGCAAATAATACGATATTTCTAAATTTTTCACAACTTCCGGAAAGTGTTTTCTGCTTAAATTTTCCAGGAAAACACTTTTCTAAAAATCAAGCCAAATTTTTCTTTGACTGGAAAGTGTTTTCCGTTGACCAACTTTCCTAATGGCAAACAAACATAGGAAAGTTTGGAAAGTGGTTTCTCGGAAAGTGAATTCCGGGAAACAAACATAGCCTTAGTTCTTCCTACAATCCAATTTTCTTATAATAGCTTTGTCAATAGGTTGATAAGCATAAGTCCTTTTGAAGTTGTACATGGTTACAAGCCTAGAAAGCCTTTAGACTTTTTTCTCATGTCTCCTCATGCTAGGGTGTCTAAGTTAGTTGAGTCATTTGAACGTAGAGTTCAAGATTTGCATGTTAAGATCACTAAGCAGATTCAAGCAAGTAATACACAATATAAATTTCAATATGATTTACATAGATGACATAGTGAATCTAATGTTGGATATTATGTTATTATATGGATTAGATATGAACAATATCCTTCAGGAACTAATTGAAAACTGTAGGCACGTAATGCTGGGCCATTCAAAGTGCTATAACGGGTTGATCCAAATATTTATGTTATTTATTTACTGCTTAATTTTAGCATTACCTCTACATTTAACATTGAGAATCTAGTTGTATATAAGAAACCATATATTATTCTAAATGATTCATTTTGAGATGCCACCTGATCCTACTTTTTATGCTCTTACTGAAACCTCCACTCTTTTTACCTTGACATCAGCACAAAAAGATAATATTGATGCTATTCTAGATGAAATAATTGTTTTTACAAGGGATAATGAAGTTCAACAGTTTCTCGTTTGATGGGCGGGTCGACCAGATTCAAATTGTACTTAGATCACTAGAGATAGATGGCAGTAAATTGATTCAGATCTTTGGGAGTACTATTAGAGTCATTTAGAACTACACTTGACGAGGTCAAGTTTCTTCGACCTCGGGAGAGTTCGTGGGGACACCAAACCCAAACCGTAGATTACACGAGTATATAGATGAAGATAATAAAGGATGACCCGACCTGTCACTCTTTAGTTGGGAGACTGAGCCTATCTAGGCCTATTTGATTGTTTTTGTTTTATTTATTTGGGTTGTTTATGTTAGACAATTTTAATTGATAGACTGAGCTCAATACTTAGATGTTTTAGGGTTATGCTATTTATATGTTTCTTTTTAAGTTTGTAAGATATTTTTTTATGAATTGATAAAATACAAACTTTTCCTCCTTTGAATTCTCTTCTTCATAGTTTTTTTTTTCTTTACTTACTTTTAATTCTTGGCTTCTTTCTTTTTTTTTTCTTTATTTACTTTTAGATTTTTTTTAATTTTTATTCAGCATCAGATTCTCTCTAAAAAAACACCATCCAACAATGCTCAACCTAAAAAAAAAAGCCTTGTGCACTCTCTTACCAGCTGCAGAGCCAAAAGAATTTTCATCTTTATCTTTAATCAACAACAAAGATCTATCTCCAAACATAAAGGGTTCAAGATTACCTAGCTTATAGGTTTTATACCATCCCCTCTGGCCTATAAAGTGGCTAAAAAAACCACCAAAACAACTTCAATTAAAAACAAAATCCAGCCTTCGTCCATCTCCAACTTGAAATTTTGACATAGCAAAAATCCCTCTACAAGTATATGTTTGCTATTCTGGAAATCAAAGAGCAAACAAAGTGCTTTCATACCAGGTAGGAGGTTTACCCACCAGTACCAGCAATAACACTCAGCAGTAGAATGAAAAGACAAACTTAGACTGAAAAACAAGAAGAAAACTAAAATTTTAACAAAGAAGAGCTCCCTCCATAAGTGTTTGTTTTTTGCATAGTTAGTGGTTAATTTCAAAAAAGACAAAATAGTTTCAATTTCACTTGGTACACCTTTTCCAGCAATAACAACATATGGGCCTATATTATGGTGATTGTGATGGCATATAGAACCCACATGTTGTCACTATTCAAGTTACTCCAACAACTCCTCCAACCCATCCAGATCTTGTCTATCCTCTTTTAAATGGTTTATTGTATGTTCAATTTTGATGATTATTGTAAATATGTATGATTGTAGGGTGTGTATGGGTAAATTAGTGAAGGAGATATGTGTCAGTACATGTTTTTTGCATGTGTTAAATGGTAGAAAAAATAAAAAATTAATTAACTAAGTGTTTTAATTTGAATAATGGCCAAGCTTAAAAAAAAAGCAAACAAAAAATATCTTTTGCATAATTTCATTTTTTTGTTAAATATTATGTTTAGCATAAAAAGAAAAAAGAAAGAGAGAAAAAAAACCATTTTCCATGTTTTAGCATTGTAAAGAAAAAAATTGTTTCTGACAATTGTTTAAAAAATGTATTTTTGGGCTTGGTAATAAGTTTATCAAACCTATTAAAACCTTGATCCAAATAATTGTTAATTTTTATTTTAAATTGTTCAAAATATTATAGTATTTGTATAAATTTAGAAAAGCACAAATAATAATAATTTTTTTTTATCTAAAAGGATATATTAAGAATAGTATTTATTTTTTTTTAAACATAACTAACTTAATATCTGAATCTTTAAAATAAAAGTTAGTTCCCTTGAATCAAAGTTAGTTCATAAAAACACTTAGATTTTCTTTAATTGGGACGCAAAGCATATGAGATATGATGCAGCAAATTAGGGAGAGATTGATGACCATAGGATTTTACTTTTTTGTTAAAAAAAATCAAATAAATAATTAATTTCAGGCAATCGGTTTTTCATCAGTTTCTCTATTTTTGGTGAAAGCTTGTTTGGCAATCTTAGTACCTTTTGTAAAATAATAATAATAATAATAATAATATTCATATACCAACCTTAGGATTTTCTTTTTTAAAAAAATAACAATTAATGAAATCGACGTGTGGATGACAAAAATGCATCGAAAACATATTTTTTTGGATTTATTTTTTTTTTAGATTTTTGAAAAATATTTTGGAATTTTAAATAAAAAAATTGGATTATAACATAATCTGATAAGTTGAAGGAGTCATATCAAACCAACTCCAATACAATTTAATTTGAAATTCAAGCTAATTTGAAATCCAAGCCATGTCGCTAGGCAAATCAAATTTAATAAGATTGAGTTTTATGTGTATTTTTTTTAAAAAAATATTAACATGTAATTAAATAAAATATTAAATTATATAAGATGATACAAGAACATGTTTCTTTATCTACATTTATTTCTTAATTTTTTTTATTTGAATTTTAGTTATTATTAATAAATATTTTTATTATTTATTAGCCCATATAATTATTAATTTAAAATTTGAAAATTTCCCCGAACACTTACTTGAAAAGTAGAGATAATAAAATTGTTAATTATTTATAGACAACACAAACCTCCTCAACAAACCAATTGTTGAGCAACTCTCCAAAGCAACCCAAATTTGTGCCCTTTTTTTTTTTTTTTTCAATGTGAGACATTTGTTCAAATTCGTTTTGCTAATTTTGGCTTTTAAATAGGAGTTTTAGATAAAATCTAAGGTTGCTTGTCTCCCTTGCCTATATCTAGATCAAAACACTGCAACAAAGACATGGAGAAGAAAAAAAGATCCAGAAAAGAGAAAAGCCAATCCATTAAAATCATCACGCAAACCTCCAAATGCAA
>Ga0325410_1008551_pt1 | contig 11085 bp, 6 predicted proteins | sample PopdelMetagenome_16_FD_206182 | JGI IMG/M metagenome (GOLD analysis project Ga0325410, IMG submission 206182) | Populus deltoides microbial communities from Bellville, Georgia, United States - Xylem-PdIQD-R3 | ecosystem: Host-associated > Plants > Phyllosphere > Stem > Wood/Secondary xylem...
ACTTACAGTGTTTTTTCCACTTTCCATGCGTCTTCTGGGATTGTTCCAGTTAAATTGATGTTCCTCAGAACCCTTGCAACAAGTTACAGGTTGGTTAAACAGTTCTGAACAGAACATATCCTCAACTTTACTGTGAAAAAAGAAGAAGTTATGAAGCAGTTCACATACAAGTTATCCCTTTTAATCGTCGCGTTAGGTAACTGAAACTCTGGTCCAGGCATATCAGTAATCCTCCTGCAGAACAGTATGAGACCTTGAATACAAGTTAAATGTTCAATTCCCTTCATTTATCTCTCTCTCTCTCCCTCCCTCTCTCTCACACACAAAGAGAATTCTTCAATAATTAATACAGCAGGAGGCATGCAGCACAATAAAGTGGTTTTACTCACAAATCAGACAACTTTTCCAAATGAAAAATTTTACGAGGTATGGGTCCTTGCAATCCAGTCGCGTACAATTCACTTCATTAGTCACGAAAAGAACAAAAAATCTCAATAAAGTGCATCATGTTGCATTAGAATGAATTAAGATTTGTGAAGATAAACATCTCACAGCTTTTGAAGTTGAGTCCAGTTCCCAATGAACTTGGGTACGGTGCCTTTAAGATTATTATCACTTACGCGACTGCACATTGAATATGTTAAATTATCAAAAAAAAAAAAAAAGAGTTTAAGGAAAATAAGTGAGGGCTTACAAATCCTTCAAGTTTTTTATCTGCGCAAGTTCCTCTGGCAAGGTCCCCACTAACTTATTGCCGGAGAGTATCCTGAAATTGTTGATTCACGGCATCAAAGCAAAGATTTCAACTAATGAAAACGAAATCTCTGGCAAGTCTTCACAATGGAGAATTTAGTTAAATGTCTTACAGAGTTTTTAAGTTGACAAGCTTGCCAAGCTCAGGTGGGACAACACCAGAAAACTGATTTGATTCAAGGCTCCTATATTTTATAATTGCATTTGATAAAGTGAAATAACCATTAGAGAACAAAGTAAACTAGCATTGCTTGCAATATTCGAATAACTCAAACTAGAGGTAGAGCACTATAACAGATTCAAGCCATACAAGTAGATGAGGGCAGTAAACCTTCCCAAATGTCCAGGAATATTTCCTGACAAGCGATTTGCAGTAAGCGAGCTGCATAAGAGGTTAGTTAGGAAGGAAGTTTTAAGCTCACTCTTACATAGAAAATAAGATAAACCAAGAAGAGGGTGAATTTATAAATGAGCTTACATGAAAGACAGATTTTTCATCGAAGCCCATTCCACCGGAATTGTGCCGTATAGATAGTTGCGAGTAAAATCGCTGTCATAGACAATGTTGTTGTATAAAAATTATTTTCCATCTTGAAAATTGCTCCAAAAATTAATATAAACGCTTGAAATTTTAATATAAACTGTGACAGACAATGGCAAACTCATAATCACATAACATCTGATGAGTATTAATTATCATCGAGGAATCTCTCAAGATTCATAATCATTTAAAGGATTCAGAGTTGAGGCCTCGAAGCAGAAACATGAGCCAAATATATGTCTTTAATTAAGGGTTCTTACATTTTTTGGACATAAGTAAGGTTGGCCAATTCCGGAGGAAGCCTGCCTGGAAGACTGTAATCTTTGAGCTGGCTTTATTGCAAGCAGGAGAGAGAGACATCATTGATCACAGTTTAGGAAAGCTAAGATATATATATAACAAAGAAAAACATAAAAATGTAAAGTAATTAAGAGGCTTACAATGAAGTAATGTGACAGTAATTATCATCAGTGATGCTGCAGTTACATTCGTTTGTGCCGTTCACTTCTGAGTTTGGTGGAGCAGGAGTCAGTACTGCCTTAACGACTCCTTCCTGTTGACAACGATCGTCGAACTTCAAGGATAGTTGGCCATCATTGTTTACTGTCTTACCGATTTGTCTTAACGCTTCAACTAGTGGGGGTTTTTTAAAAACAAAATAATAATTCATGAGGAATGTGCACTATTCAAAAACATTCTCAAATAGTTGTTAGATTATTAATAATAATAGTAAATAGATTATGGGTTTTTCATATAGGTAAAGGCCATACACTCTATCGACCATTTGGATAAAGTTAACGCAATCTTATATCAATTTATCGTCATAGTTATCACTCAGCGCAGGATTTAATTTGGTTTAAAATTTGTATTGAATGTTTGGAGGTCAACTTTAAGATTATATTCCTTTCAGTTTTTTTTAATGAAATTGTTTGCAATTAAAAAAAAAACTGAAACGATATTATTTTAAATAAAAATTAAAAATAAAATATTATTTGTTAACTATTAGGTTAACTTAGATTTAACTATATTAGCTTTTAAATTAATTTTAAATAAAACACATTCTAAATTAAACTCTAGATTAATTGCGAGGTTATCTCTAAATAATATGTTCAAAAACTATATTGTGGGATTGGTGGATTATTACTATATGATGATAAGAATGTGTTATGTATAAATATTATTTTATTGTTATTTGTATCTTAATTGGTATGATCAAACGAAAGAAAGAAATCACGTGTTTAGATTCTACAGTGAGGATGTCATTTCTTGAAAAAGAATTAGATACAAAACAAAATCACAACTTTTTAGGTTGCTAAAACATTTAGATGCCTATAAATGAATCTAATTATATAAAGCAAAACACTCCATAGAAGCTATTTTGTCTTATATACGGCCAAAGAAATGTTTTACTGTTTTTCAAGCATTTGCAAAGTTTTGGTTAATGTCTCTTGAAGTTTAATGCAAGAAATACAACTAGTAAACTTTATTTGTAAAAGTTATATATTCATATTATTTTATATAATAATAATAATTAACAACAATTAAAAAAAACAAGGATAATTCACTAACCCCTCCTCGCAAATCATTGTTAATTGGAATAATAATTTTTTTTCTTTTTTTATATATAATTTTAATTTTATCTTTCATTAGATTTATGAAATTGAGTTTTATAAAGTTTTTTAATTTTTTTCTATGGAGTTATTCTATTCTTATAACCTGAATCATTGATTTTACAGATTAATTTGATTAACTTGATTTTTTTGTCATTTTTTTAATTGAATATTTTTTCTTTTAGTTTCTCCATCAACATTGAGTTAATTGAAATTATATTTCATAATTTGTTTTTTTTTTATGAAGTTATTCTAATTCATGACACAAGTTTGGAAGGTTAACTTGAGTTGACTCAAGTTATTTATTTATTTTTAAAATTTTATTCTCTAATATTGAATTTATTAGGAATTGAAATTCATAATTATTTTTCTATTTACTTTCTATAGGGTTATCATGACCTTATGACAGGTGCCTTGGATTTTATTTTTCTTTTTTTAATTGAATTTCTTTTTTTAATTACATCCTTTAATATTGAGAATTGATCTTTATAATTTTTTTCAATTTGCTTTTTATGAAGTTATTCGGTCTCCTAACCCAAGTACGACAGGTTAATTCACGTTGACTCAAGTTGTTTTTTGTTATTAAACTTTGTTTTTAATTTTATCCTTTAATATTTGACTGATTAATCTCTTGAAATTTAATGCAATAAATACATTTAGTAAACTTTATTTGTAAAAGTTATATATTCATATTATTTTATATAATAATAATAATAATTAACAACAATTAAAAAAAAACAAGGATAATTCACTAACCCCTCCTCGCAAATCATTGTTAATTGGAATAATGATTTGTTTTTTTTAATAATTTTAATTTTTTCTTTCAACAATAGATTTATTAGAGATTGAGTTTTATAAAAAAAAAAATTAATTTTTTTCTATGGGGTTATTCTATTCTCATGACCTGGATCATAGGTTTTGTAGATTAATTTAATTAACTTGATTTGTTTGTCATTTTTTTAATTGAATATTTTTTTTTCAGTTTCTCGATCAACATTGAGTTAATTGAAATTAGATTTCATAAATTATTTTATTTTTTTATGAAGTTATTCTAACCTCGTGACACAAGTTTGAAAGGTTAACTTGAGTTGACTCAAGTTATTTTTTTTTTAATTTTATCCTCCAACATTGAATGTATTAGGAATTGGAATTCATAATTTGTTTTCTATTTGCTTTCTATAGGGTTATCATGACCTCATGACATGTGTCTTGGATTTTACTTTTCTTTTTTTTAATTGAATTTTTTTTAATTACATCTTTCAATATTGAGAATTTATCTTTATAATTTTTCTCATAACCCAAGTTTGATAGGTTAATCCAGGTTGATTCAAGTTGTTTTTTTGTTTTTTTGTTATTAAATTTTGTTTTCAATTTCATCATTCAACATTGAGCTTATTAAGAATTCAGCTTCAATTTTTTCTTATTTTCATTTTATGGGGTTATCACGGTCTCATGACTTGGGACGGGGATTCGACAAGTTAACTCGAGTTGATCCAAGTTAATCTAATATGTTTTCTTCTCAATATTTACAAAAAAAAAATATCAACTTGAGTTTTTTAAATTAAACTATATTTTTACTAGACCGGATTATATTGAGTCAATCCCCACATCACAGTGTAACGAGTGACAATAATCCGGTAATAAACTATTGAGTCAAGGTGTATATTGCCTTAACTAAATTGGGTTGGATCTCATTCAATCTAGCTTGATAATTACAGCTGGATATTGCCTAAATTATTATCCTTAGCTATTAAAAAGTTTAGAATATGCGTACAAATAAACAATTCACCTCAAAATACAAAAAGAAAACATAATCTTTTTTTTAAAAAAAATAAATAAAAAGAAAACATATTTTTTTGAAAAAAATAAATAATAAATAAATAATTTGAGCTTTTCTAACAATAAAAAACCTATATATTGTATAGTTAGAAAGGGTCATAAAAATTAGATATGATTAAGCTCAACAAGTGCCCAAATATTGTTAACCTAGTTATCCAAATTCAAACAAGGATGATACTAGGAAGCGAGGGGAAACTTTCATCTGCCCAATTGCCTAGTTTTCACCCTTTTTTTATTAATTAGAGAATCAATCTAATATTTAATACAGCTCATGCGCACACTTGGATTGGATCAGATGAGTTGAACAGTTTAAAAGACTTGCTGTATAGAGCTCACTGATCTGATCTCAGTATATATTACTGTGAAAACAAAGAACAGTGATTAATTATTAAGTAGCTAGCAAGGTTGTTCTTACCTTCTCCTGGATGTAGCTGATCAGAAGCAAGCAAAGTAATAGAGCTCGAGAAACTGATCAATATCACCATAACTTGGCAAAGCTGAAACATCATTAACATATTGTGCTGCAAAAGCTCGAATAAGTTTTTGTATTTGTCATGAGACAGGCAGGGACGGAGAGGTTAATTTGATTTATACTTACCAAATCTTAAAACGTCACATCCAATCCATGTGCGTACGCACTTGTATCCTGCATCATTTCTCTTTGGTGATATTTGAATTCAATTTTAACTTTTTACAATCATTATAAAGAGTTATTGGCTTCTCTCTGTCGTGTATTTTTTTTTTCAGATTAATTTTTTATTTACATCTAATTTATTTAAAATTATAGTTTTATTTTATTTTAAAGAGAGATTAAATTTTAACAAAGTTTTTACTTTAAAAATAATTGAAATTCACTTTTAATCTGGCCTAAAATATATCTATATTATAAATAAGATTTCAATAATTCCTTACATGAATATAAATTGTTCTGATAGGTTTAAAAATGACTTTAAAATTTGTAGAGAAATATTGATTTGATGAATTTCTATCTCAAAAGCCTGGGCGGGATCGACAGAAGAGCAAAGAGAACGTGATCTAAAATTTCCACTCCTTCTAAAAAAAACCAAGTACGGCATTAGCAATGGAAGAGATAATTTTTTACTTTGAATATTTTTAAATAGAATATAATTAAATTTACTCTTGAAATACTCAATTTTTTATGTAAATCAAGAAGATAATAGTCGAATGAATCTTCACCTGGTATTTTCTATGGTTCTCCTAGTTAGTTGCAGGTTGCAAGATGTTGAAATTTAAAAGATAAGGAGGCAGGCACGTATCGAGGCATTTGAGCCACCAATTTAATGACTACAAGCTATAATGTTGAATGATTAATATCACTATAGCGTCGGCTGCTAAAAAGCATTTTCATGGGAGAAGTCTCAGATATTTGTACAGAAGTGATTACTCAAAGAGACGCACATTGCTTGAAGTCCATTCCATACTGCTGTAAAGTGTACTGAGAAATATATTCGTGCCCATTAATATATTTTTTATTTTTATTATTTTAAATTATTTTTTATGTTTTTTTAATTGTCTTGATGTTGTTAAATTAAAAATAATTTTTAAAAAATAAAAAAATATTAGTTTAATATATTTTTAATTTTTTTTTAAAAAAAAAACACTAAATACCCCTCGGTTTTAATGCTTCTGTTAGTCATCATTTGCTTTGAATATCACTGTGACAAACTCTCGTTATAACACAAAAATAGTCTAGTCTCGTGACACGTGGGATGTGCATGTATTATAAAAAATAATAATTATAGTTGTCTACCTACCTACCAGTGAGTTGTCCATGTATTATAAAAAATAGTCTCGTTATTTTTCAGAAAATACTTTGTGAATGTAAAATGTTTTCACTCGGCAAAACTGAAGAAGTCCATGTCGGAGGTTGAAGCATCAGAAACATGTTGAGTGGGACAGATTCTTAAATTGGTGAGAATGACCTTTAGCTACTTAGATTTCATTTCTATCTCTCCAAACCGACAAGGGTTGATTTCAAGAATATTCCAGCTGGTAAATATCGCAACAGGTCATTAATTAATTTCTCCACTTCTCTTTTCCTTGATCAGCCTGAATTATAGATAAAATCAACAACACTGTAATACCAAGTCCAATTAAGCCTATATGGTATCTTGTACGTTATACATATTTTTATAAATATCTAGGATGTTTATAAAATATTTATATTAAATATCTTATAATTATAAGATATTTATCTTAAAAAATAAATAAATAAATATATCTAGAGCATAAAAAGAGAGCCTAGAAGGTTGAGGCATAATTTTTTTGAAAATCAAAATAATAATTCTCATATAAATCTTCACCTCGTAATATCGAGGCATTTGAGCCACAAATTTAATGACTACAAGCTATTATGTTGAATGATTCATATCACTATAGCGTCGGCTGCTAAAAAGCATTTTCATGGGAAAAGTCTCAGATGTAGAGAGACCCACATTGCTTGAAGTCCATTCCAAACTACTGTAAAGTGCACTGAGAACTTCATCATCAATCGTTCACTAATTGCAAGTAGAATTTTCTGCTGTTTTTTTGCAAGCTATATTGTGAATGATTGATGAAGACTTAGACCAATCTCTCTTCCTCCTGGTCCTAAAGAACGACAAGCTATTTGAAGTTTATAATTTACTCAATTATATAGCTAGTTTATTTTTATGTTTTAGGAATGTTTTTAGAAAAATATTGAAATTTTTTATTTTTTTTATTTTAAATTATTTTTTTTATTTTTTTAGATTGTTTTGATGTTGTTAAATAAAAAATAAATTTTAAAAATTAAAAAAAATATTAATTTAATATATTTTTAAATAAAAAATATTTTAAAAAACACTAAATACCCCTCCTCTGTTTTAATGGTTCTGTTAGTCATCATTTGCTTTGAATATCACTGTGACAAACTCTCGTTATAACACAAAAATAATCTAGTCTCGTGACATGGGTCTATTATAAAAAATAATAATTAATAATAAAAATAATAATTATAGTTGTCTCCCTAAAAAATAATAATTAATAATAAAAATAATAATTATTTGTCTCCCTACCTACTTACCAGTGGAAAACTCTCAGATATTTAAAATAATAATAATAATTATAGTTGTTCTTACCATGAAAAGTCAGTTTATTGACTTGAAACATGCTAAGAACATACTGAAAACGAGAGAGATTCCAAACAGAAAAGAGAGAAAGAAAAAGGATTTATACCTTAATCTCTTAATAAAAGAGACCCACAGTGCTTGAAGTTCTTTCCATTGTGATTTTTCAATGGTTTTTTTTAATCCGTGATTGTTGACCGCTGGCTATAAAGTGCACTAAGAACACGAAGGTTTTTTTGTTACTTTCAATGCTGTAAAGTGCACTAAGGACTTCATCATCAATTGTTCACTAATTGCAAGTAGAATTTTCTGCTTTTTCTTTTTCTTTTTCTTTTTCTTTTTCTTTTTGCAAATACTGATTGACGTAGACATAGACCAATCTTTTCAACCAGGTGCTAAACGACAACAAGCTATTTGAAGTTTATGATAGACTCAATTATATAGCTAGTTGGTGCATAATTGACAGTTTCACACTTGCAGCACGTTTATTTTTATGTTTGAAAAATGTTTTTAGAGAAAAATTAAATTTTTTTATTGTTTTAATGTTATTATGTTCACTAACATCCAAGCTGTGTAAAATCTCAAAAATCAAATAAAAGAAAAATTATAACACAACATACACCAATTTTACGCCTTTTTATCAATCAAATGCATGAATTTTATTTTTATTTTTTTTAAATACACCAACTCAATTAAGAATTATAATCAAGCACTTTCATCCAAACTCTGTTAGTTACTCTTTTTTTTTTTTTACGTGTACTTTGGCATTTAATAAAAAAAATTGCAACATTGATATACCAACTTTCAGTTTTCATCAGTCAAGTAAATAAACTCTTTTTTTTTTTCATTTTAGTACAATATATCGGGAGTAATAAATTTAAATTTAAATAAACTCATTTTTAAAAAATCTCATACAAAAACAAGCTGATTCCTTCTTTAAATTTAAATTTTATTCAAAATATTCAAAATATCCATCCCCATAAATCGGGAGTAATAACCACTGGCCAGGAAAGGTGCTCTGAATTCTCACAACCACGGAGATAGCTTTCAGAGACCGTTTACATATATAGAATTATAAATCCATAAGCATACCAAGATGGATGGTAAGCAATAAAACGTTGTGTAGATTAAGCATGTCTTTGGCTTTATTCAAATTAAAGACGAGGTTTCACTGAGGTTTAAACTTATGGACTCGGGATTGATGGGGTACAGATCATGGGCAGATGTAGAGGAATTTCCAATCCATGATTTATCAGATGGAGGAAAGAGGTCTTGTGTTCTGTTTAAACTCTGGTCTGTGACCTGCTGATAGTGGCCTTTGAGACGTTTGGAGTGTAAATCATCACCATAAATGCTAGGATCTGAGGTCACCTCCTGGATGCTGGTCTGTCCTTCAAGCATGCTCACCACTTCTGACATTGCAGGCCTTAGAGATGGAGATGCATTGGTGCATAAGAGAGCCGCTTTGATCATCCTCTCAGCCTCTTCCTTGTTGAATTCAGACTGCAGCTTTGGGTCCACTATCTCCATTAAATTTCCCTTTTTTTGCAATACATGGGCCTGTGACGACAATATCAAAGACAAATAAGAAGGAAGCTAAGATTTTTGACCAAATGTACCATGTTTTGCATTGAGAACTGATGCCTCATGCGTCATTAATTCAGGATAGCAACAGAAACAGACTGACGATGATTTACCCAGTCAAGAAGACAAACATTTTCGTTCTCTGGCCTGTAACTTGAGTTGCTCTTTCCACTGACAATTTCTAAGGCGACAACCCCAAAACTATAAACATCTGCTTTATCTGTTAGATAGCCCCACAGTGCATATTCTGGAGCCATATATCCTCTGAAATATATTTTTTTTTTATAAAAAAAACAATGCAGAATTAGTGCCCTTCAGAGACTTGAGGAGTATTACTATCAATAAACTTCAGGAATTAAATTAGTCTCAATACAACTTACATAGTTCCAGCAACTCGAGTGCTAATATGAGTGTTCTCCTCTTCATTGAGCTTAGCTAGACCGAAGTCTGATATCTTGGCATTTAGATCTTTGTCCAGTAATACATTTGTACCTTTGATGTCCCTGTGAACGATCCTGATTGCAGATCCTTCATGGAGAAATGCTAAACCTCTGGCTATTCCAACACATATCTTATACCTTGTAGGCCAATCCAACGTCAGAAAACTTGTTTCGGAACCTGCTCCTAATAGGATTGTTGATAAGATCATTTCATGTTTGCTAGTTGATGCAGTGTTATAAAAAAATATATATGTTACTGGAAATTTATCAACAAATGCTACTATGGTTACCAAAAAGTGCACGAGAGAGGGAGTTGTTTTCCATGTACTCGTACACCAGAAGCAACTGGTCTCCTTCAATACAGCATCCATAAAGCCTTACAAGGTTGGGATGCTGTAAACAAGATATCATGCCTATTTCGTTCACAAATTCACGGTTTCCTTGCCTGGATTTTGGAGATAGCTGCTTAACAGCAATAATAGTACCATCTGCTAATTCACCCTGCATTGGAAGTCAATCACGCATCTAAATGCTATAGTGTTTTTGGGGCGGATTCACCCATGCATGATTCCAATAATAAAATTGTGATAATATGAAAAATTCATTAGATGACAAACCTTGTATACGGATCCAAAACCACCCTCTCCAATCTTGTTTTCTGAATTGAAATTGTCAGTGGCCGCTTTTAGCTGCCTCAAGGTGAAGGAACCAGTTTTCAAATCTAGCCCTTTAAGCTCTGCACGCAGCAGTTGGTATGGGAGGATGACAGTCAGGAGACATATCGTGAAATAATAGAAATGCTTGAACATCATTTATCCATGCACTACGCGCATTCTCTAGTGTGATTCGCCATTATTTAGAAAATTAAGAGAAGACTCAGTTTGCGGTACAATACCTCGTTCTCTTGTGTTTTTGTCTCCATAGCAGAGCTTCCAATAAATGACACCCATTACCAAGAGAATAAGGAATGCTGCTGAAGTGACAACTCCGATCACAATAGGTTTCTTACTTGCTTCCTCAGGTTCTGATATTAAATAAAATTGCAAACGCAAAGAAGGCTAAACATCCCATCAAATGGATAATAAACATTAACGCTGTAAAGACATACGACCACTATAGCACAGTTCAATTCTCACCTTCACAATAAGTTCTGTAACCTGAAAAACCACAGATCACGGAAAGATTCTTAGATGGGATAATGAAGTGAGTGG
>Ga0325410_1008552_pt1 | contig 11085 bp, 4 predicted proteins | sample PopdelMetagenome_16_FD_206182 | JGI IMG/M metagenome (GOLD analysis project Ga0325410, IMG submission 206182) | Populus deltoides microbial communities from Bellville, Georgia, United States - Xylem-PdIQD-R3 | ecosystem: Host-associated > Plants > Phyllosphere > Stem > Wood/Secondary xylem...
TATATTTTAAAGTTTTTTTATTTCAAAATACATTAAAATAATAATATTTATTTATTTTTTAAAATTTATTTCTTATAGCAGGATATCAAAATAATTTAAAAATATAAAAAATAAATTAAATTAAATTCAATTAAATTGCAATATCAATATTTTAGTGGCGCAATCATGATCGTCACCTTCTCTCTCATTGAAATACACGAGGTATGCAAATTGCAGAAAGTGCCGTTGGAACTTGGAAGGTTCGAAGCTTGTTGATGTGACACAAGCGGAAGGTACCGTTGCAAGTTTTTGTTTTTTTTGTTTTTTTTTAAATTCATTGACTTTCCATGTGAGATGATGACAACAGTGTGAGCGACAAATTTACTCAGACATTCGGTGTATTGGACGTGAAATGTAAACAACTTTTTTTTTTTCATAAAAAAACTGTTTTTTATAAAAAATATTAAATTAATATTTTATAAATTAATATTTTTAATATGTTGATAATAAAAGTAAAAAAAATAAAAATTTATTTCAATATATTATTAATTAAAAATTACTTAAAAAAATTATTATCTATCGTATTACTAAACATATAGAATCAGAAAGATTCGAATAATGATTAGGATGTTATTATCCTAAAACCAAGGCAGGACAATTCCTTAATACCATGAACCATTATCAATTTAATTAATTAATCATGCTATATATAATGTAACGAAGTATGTCATGGAAAAATATTATTTACCAAGTAAGCAAACTTTTTTTCCAGTTAGATAATGAAGTAAAATTAATTAAATCAATATTATTATAAAAAAATCATTTTGATTTTCTTTTAAACTAATGCAATCACTTATATATATATATATGTGTGTGTGTGTGTGTGTTGTCCCTTTTTCACTTGTTGATGTGAATCCAAATTATGTATTCATTTTAAACCATTTATTAGAACATATTGGATATCAATCCAAATTATTGCATGAAATGAGGGTTTGATATTAAAGGTACATATAGTACAAAATTATCACAAATAAAGCTATGTGATTTTGATTTGGACAATTGAACACTTAGATATTAAAACACATTTATCCTTTCATCCAAAATTGACAAGGGAATATTTTTTTTGTTTATATTTTTGTGGCTTGAAAAAGCATAAGACGAAGCGGGTTTGGCATAACACACGTTTGGATTAAACAATCAACTAAACTTAAGATAACGCCGGTCTAAAAAAATACCAAACTTAATATTTGTTTGGTAAAATGTTAAACCCAAAAAGCTTAGGTTCAGCAATTAGTTGAACTTGAGATAACATGTATTTGACGGTATGCTAGGTCCAATATACTTTAGTTTAGCAATCAGTTAAACCTAAAGTAATGTGGGCCTGACAAAATGCCAGACCTAATACGCGTGGGTTCAATTATCAATCAAATACAAGGTAACTTGGGTATAACAATATGTCAAATCCCATACGATCAACTAAATTATCATACCCTTTTTTTTATCAAAGTTTGGCTACATCTCAAGTCTTAAGTGTCAAGGGCTAATGAATCCTTCTTTTAGAATGATTACATGATTCATTTTTATCAAGGTAATAATCTTCTTATATCCATAGATGTAAAAAAGGTCTTTTAGGGAGCCCACCATACGTACCATCTCATTAATGATATGTAAATGATATTTATCTTGTATTAATGATGTGTAAAAGATAGTTGTCTCACATTAATATAATTGAAAGGAAATGACTTTTCAGTCTTTCTCTTCCTTGAAAATGACAAGGTTTAGGGGTTATAAATATCCCTTGAACCATCCAGGTAAAGGATCAGATTTTTTTACTCTAAATAGCTTGGATATACTTCAGAGTATTAATCATCAATATATATATATATATATATATATATATATATATATATATATATAAAAATGTAAAGGGGTGAAATTGTAAATAATAGTAACACTTCCATCATAGTAGTAATGTGAAGATATCCTCATATGTAAAAGTTACTCCTTCTCTATCTTCAAGAGTAAAAACTATATATTCTTCATCACATCCTTCCATCATAGTTTATGACCAACAAAGTTAAATATCACTCATATATAACGTGTATCATGAATATATTTTTAAAATGAAAATAAAAATAAATTATGGAAAAGTTAAAAAATAAATTGACGTGTAGACCAAAGATAAAACAAAAACAGATAAGCTCTGATAATTACTAGCAATTTGACCCGTGTTCCATTGCAGGCAAGATATTTTTTATTTTCTAAAAACATTGTTTATACTAACTTTTTCAATACATTTTTATACATACAAAAATTATGTAAATAAAAAAGCTAATGTATACATGTAATTAAATAACTCGAGAGCTATAAGTGTTAATGAAAGAGGAAAAAAATCATTAACGATAACAAAAAAACAAAAAATACAAGTATAAATCAAGATACTTAATCTCGCAAGACATGATATTTATCCCGGTTATGTTTGCTGAATTTGTTTATTAAAATTATTTTTTTATTAAATCAAACAATAATAAAAATAGACACACATTAAATTGATTGAATAACATAAAAGAAAAAAATATTATGAAAGGTCGCACATATTAGAAATATTATCTAAAAATATTTTTTATTTCCAAAAACAAAGTTAATCTATATAAAAGATAAAAATAAATAAAATTCTAGATAACTCAAAATAATATTTTCAAAAACTAAATACAAACAACACCATTTTAAAACAACAATATCTATCCAAATAGGTTAAATAAGGAAAACCGGGATCAATATTTTTTTTTCTTCAATTTATATCTAACTTTAAGAAAAAACCAAAACAGAGCCAAAAAAGGTCAGATTATCGGCCTATGGCCCAACTCATCTGGGCCATTGCAAAGAAAAGCCCCAAGTGTATAGATAAGCTTTCAAGTCTAGGCCCACGCATTTGGGCTTTTTTTTTTAAAAAAAAAACAAGTAAACGACATGTCATCCACAGGCTTAGATTCCGGCCACCAGTTGGTGGCTGAAAAATTAGAGTAGTAGATTCTTTGTTCATAAAACCTAATTTTTAAGCCATTTTAACCCAAAAACACCTAACCAATATCCTTGAAACACCCATAAACCAACCCATCAACTCAAAATACTAAAAAAATGCCCATAAACATGAAATGAAGCCGGGTTAAATTTATCTTCCTCAGCTTAGATATATTTTTTAAGGCAACATTGAAGTTCCAAACAAACACCATCAAGCCACTCTTATTTCATGAAATCTATGGACAACAAAAAATTCCATTTTGGTGGTGGAAAATGGCCTAAACAGTGACCTTCTCTCCCATTGCCGGAATTCTACCACCTCTCTCTCTCCTCTCTCTACCCATAGATTGAAAAATAATATAAATAAACTTTTGTATAAAAAATATTATTTTTGAAATCTAAAGAAACCTAAATTGTATAAATTGTATTATTTTAAAAGTTTGGGAACTTAAGTGTATTTTAAAAATATATTCTAGTATGCCACCTATGTTTGACATGTTTTTCATTTTAGTCGAATTTCTTTCAATTCTATCATTGCCTAGGAAATCAAAATTAATTGGTCTTCAATTAAGATGAAATCGTCTAAAATTAAACTTTGAGGACCAAAATGAATTACCAAAAAAAGCACATTGCCTGCCATCATCCATAATGTTTTATGTGTTTATGAATAACGTGGATCCATGGTACCTCAGCCAACGTGTTTTAGATTTTAAGTAATTATGAAAATTGGAGATAAAAAAAAAAAAGTTGAAATGTGTATGAGCATAAAGTTGCCTAGAAATAAGAACATGGAAATGAAACCATGAACCAATACTGGATATAAGTACTGAATATATAACAATTGGACACATGTTATGATCATGTACATTTAATGATGATATTTAACATCATTAATCACAAATCTTATAGGGACATGATGATGAAATTAATATAAAAAAATAATATGGGGATCTCTGTAAGCATTTACCTATTAAGAATTCAAATAAAAATACTACATAAATAAATAAAATAATAATAATATACAACATAAATTAGAAAAGTTAACAGAAAATATAAATTACAAACAAGATTTTAATCAATTCCCTTATTTCATTTTTTAAACTTTTTAACTTATTTTAATATATCATTTTTTTTCTAAACTCGGGTCAAATAAAAATTCGACATTTACTAGTTAATTGGCACATGTTATATTGTGAGTTGGATAAATTGTTTTTCAACACAAAATTTATCTAGGTATTTATAAAGTGTTTTTTAAAAGAAAACATTTAATTATAAATACAAAATTTAATGCATATTGAATGGCATCTTTTTTTTTTTCAAAATTGAGTCGGTGATATATTGAAAAATATATTTTTAAAAATATTGAGACAATATCATATTTGAATGACCTGGGTCAACTAGCGAAATTCGCGACTTATATCATTAGATTATGATAACTTTATAAAAAAAATAATGATATTCGATATCAAATGTTGAAGGATGAAATAAAAGATAAAAATATTTAATTAAAAAAAGACTTGAGTGAAACTATATCAACTTATTAACTCCACGATCTGAATCTCAACTGGATTTAATAACCTTTTGTTTCTTAAATTACTTTTTTATTTAATTACACTACGACTAGGCATGTGAGACTTTTTTTGCACCAACAAAAAAAATTTTAAAATAAAAACAAACAAGACAAGCGCATTGGACTAAAAAACAAAAAATAAATGACCTATTTTAAGTTAAATTAAAATATATTTTTTAAGTGAAATAAAAAAAAATACATTTAAATAACAAATAACAAAGGATTTTTTTTTTACAAAAAAAGTTTAAAGGGCTGGAAATGCATTAAGTAAAAAATAATTAAAAAACATTAACAATCAAGCTAGACGCGTGGACCTAACCATGCAGCCGAGGCTCTCCTTTTTTTTCTTTTTCTTTTTTTTTTTTCTAATATCACACCATCCAACCTCTATTTTGTTATAAAAAAGACGCAAATGACTTGTTATCAACATCACTAGATTTTAATGATCGGAGGGTTAGTGTAAAATCGAGGCTCTAGTCACTGGAAAATCAGGACAAATGTATTTATGCTTTAAAATTTATTTTTTAATTTTTTTTATTCAAAACACCTTAGAGGTCCTGATAAAGTCATTTACGCTCAAATAAAAAAAAAGGGTTCGAAAGGCCAAAATAGCCCCGGATTTAAAACTGTTTTCGAGGTTAAAGCTACAATCCTAGGCTATGGAAGGTAAAACAAAAAACACTTTAGATGAACCCCTCTCATTTAACGGAACCCATTAACATCAAAATCAGTTTTTATCGTAGCCGAAATCGGTATTAACTAACATTTTCTCTGTCTACTATCATAATCTAATGACTTTTCTCTCATCTCTTAAACTAATGACTAAAAAAAAAAAGATAAATAAATTTTTAAACCAAAATTGAATTTTCATAAACTAAAAAGACCGTAAATTATATTTTGGAAAGTATAAGACTAAAGTGAACTTTTTGTGTGAATTTTGCAACCACAATTTAAATAAAAGGGTTTTTTTTTTAAATCTATTTCTTTTAACAACAATTCAGAAACAATTGGACATTAATTTGGCCTCAAAATAACTCAATCAGAGAAAAAATAAGTTTAAAAATCAAAATGAAAAGAAATTCACTACTCCATTCCACTGAAAGGGAGCACAATGAATTTAGGCACAATGATTTTTACATGTGGCGCAGCTTTTGTTAATCTCATATGCTGGCTCCATTGAAAATCAAAATTAATTAATAAAATTAATAGCACTATATTACCTCAAGTATCATTGAACACTGCACGCCAAATTATCCTCTTCGGTGGGATGACAATTGTAACTTGATATATAGTTGGTTAGAATGAAATGAGGTTTAAAAATACAGAAAATGAAAGAAAATCTTGTAACAATCTTGTGGTGCACGCCAAATTATCCCACTCAAATTCTTTGTCGACTCCTTACAATTTGACAATAAGATAGTTTGCCTTTGAGAATATTGTGGTGCGCAATTTCAACACTGTTTTATATATATATATATATATATATATATAGAAAGAAGGGGCACGAGATATTGCCTCCAAAGTGTGATATCCAAGCGTGGCTCATGATTGTTAGCTGAAATGTCCCGCTCGTATACTTGTGCTTTTATAAGGTATTACATTAATGAATAAAATTGCTTACATTACTATTGCTGTTGTTTTCAAGACATGACGAGAGAAGCGAAGACCAAGTTTACGGTTGTTAAGTATATGAAAAATTAATACTGTCAAATTAAAGGCCTGTTGATATGTTAGATAGCATGTCAGAATCATGAACCTTAACCCTAGATGGATTTGGGTGGTGGTTTTACTTTAGGGAGACATTATGAGGCAATTAACGTTTGATAATGACATTCTTTTGTCTTCATTGTAGTTCTCACCATGCTTGCTTGCTTTCTTTCTTTTCCTTTAAAGCACTGTCCACCCAGTGTGTCTATTCTTTTTTGTTTCCTTGCTATATTGGTTTACAGTTGTGTGACTTTTAGCATGCCACTTAATCCTCACCTTTCATTTATTAAGATGTTAATGGCTTCTGTTTTTTTTTTTAAAAAAAATATTTACGAAATGGGTCTATAAATAGGATAATGATAATTTTTATAGGAAATATTGCATTTTTTTACACGTGTATATATGTATAAAATAACACCCAATACCACATGCAAGACATTTTCTTCTCTCTTCTACCATCCCTCAATAATTGATCTCTCAGTTATAAACAAGTCAACCACACAATTATAAATCTTCTTATCTATTCTCGTAGTGAAGCTAAGTATGTTGAAATCTTAACCCTTAACGCTGAACTGTATAAATTGAGATGCTGAAATTCATAGCTAGTGTGAATATTTCTTGTTAAATATTGATTTCTTTTAATCCTAAACAAAACTGAAAGTGTTTGACTGACTTGTTTAATATGGTTGTAAAATCTCCTTGCTATGGCGAGGAGATGTCTTTGCATTATATACTAACATTACAGCTAAAGAATCATATATAATAGGAGAGGATAAGTGCAAGTAAACAATTTGATAATTACAAGGATTCTATGTTAATCAGAATGAAGATATCTTCGGGATAACTCATATCACCCCCTACAAGGTAAGCATGGGAGAAGAGAGGACGCGAAGCTTGCTTCAAAAGAGAAAGAACTGCGGTTTGGACACACCTTTTGTAAGGGAGTCAGCAAGTTGCAGAGAAGAAGGAACATATTGTAACTTCAAGGAGCCATTAGCAACAAGCTCATGTACAAAGTGGTAGTCAATGGCAATGTGCTTGGACCGTGGTCGAGTAACAGGATTAACAGCCATGAAAATTACATTTTCATTGTCACAACAGAGAGTAGGTGAAGCTGATAGTGTAACATGAAGGTCTTTGAGTAATTGAACAATCCAAGCAATGTCAGCAGTGGCTATTACTAAGGAGCGATATTCAGCTTTTGCACTTGATCGCGAGACAGTACTTTGTTTCTTGGAAGACCATGAAATTAAATTGGAACCAAGAAAGATTGTATAACCAGTAGAGCGATAAGTGTCAGGAAAACCAACCCATTCAGCATCAGAATAAGCAAGGAGTTCATGAGTGGACTGTTGCTGCAATTAAAGACCATAGTGAACTGTGCCTTTAATGTATCGCAAAATGAATTTGAGTGCATGAAAGTGGTTCTCTGTTGGAGCATGCATAAATTGGCAAATGGAAATAACACTGAATGAAAAATTAAGCCTTTTGATTGTTAGGTATTGTAGTGCACCAGCCAATGAACGAAAAGCAGTAGGTTCAACTATCAAATATTGTCCCACAACAAATGGTGTAGAGATTGGCTTAACATCAACCATAAAAGCTCACTGCAAGAGATCAAAAGCATACTTTGTTTGACTTAGGAGCAGACATTGATTATTAGGTTGAACTTGAATACCAAGAAAATAATGAAGAATATCTTTCAGTGAGAACTCCTTGAAAAGTGAAGCAATAAACTAATGAACCAGAGATGTGCTACTACCAGTAATTACTATATCATCAACATAGAGGAGTAGGTAGATTATCCTTAAAGTAGAGTGATAGACAAACAATGATGAATCTGCCTTGTTGGAAATAAAGCCAATCTGAAGAAGAAAAAAGTTGAAACAATGGAACCAAGCTCTTGATGCTTGCTTCAGGCTATACAATGCTTGTTTGAGGCAACAAACATGCTGAGGAAACAAAAGATTAGTATAGCCTGGAGGTTGTTCCATGTAGACTTCATCATAAAAGAGACCATGTAGGAAAGCATTATTGACATCAAGTTGATGCAAACACCAACCAAATATAAGTGCCAATGACAGAATCAGTCGAATAGTAGTTGGGCGAAGAACATGACTAAATGTGTCATCAAAATCAATACCTTGAACTTGAAAGAACCCTTGAGCCACAAGGCGTGCTTTATGATGCTTAATGGACCCATCAGATCGAAGTTTGGTCTTAAAAATCCATCGACAACTAACCACATTATGAGATGCAGGAAGAGGTACCAGAGTCCACAACGAATAACCATTCAAGGTGTTTAGGTGTTGATTTAAAGCCTCGTGGCTCCTTGAGAGCAAACAGAGCCTAACAAGGCTGTGAAGAAGAGCCAATAGTCATATTATGTTATAACCGTGTTTAAAGACACCAGTTTTCCCTTTGGTAACCATGGGATGTCCATTTGTGAGCAAATAAGATTGGGAAAAATCAGGAGATGTCGAGGCTATGGTGGCAGAGGAGGGAACAGACAAAGATGTCTGTTGAGTGAGAGAGGCTGCAGAAATAAAAAGTGATTGATCTAGAATGTCACTGTAGGGCAGACATGAAGAACTAGGCAGTAATAGTAAGAGGACAGAGTGAGAAGGAATTGAAACAGAAGGACTAGACACACATTCTGCACATTCAGAAAAAAATATTATAATAATTGGTTGAAGGCATATTAGAGACTACAACATCAATATGAGAAAAAATAGTTTCGAAAAACTTTACATGATGAAAAACATAAACACGACATGTCTGCCGATCAAAACATCAAAATCCTTTATGAAGGGTACTGTAACCTAAAAAGACACAGGGAGCGGATTTTGGAGATAATTTATGTGGCGAATAATTGTGTAAATTAAGAAAATAAAGACATCCAAAGGTACGAAGTGATGCAACCATATTATTCGATAGTTTCACCCATATTTAACTAGTGTTTTGCTTATGTTTTATATATAAAATGCCTTGATATTCTTTATTTTATGTTTTGAAGGAACTTTTGGATGAAAGATGCAAAAAGGAGTAAATTGGAGGTAATTGACAGATTTAACCTTTAGTCAATGTTTTGTGCAAAGCGTGAGCTTTAGAGGTCAAAATGAAGTGATTCCAGTGGCATTAAAAATCTAACATCCATACCTTTTTGGAAATCTAAGGCAAGAAAATAAAATAAGGAAGAGCATGGAAATTGCAGCCTTCAAAGTCAAATCTCGTAATCTGCCAATGTTGACCTTTGGCCATTCCGAATTGAATATCTGGAGCTACAAAACTATAATTAATGAAAAATAAATTTCTTTGGATTCCTTACTCAAATACCTATAAGTAATCCAAATTTCAGTAAAAAATGATGTCACATGAAAGAGATATGAGTTTTCAAAGATGACAACTGAATTCTGCTAGCAAACAGGTTTCGTGAAGAAACGAGTCCAAATTACATTCTGAAGCATCTAAAATGATATCCAAATTTTTATTTCAGAAATTTAGCTCCTCTAATTCAAAGCTTGAAGATTTCATGCAAGGCTATTTCTTCTTTTTTAGAAAAATAGTTATTGAAGTACTTAAATATAAACAGTCTACTTAAGGGAGGACTATTTCGTAAAATAGAGGCTAGAGTTTCCTAGGATATAAAAAGAATGAGAGAAGAGAAGGGAGGCAGCTGACCAAGAGGAGAAAAACGCCCCCTCCTCTAAACTAAAAATTATGCATTCTTCCTTCTTTTTGATTAGTTGTTCAACAAACATGCAAGGCTAAACACTTTTTCTTGGTTGCAAGGACACGGAAACCTTTGGATTTCAAGAACTGTGAGATTTATTTTACCTTTTCTTTTCAGTTTATATGGTGAATATGTTTCTTCTCCTTTGTTTATTTTTCCTATGATTGTTTATTTTAATTGCTAGAGCGGACTCTAAGTTATTATTGTAGTCAATCTATTGCTAAGTTTGATATTGAAACCGAAGTTGTGGTATATGAACTTGTGAAGCAACCGAGTTTCATAATTGTGGCGGATCTACGTTATTAATCTTAGGAAAAACATTCAATCAAATCAAACATAGACTGTAGACAGTTATGTTTTCTTGATTAATCAACTTTATCTAGTTCTTAAGGCTGCCATTGAATTAAATTACTAGTGCGGACACTATGGTTGTTTGATGGTTAGGGTTAGTTATACGGCGGATCCGTTAACTAACCAATGTTAAGAAGAGATAAATATTCAAAATATAAATTGATGTTTCGTTTCTATGATCAGTTCTGATTTCTATAGGTGGATGTGTGCTTGTGACCAAGGTTTTTTCTCTTGACAATTTTTTGATTTTATTAAATTTTGTTAGTTTTCTATTTTCTTTTGCTTTAGCCTAGATAACGTCCAAACTCCCCCCAAATTGCATATCATCTAGCATAAAAATTTGACTTGAATCTTCCTCGTGGGATCGACCCCTTGCTTGCTCTATACTATCTTGTGTGTTGTGTTTGAAGCTAGGGTAATTAATTTGTGCGATCGCGACATCGCAACACGAAGCATGGAATAATTAAGTTTTGTTACCAAACAATAGATCATAAGGAGTCTTACCACTAAATATCGGTGAAGTTGATAAGAAATACGGTAGTAGAGAATGCCTTAACCCAAAAGGATACTGGTATACGAGCATGAAACATAAAAATGAGACATGTTTTTGTGACATGACGATGTTTACGTTCGGCAATGCCATTTTGAGTAGGAGTGTATGCACATGCTAGACAAAGAACAATACCATAAGATTGTAAACAATTTCAAAACTTAGTATTTGTAA
>Ga0325410_1008553_pt1 | contig 11085 bp, 4 predicted proteins | sample PopdelMetagenome_16_FD_206182 | JGI IMG/M metagenome (GOLD analysis project Ga0325410, IMG submission 206182) | Populus deltoides microbial communities from Bellville, Georgia, United States - Xylem-PdIQD-R3 | ecosystem: Host-associated > Plants > Phyllosphere > Stem > Wood/Secondary xylem...
CTTGTTAGACCTTGTTGAGCCCCTGATACAAATCGCTGATTCGATGGGTACACATCATGTAGGGCTTTTTTAATACCTTTTCCCCCTAAATTAAAAAAAAAACTAATTTAGCCTTTTTTATCATTGATTTTTTTAATTTAACTTTAAATAAATAAATCAATAAATAAAACAATTTCATTGTTTTTTATCGCTTAGCTTAAAACAATCATGTCTGATTGGGATCATATTATGACCTGGGTTCTAAATTTTATTTGTTGATTAAAGTTGACTGTGATCAATATAGTATCAAACATTTTTAAAGTTTTAACTTCAATTCTTTTATAGCTCTTTTATTTTCTTCTATACTTAATCCGATTTATGGTCAATTAAGACCCAATGAAGGTCCAACTAGGAAGGGAACGAGTGAAGGAAAAAGAAAGATAAATTATCGAATCGGGTTAAGTTATTATGGTTGTTTAATCCTCTTTGTTTTCACGTTTAAGCTAGAGTCAGATAAAACCATAATGACATATGTTTTTTGTTTTTTACAAAATCACCATTTGAGTTAGGCAACCAGTTTATTGTTTCCTCGCTTGGTTGAACAAGTCACTCAAACCTTTTCTTTTTCATTTATTAACATTTATGGTGGTCAATTAATTTATCCGGATACACTAGTATAATTTTTAATCATCGTTTCAAATTTTTCATTGCATAAAGGCAAAAATAACACTATTTATATTTTTAATGCAATTATATGTTTTTAATGCGACTCGCAGCGAAGCGCGGGCTCAAAGCCTAGTAATATACTAAAACCCCTTGGTATTTCATTGTAGTAGTGAATAATAAAATTGTAAGGCAGTGTACACTTTAGTCCTCAAAAATAAAAAAACAATTTGAGAACTGTTTTTGATTTTTTAGTGTTCAACTTTTTTTTTTCAATTTCATCCCCCAATATTAAGTTTACTGGGTATTAGACTTCATAATTTATCTCAATTTATTTTCCATGTAGTTATCCTAGTCTCCTCAAATGGGTTTGATAAGTTGAGCCTAGTTAATTCGGTCATTTTTTTGTTCTTTTTTTATTTTATTTTATTTTTAATTTAATCATTCAATATTAGATTAAATGAGAATTGAGCTTCATAACTTATTTTTTATTTTTTTTCTATAGGGTTATCACAATCTTATAACCCGAGTTGCAGGTTAAGCCAGTTGACTTGAGTTTTTTTCTCTTTTTTTAGTTGATTTATTTTTCAATCGTATTCTTCAATATTAGGTTGACTGAGAATTAAGCTTTGTAATTTGTTTCAGTTTGTGTTCTATGAGGTATTCTTAGTCTCATCATCCGAGTCACGAGTTTGTTTTGTTGACATGGGTGATTTATTATGTCTTATTTTTCATTTTTATAATCTAATCATTCAACACTCAGTTGATTATGATTTAAGCTTCATAATTTATTTTGATGTGCTTTTTATAGGGTTATCAAAGTCTCATGACTCAAGTTTGAAAGGTTAACCTGGGTTGACTCTGCTTATATTTTTTAATTGAATTTAATTTTTAATTTCATTCTTTAACATTGGGTTGATTGAGAATTGAGTTTAATATTTTTTAATTTGCTTTTTATAGGGTTATTAGAGTTTTATGACCTGAATAACAGATTTGACAAATTAACCTGAGTTGATCTAATATGTTATCATTTTTATATTTAAAAAAAGTTATCACTTTGATTTTTTTTAGTTAAACCATATTTTTCTCGGTCATCCAAGTTGTCTATGAACCTGCTAGGTCGACTAAGTCATATCAAGTCAATCCCCATATAATTTTAATTTTTTATATTAAAAAACACCTTAACAACATCTAGATATTTTTTTATGTCAAATTTTTTTAAAAAAATTTGACCTATAGTTTTGACAAGAAACTTATGTAGGAATATACTAAAACCCCTTGGAATTTCAATGTAGCAGTGTTCAATTTATTTTTTCAATTCCATCCTCTAATATTAGGTTTAGTGGGTATTATACTTCGTAATTTGTTTTAATTTGCTTTCTATGTAGTTATTCTGGTTTCCTCACCGGGGTTTGCCATGTTAAGCCAGGTCAACTTGGGTCATTGTTTTTATCTTTTTTTATTTGATTTTATTTCTAATTTAATCATTCAACATTGGGTTGAATGAGGATTCAGCTTCATTATTTATTTTTTTATTTGCTTTTTATGAGATTATCACAATCTTATAACCTAGTTTACGAGTTAAGTCGGTTAACATGGATTTTTTTCTTTTTTTCTTGATTTGTTTTTCAATATCATCCTTTGATTTTAGGCTGACTAAGAATAAGGCTTAATAATTGTTTTTAGTTTGCATTGTATGAGGTTTTTCTGGTCTCATCACCCGGGCCACGAGTTTGTTTTGTTGACTTGGGTGGTGTTTTTTTTGTCTTTTTTTCATTTTTTGTAATTTCATCCTTCAACATGGAGTTGATTGTGAATTAAGGTTAGTAATTTATTTCAATGTGTTTTTTTATGAGGTTATCATGGTGTTATGATTCAGGTTTGAAAGGTTAACTTGGGTCGACTTGACTTATTTTTTTAATTGAATTTAGTTTTCAATTTTATTCTTTATCATTGGGTTGATTGAAAATTGAGTTTAATAATTTTTTTAATTTGTTTTTCAACTTTAAGCTTAGCTCAATGCTAGCCAGATTGGCCACTTGGATTGCTGCCCAACCAAACAATGACGAACTTGTTAGGAAATTTGTTAGGCCCAATAACCTAACCAAACAAAACTCTTATGCCAAACACCCAACTAGGTAGAAAAAGAAAAGGAAAGGAGAAAAGGTTATCATGCTAAATAATATTTATGCTCGTACTATCACAACATTTTTAGTTTTTATAGTGCTGCCTGACACAACTAAATTACCTATTTTAGAAGTTATAAGTGTGAAGCTTATGAAATACATTGTTTCATAAGTTATAACATATACAACTTGTATTATTAGTTAGCAATGTAGTCATAAAAGATATCCATGTGGGTTGTACATTATCGTCCAATTAAACAATTCATTTTATTGATGAGTTATGTAGATGGTCAATAAAGATATTGTTCTCCAAGATTTCTCCTACAAGTAGATTTCACAATAGGCCTGCAACCTTATTCATTTATAAGTAAATCCATGTGATCAAAATAATAAAAGATTGTACAAATAATTAAAGGTTATAAATGTTGGGTTTCCCAAAATATATATACGCAACATGAATGGTAAATTTACTATTTTTCAAGAGTTATAAGGATATTGTTATACAAATCTAAAATTGTTTAGAATTTATCGAAGATTACCTGAAGATAAATTTTTTTTTAGGATTTTAATAATTGTTTCAAAGTTGGATTGTTGTAAACAACAAGTCATTCAAATGTCCGACCTTTAACGGTAATTCACACAAATCACTAGCGAGAAATCTTCTAAACCCTTTTAGGATAGAGGGATTGTTATGCTTTTGAGTGCTAACTCTTTTCTTTTGTGTTTTTTAAGTTTTCTATAACTTTTTAGTTTTCTTCTCTCTACAGAAAATAAAAGGCATAACATTTTATTTATAAGAAAACCGAAAAACTGTATAAATAGAAAAATATCAATTTGCCCCTTGAATAATATCACATATATTATTTTAGAAAATTATTCAATCAAGTCGCTACTTGATTTTTTTTCTCGGTTTAGAATTGTAATCGCCTATATTAACTTTATTTTAGCCCTCAATTTCTAAAACTTATTTATAATCAAGTCACCCTTGATTAATCATCCTAGTTTAATTTCTAACCAATGGTTCTTATATGTGTGACCCATTAAGTTCCCTAATAAACTAACTCAATATAAACCATAATCCTGAATAAAATAAGATTAAATAAATTAATAAATTATCATTTCAACAATTGATAAATTTATATTTGCAGATCAAGTAGAATGTCTAGCAACGTGTCATGATCCCCAAATATTAGAAAAGTCATATGTGCTTTGAGTTAACCTTTCAATGACCAATTTCTCAATGTAATTATTATTTCTTTATTAATAATGTTCTAATTTAAATATTATAGCATGGTGTATATCTATTATGTCAAATCATGTCTGTTCTCAACACCATAGTCATTGATTTTTTAAATAAGATTTAAAACTCTTTTCAAATCTCATTTCACCTTACGTAAGAATTTACAATCAATATTTTTAAGGATTTATGAAACATTTTCTCTAATTCACTTAGGATGACGAATTCTTTCTTGATTACTAAAATACCTTCATATAGTACCCAATATCTATTTTCTTGTTTGTTACCTTTGATTAGGACAACTTGTAGCAGAATCAAAACATAACATTCTCTATATAAAATAATTCAGTGATGTCAAATTTAAGGATTACTTACATAATTATCATATGAGTCTTTCCATAGATATAATTGATCTCCCCATAAAGATTTTTTGTGTAGGTCAATTCAATTTACATATAATCTAATAAGCACCTACATATTAGTTCTAGGTATCCCTCGTACATCATTTTAGGAGAACAACTGCTTCCTTTCATAAAAAAAAAAGAATATAATATGTACTAGTCGCAATGACTTTAATTAATGTTCAATCTTAATAGAGCATTAACAAGAAATATTTAGGAACAATGTTTTTATACAATAGGTGTAAACCTTGAGATAAATTAAAAATAATATAATATAATTTAAGGAATAATAATAGGAAATAGGAAAAATGAAGAGGAAAAAAAGGAAAGTTAAAAAGAGAAAAGGAGAAAGGTATATGACCGAATATGTAAATTGTTCTAGGACCATAAATGGTCTAGCCACTTTGAGAAATGGCTAAACTGATTTAATAAAATAGTCAAACTATTTTTCAAAACAGCTAGACCGTTTTGGCTATTGGATTTCTTAAAGCCAATGTGTACAATCAAGAGAAAAAAAGGTATTTTCATTTTTTCTTCTTTACTTTCAACTTGAAGGGCTAAAAAAATAATGTTTAAGAGTAACGAAAGAGTGTTGTGAGAGAGAAGAACACATCCACACTAGAAATTAAGAAAGATCAAAGAGAGAGAAGATTGTCTTATAGAGAAAAAGTAAAGAAAAAAGAGGAAAAGGGAGGAGGCTTGGGAATATTTTAGCCGGTTGGTGTTTGAAACTCAAATTGTAACTAGCTAAGGTGTCTAGAACCCATTTATGTCAATTTAAACAAGAACTAGATTTTTATCAAAATAATAGCAAGAATTGATTGGGGTTCTAATATAAAATTTAGGGAAAAATTAAATTTCCTTGAAATTAAACTCCTACGATCATTATGGATTGATGAATGAGTGAGTTTATGAAGGAATAATGAAGAAATTTTGGTGGGCTAGGGAATCCCTAGATGGTCGACCATTAATAGAGTTATTCGATAATGATGTATTCATGATATCTCTTATAGATTGTGTTATTGATAATGTGAATAATAATTATAGATGTTTGACATTATTTTTAGATAATGACAATGAATTTTTAATGACTTGAGAATTTAATTCAATTGGAGAAAATTGTTGGATGAAAGATAAGATTTGATTATGTTATATGCATGACATACTTGAATAAAAATGTGTTCGGAAATTAAAATAGAACATTGAAAATGGATGTTATAAAATGTGTTATACAGGAAAAGTTATTATATTAGAACGTGCATTTTCAATTTACTAATAATGGTGTTAATTAATAGGTAAATTGATTCGAATGAGATACTTTGAAAGCTAGACCACTCGCTCGAGCTAGAACAGGGACTTCGAACATAACAAGTAAATACCTAACACCTATAAAATTATTAAATTAGGGCATTGTTAACATTATTAGAATTTATTTTTTTGTCTTCAATATTGTTGTGTAAAGTAAATAAACAAATGAATAATGGAAGAAAAGAAAGGACATGGGTGAAAAACTTGATTAATTACTCCTAAAGGGAGGCTAATTAAGTCAATGGACTCTTGACATTGGTATTAACTAAGGACAAATTAAAGTATTAAAAAGAATTTGATTCGCTATTTCGGGTTTGTATAGCTAATAATATCAATTGGTTGCATTGATATCATTATTAACATGAAGTTTGATTAGCTATTTCGAGTTTGAGATAGCTAATAATATCAATGTGTTGCATGATATTATCATTAACATGATGTTTGATTAATTGTTACTGAATGGAGGCTAATGATGTCAAGGGGTTTCTTAACATTAGCATTCTTAAATGACGAATCAAGGTACATGTAAGAGTTTGATTAGTTACTCTGAAATTGGCTAATTAATGATATTGATGAATCACATTGATAACAATATTATTTTTAACCTTGATCAGTCAATACTGGGTAAGGGAGACTCATGATATTAATATATTTATTAGCATCGACATAACCCTGAGGAATGAGAGAATGGAAAGGAACTTGATTTACTATTTCCAAGAAGTTAAGGAAGCTAATATTATTAGAGGATACCTTGATATTGGTGGATTTCTAAGACTTGGAGTAAATTTCTAATGAATGATAACAAATTGATACTAATGACTTAGTATTAGCACATTCTTGATAAAACTTTCTGCAAAGAAGGAAAATGTTACCCATTAATGATTGATAATAAAGTTACAAATATTATTTTAATTCTAGAAGATCAAGGATGATATGGGAAGTTAGGGAGAAATGCATAAAATAAAAAAAAAATCATTATTATATACTAATGTTTTAGTATTGTGTTGAAATCACAAGAATGAATATAGCAAAATTGTTTGTGTATTTATGATTGTTATAGTTGCTTCATTATTGTAATGTTTATGTTGCACTTTTCAAGGTCAACTCATTGTATTCCCATCTTATTATGCTTTTGTTATCATAGACTAGAAGTAATATGTATCGTTTTAGGACCAATTGTAATGTATTTAATGATGTAATAACTATGTTAAACCTCTACTTCTGATGCATGAATATAGACAAATTCTATTATTAAGATGTTTTCATGAATTTTATGTGTATGTTTTGATTTCTATTTTCCTTTAAGATGCATAATTATTTGCGAGTATATTCTTATGGATTTAAGTGAAATAATGAGTAGAATTGATGTGGTTGAGATCCAATATGATTGGATCATGGATGGAAAATGTGAATTAGAAGTGTAAAAGGTAATTGTTGATATCATAGGGCCTTCTATTATAGGGGAAACTGCTAAAATTGTAGTAGATTATAAAAAAAAATTATGTATTTTAATAAGCTTGATTGTGAGTTTCTTTGTCTTGATTATTTTGGATTGTTACAATAGAAATCTCATAGTTATGGTAACTTTATAATTTCTTTTGCAAAATATTTTTTTCTCATAGATATTATCCTCACACTAGATTCATTAATCAAATATTTAATGAATATTAAAGTTAAATAAAACTTTTATTAAAAATTGAATATGTTTACATGAACAAAGTTAATGTCACGTATAACCATCTGATTGGTTTTAAAGCATATACACCAACAGTCTTCCACTTACACTAAAGTCAATCACTCATGTATCAAAAAACATACCACTCCACTTTATTATAATGCTTTTGTTGGGACAATAGTTTAGTAAGAGAATTTACAAGATTCTCATGTTTTCTTTATATTACTCTTTAATAAAATGAAATTATTTAAGTATATTTTTGGATAATTGATGAATCCTTGGTTCCTTTGCTTATGCAATGACTCCATGATTATCACGGTACAAAACTACTGGATCAACAATGCTAGGAACCACACCTTATTTAGTGATGAATTTCTTGATCTAAACAACTTTTTTTGTCCCCTCAAACACAAATGTGTACTCAGTTTTAATTATAAAATCTACTGTGGTTTCTTATTTGGAACTCTTTCAACATTAAACATTATTATTTAGAGCAAAATATAATCAAACTATAATTTTTATTTTTAAATATTTGATTGAAAACTAGCATTCAAATAATCATAAACTATTAGTTCATCTTCTTTATAGATAAAAAAGACATTCATAATTCTTATCAAATACTTTAAATATTATTAATTATTTTTTATTGATCTTCATCTCGAGGAGAATGATACCTAATCTTTAGACTCAAAGTCTAAAATACACGCGGTCTTGTACTCAATATAACATATATTATGCATTATATATCACCATTTTCATCCTAACTTTCTCAATTTATATTTTATAGCGTGTATTTTCAAGACGCATCCTAGAAATAAGTTTGTGGTTTTTAAACTCGAGCTTGGAAAAAAAAAAAAAAAACATGTATAGGTCAACCGACCTCTAGACAGAATACACTTTTGTATCCACCGCCGGCCACCGGTCGAAGTGGAGGCATCTTTTGTTCGCAAGAAAACAAAAATCAAGCATGGGATCTAAGGCAAGCCTGCAAGAAAGGCCCAAGAGCCAACTGCTTCAACATTCTTAAGTTCGTACATGCCGTCGTGGGGCAAAACGTTATTGCATGGCCCAAAACTTGTAAGCGGCTACACATGGCGTAATTGATTAATTTATTTTGATGGATTTCGACAGGGTAAAGCTATAAATATTTATTTTCGAGAAAGGAAATATAACTTCATTAATTCCAAATATATAATTAATTGTGGGGAGAAAATTTATGATATCCAAGAAATAAATATAGTAATATTATATTAGTTATTTTTTAGATACAGATATAAAAATTAAAAAATATATCACATAGTTATGTTGGCTTTTTTCTCCTTTTTTTTTTAAGGAAAAAAAAAACCATAAACACATCAATTTCAGTACTGACGCATTAAAGTTTCAAACTTATCAATCCTTTTCCTTTTCTGTTTCTTTTTTCTTTATAACACATCAATGTCAGGACTGATGCATGAAAAAAATTCTCATATTTTTTGCTTAAAATCCAAATTCCCGATATAATAAAATCCAATTATAGTTGTAACTAAGCCTATAAGCTTGATCATGGATGCCTCAATTTGATTTATTTATTTCTTTACAAAATTCAATTATAGTCTGATCTTGGAGGGCGACCCTACGCTGTAGGGCCGGCTTTGCTTTATATATAGAATAATATTTATATCCTAGAAAATTCGTGACTTAGATCATAATCTTGTATGAATTAAATAAGTTGGTTTTTATTTTAATTAAATAAAAAAATAAAAAATTATAAAAAATAAAATTATTTTGATGTGCTGATGTCAAAAATAATTTTTAAAAAATAAAAAAAATCATTGGAATGTATTTCGGCACAAAAAATTATTTGAAAAGCAACCACAACCACACTGCCAAGCTAGTTCTAAGTCAAATAAAAAATTGGTCTCCTTGTAGTAAAAAAATATGGGTGGAAATAGTACTTCACCAAAAAATTTGAACTCACCACTTATATTACTTGTGTATTGCTTTTCAGTTACATGACTTGCAATTCAACCCTCGCTCAGAAAAAAAAATAAAACTAGATTCTAAATAGGGCTTAATTGTATAAAAAAAATGTTTGAGGATCAGATGAAAAATTATCAAAAATTCCACTTTTATAATCCATAATAAAAGGGTGAAGAATGATATGGCTATGGTAAAAACACCATGCCATATAGCTTTACAAATAATAATAATAATAATAATAATAATAATAATAGATAACATAATATAGTGTATCCATATTGTCAGCCTTTGTCATTGAGTATTTATATTACAAACATGGAGCTCGGGATGGGACAGACCCCTCTACTTATGATCCATTCCGCATAACGTGGCATCTTCATCTAACTGTATCATCGTATATCATGCTTTTGTAATTAAGTTTGTTCCATTATTGGTTGTTGATGTGTCCCCGTCAATATTGTCAATTCTGTTTTATTTAGTATTTGATTTTTTTCAATCGGAACACATTATAGTTTCGGTTCGATTTAAGTTTTTTAAATTGATTTGGTTATTTTTTTGTTTATAAAAACTAAATGAAACCGAAAATGATCACCCCTACCCAATAGACTTGACAGGTCCAAAACTAATTTGGACAACTAGTAAAAATATTGGATCGACACAAATTAACCTGGGTTAACCTTTCAAATCTATGACCCGAGTCATGAGACCATGATAACTACAAATAATACAAATCAAAGCAAATTATGAAGCTCAATTACCGATAAACCCAATGTTAAATGATAAAATTGAAAAAAAAAATTGAATCTAAAAAAAAACACAGGAAAATGACCTTTCTAAACGAAATTATGAAAATATCATTGGCAGCTTCGCAAGGCCTTTTTAAATTCTAAATACCCTAAAATTTTAATTTGAGATATAACAATATATAAGGAGACTCCTCGTAAAATTTTAGTCTGATCTAACAATCAGATTCAGAGATATAATTGATACCGTAAAAATAAATATTGTTTTAAAAAACCAAAATAAAAAAAAAATATTTAGCAAAAAAAAAAGATCAGAACGAAATAGAACATTCTAACCAAAATTCAGACGGAATTAATTTTTGAAATGAGACGAGATTCTAAGTGAGATAAAATATATTCTAATTTGTTATATTTTTTGAATTGAAACGAGATATACCAGCTACTTCAAATAAAACAGAACAAAATTAACAATGTTTTTACTTTATAATTTATCACATTTCTTTAAAAATTATCGACACAGAATTGTGTTAAACAAATTTTTTTTTTTTTTGTTATGAATTGCTTCAAAAGGTTTCTATACCGAACATCGCTTCATTATTGATGTATTTGTTTTATTAATAACATGACTTGAATAGCAAGTTCAAATAAAAAAAATAAAAAATGTCTTTTAATAATTTATATGCTGTTGTATGCAAAAATAAAGGAACAATCAATTTTAAGAAATTGTATAAAAACCTCACAAAAAATAGGTATTTTATTCGAGGAACTTTTTAAAGAAGTATTATGCATATTACTTTTATATATAAATATTTATAAAGTAACTACTAACATTACCATTAAAAACCTATAATCTTAATTGAAAAGTATGATATTATTATATGATTTTTAAAATATAACTGTAATTATTTTTTAAAAAGATTTTATTTATAATATTCAATTTTTTGAAGAAAAAAAAAAGGGTAGACCAACCAAGTGTGCATGAGCTTTAAAG
>Ga0325410_1008554_pt1 | contig 11083 bp, 10 predicted proteins | sample PopdelMetagenome_16_FD_206182 | JGI IMG/M metagenome (GOLD analysis project Ga0325410, IMG submission 206182) | Populus deltoides microbial communities from Bellville, Georgia, United States - Xylem-PdIQD-R3 | ecosystem: Host-associated > Plants > Phyllosphere > Stem > Wood/Secondary xylem...
TATCATTATGGATGGATAATTTAAATAAATATAGATACATAGACATGAAATATGGATATATAAACTACAACGTTAAATTCATCCAATCAAGTTTAAACATTTATTATACAAATTAAGTTATACAAACTATTAATAACTGTTCCCTCTGCCACTATCAACCTTCATTCCAGACCTTATAAGATTAACGTGATTACTTTTGCTTATCACATTACCGATACTAATTTCACTGGTATTGTCATCACCACCCCATAGGAGTCGATATAAGGCGATCCCTTTGCGCGGAATCCTAACATACACTATATGTATGCTGGCCAATACATGGTGATCCCCTTACCCGGGATCCTAACATACACTAAATGTATGCTAGTCCATTTGTGACGATCCCCTTACCCGGGATCATAACATACACTAAATGTATGCTAGCCAATACAGGGTGATCCCCTTACCCAGGATCCTAACATACATTAAATTATATGCAAGTCCATTCATGACGATCCCCTTACCCGGGATCCTAACATACACTAAATGTATGCTAGCCAATACATGGTGATCCCCTTACCCGGGATCCTAACATGCACTCACTGTATGCTAGTTTATGCCTCAAATCACACTTCTCATATTTCCTTTGTCAGTGATAATTTCATCACTTGGCAATTCACATAACAACTTTTCACCTTGAATACACATACATTCCGTAATTCACATTTCACATCAAAAATATATTAAATCATGGAATTTAACTAGAAAGCATAGGTGTGAATCACCTACCTGCAATAGAAGCTCTACTCGTGCTCCCCTGCTGCTGCTGTTGCACCACGTCTGTGGTCCCTCCTGCAAATCACAGGTTTATCTCATAAATTTTCCTCACTCAAGGATATGTTTTATAATAACCATATCAACAACCAATAAGTCTTTCTTTCAGTCATTTCTTAGTACTTTATGTTTTTCTCATTTCACTCATTATTACTGTCGTTCTTTGTCCAATCCTAGTTATCATTCCTTTCTTTATATTTGGACTATCACTGTTCAACTGTTACTGTCTCGTTTTTGAACTGTTACTGTCTGACCTCTCCTCAGATTTTTAACTATATTTGGAGTTATAGAACTCCGTTTCAAGTGAAATTTATGTCGTTGGAAAGGTAAGGCATGAGGCTACAAGTTCTATGTTTTGAGAAGAACCCAGTTCTGCCTCTAAGATAGTCAAAATCGCTCATTAACAAACACTTGGACTGTTATTGTCCAACTGTTACTGTTCATTTTTGAATTGTTACTGTCTTATTTTTGAACCGTTACTGTCTAGATATTGAATTGTTACTGCCTAGACATTGAACTGTTACTGTCTTATTTTTGAACCGTTACTGCCTAGACATTGAACTGTTACTGCCTAGACATGGAACTGTTACTGTCTTGTTTTTGAACCGTTACTGTCTAGACATTGAACTGTTACTGTCTAAACATCGAACTGTTACTGTCTTGTTTTTGAACTGTTACTGTCTAGACATTGAACTGTTACTGTCTGACCTCTCCTCAGATTTTTAACTATATCTGGAGTTATAGAACTCCAATTCAAACGAAATTTATGGCATTGGAAAGGTAAGACATGAGGCTACAAGTTCTATGTTTTGAGGAGAACCCAGTTCTGCCTCTAAGATAGTCAAAATTGCTCATCAATGAACCAGACCTACTACCCTATAGGGTCTGTCATGACCCAGTCTCGGTTGGTGACCCATAACTGGAGTTCTATGACTCCAAATTGAGCAAGACCAATTTCATTAGTTAGTAAACATCCAAAACTACAATTTCTATGAAGGAACTTGATCCTAATTCCTTCATTCTCCTACCCAAAATCTCTTTGAAGGTCAAGAGACGAAACTGTCCAGATTCATCACCTTTCCATTTACACACAACACACGAAGTTCTTTACTTTAACAACTCTTACTTCCTTTTTTTTTCAATTCAAGTCTAAGAACTCAATATAAATTTACATCCAGGCATCAATTCATAATCGACTTGAAATGACTCATAAGACCAGGTTTATAATATCTTACCTGGTGCGAATCAAGGCTTCGATCCCTCCTTTTCTTTCTAATGACAGCCGACCCTCCCCTCTTCTCTTCTTGTTCAATTTTTTCTTGTTAATCCCTTTCCCACCAGGGTTTATTTTACCTATAACCCTCAATCTAGGATGGGTTCTTGAAATTTTGGTGTTTCTCTCTTGATTTGTAAAAAAAATAGATATAAAAGCTCCCTCTTTTCTTTCCTTACGTAGCTGTAGATCTGTTTTTGGTGAGAATAGGAGTATTTATGCTCTATAATTATTCTTGTTTGCATTTAGGCCCCATTTTCTTTAAGTGTATTCGTTCTTGCCCCCACTTCTTTTTAGTTTAGTTTGTTTTCTTTAATTTAATCCAGCCTTGGTTTTTTTCTCGGGATTTACATGTATAGTTCATAATTTCAAATATTAAATATAAGAAGGAAAAATAGAGAAGGACCAAAAAAATCTGCAAAATGGTCCCTTAAAGGAAATAAAAAATTAAATGGAAAAGGTAAGGCTTTGTTTAGCAAAACTAGAAAAAAAAATTCACCAAAGAAAATTGTAAAAAATTTGTTATAGTATGTTTGCCAAACATGCCTTAAGGACCAAGAAAATGCATTTTCCCTTTATAAAACTTTGCACAACCAAACAATTCCTTAAGCCTTGAATGGGCTTAAGCCAACTTGAACCAAGGCAAAAAACAAATTCCAAAAAAAAAATGAAGAATAAAGATCAAATGAAATTTTTATTTGAAAACAGCCAAGAACACTTAAAACTCAACGCCGAAACCCAAAAATTAAAGTGAAAATATAAGCCAGATCTTGTCGAAACAAAAGCATAAAAGGATGTGAAATGGAAAACTAATGCACAAGTATCCAACAACAATAATAAAAAATTATTTTCAACAAATTGAACTTTACAACCAAGAATCCTAACCTAGGCATTTAAGAATTCTATAAATCAACTGTTCCAAAACACATTATAAAAGGAATAAAATGTCATAGAACATTCATATATATGTTTGAGATTCAACCTAAGCTTGTAACGGAGGCAAAAACATCAGATTATGAGGAAACTCAAATTTCAGCTGAAGAACACTCAAGAATACAAACCCAGAAATTCATGTAAACCTAGAAAGAACTAGAAAGGTAAAAAACTTAGAAGAAGTATCATAAAACCAGAAAAAAAAACTTAAGCATTGCAACTATAGGTTGAACAATCAGAAACAACAAGAACAAGCAATCAATAGCAAAACAACAAATAAATCCTTTGTCTACAACAAGCTAGAAATGCATCTCCTTAAGTATAAATAATGTTCCATTGGTTATTCCTTTTATTTCTAATCCCAAACATCATGTTTGTATGATGCGATACAGGAAAGGTCAAATTCAGATTTTGACGTAAAATGTGCAACTATCCAGTTTTACGGCAATAGTCATAATTCTCAATCCGACCGTTGGATTGACCTGAAATTTTAAGTGGCAAGGATTCAAAAAAAAAAAAAAAGAGACTACAAAATCTGATTTGAAGGTAGAATTTATTCTGAAGTCTTCTTTCCTTTTTGTAGCTAGGATGAATAAGGAATCCTTGTAAGAAAAGGATTCTGAAATAATTATGAATCCTTGCCACACTTGAAAACTATGTTGCAGCCCATTAAAGATCTTGTAGAATTAAATTTTTTTTTCAAAATAAGCTACCACATCCTTTTAGAAAAAGAATCCTAGCCAAATAGGAAGTCCACAAGTTAAAAGGAAGTAAATAACAAAATTCGTATAGCCTCTATTGACCCGTGTTGAGATGCCTCCTTCCCAAACTCCGATTGACCTGAAAATGTAACCCTAGGTAGGAAAACATGTCAGGAGACATTACATAAAATATGAGCTCAATTCAATGGTCGGATTGAGAATTATGACTATTGCTGTAAACCTGGATGGTTGCACATTTTACGTCAAAATCCGAATTTGACATTTTCTAGATCGCATCATTCCCTCTCTCTTCAAGATGATTCATCCTTGAATTACCAACAAGTTAGATGGACAATTCCTTAGCCTCTTTTTGAAGCCTTTGGAGTTCTTTTTTTGCCAACAATCGTCGCCAACAATTTTGGATGAAAGTAGCAACCGTTCTATTTCGTATATTATCATTGCAGCGTATTTTCTCCTCTTTTTTTGAAGCTTGCTGGGCATTAACTGTTGCCGTTAACACATCAAGTTCTTGCTTCATCTCCCCTAGAATACGGGATAGACTCTTGGTGATGCGAACCTCATGATCACCAATGCCCTAGGATCTCATCTTTAAAACCACCATCACCAATATCATCAACGTCCTCCTCAAAATACGCATAATCAACCCACCTTGGCCTTTCGGCCCCACTGTCATTGTTTGATTTCGGTTTAGCCACATCCTTCCTCACGTCTTAGGAACATGTTCCAGCCACGTTACCATGTTTTCCCACCTTCTCAAGTCTGTGACACACGTTCCCCATCATGAAATTCATTATTTTCATCATGGCTTGCATTTGGAATTTAAGTTCTATATCGTGATGGGGTGGTGTATTGTTTTGATCTGACATGATAATACTTGCAAAAATTGGTTAGTGGTAAAAAAAAACCCCTCACATCGCTCGTGTTTTGCTTAAACACTCTTAATATCCTCACAATCTCACGCCTCTTGTCTCAACTTCTTGCTATTCTTGCGGAACTCAAACCAACACCAAAAAGATCCAACTTAGCATCACAATCCAAATTTGTATAGATGACTTAAGAAGCAATAAAAACTAGAAAACAAGCAAAAAGAAAAATTGCAATGATAGTCTCACGAGTAGCAAGCGAGTCTATCCGAAATACGAATGAAACTGAAGATTTGAATAAAAACAGAAATGAAATATGCAAAAAATGAAACAACACCCAAATATGTTGGATATGTTGAAAATATACTGCAAGAAATGAAAACAACAGAAAGAAAACGAATTTCAAAAGTTGACGCAAAACAGACTTGTTTACGACAAGTTAAGTCCGAATCTGGAACCCAAAGTAAATGATATCCAATTGAGCTACCAGTTTAGATATAGTGCGATATCAACCTAAATAGATAGAATATAAAGTTTGAGCAATTTGTGATAAGTTTTGATATACCGACGCAAAAACGTTATGAATCAAACCTGATTAGACCAGAAATTGAAAACCAAAGAAAACGATTTTGACCCCAAAATTAATATGTGATGCGATTTTGACTCCAGTAATAAGAGTATCAAATTTGAGCTAATTCCGAGTTGATTTGGTCCAATTTTCTCTTGATAAGTTTTCTGCGGCAGAAACCAATAAACATCTTTTTGAACGATTTTTTTCTGTTTTTTTTGTTACTGACATATTTTGGACTGTAACCAAATGAAATGACTATTTTTATTTTTTCTTTTTTTTATATGCTGCAAAATCAAGGAGAAAAAGAAATTGGACATTAAAGAATTTTTACGGAAACAACAAGAAACGAAAATTTCAAAAAGGATATAGCCTAATTAATGGAGCTAAGCTTTGATACCAAATGATGCAAACCTCGTGATCATGTAACCCACACGCAAAGACACCAATTCCCAAAAAGCCAAGTAAATCAGCTTTGATAGGAGTGTGACACAAAGATAACTTGTACCTAAGCACCAGCACTATTGGAAACGGAAACCCCTACCCTACGAATATTGATTCGCGAACGAGAAGTATAAGAATGATGCCATGAAGTCAGTTGTTCTTCGAGAAGTCATTTTGAGTTCTTTAGAGAACCACGGAAGGGAGATTATCTCACCAACACACACACACACACACACACACATAAAGTGCGGCAAACAAGAAGTTTCATTAATCTGAATTGTCTAATTTACGTGTCTGGTTATGCTTTTATTTATGCTAACTCTAGACAAATAAACCCTAATGGACCCCCCTTAGGTGGACTTATATTAAGCCTACTTACAATTGACCCAAATAAGTAATAATAACCCAAAGACTAAGAAGAAAATAATAAAAATCCAAAAACTATCATCCTAAAAATATGCTAGAATCAGATTGTCACCATTAAGAAGTCCCAAATAGAGTAGGAAATCTGATCTGATGGTAGAATTTATTCTGAAGTCTTCTTTCCTTTTTGTAGCTAGGATAAATAAGGAACCTTGTAAGAAAAGAATTTTGAAATATTAATGAATTATTGCCACACTTGGAAACTATGTTGCAGCCCATTAAAGATCTTTTTAAAATTAGTTGATTTTCAAAATAAATTGTCACTTCCTTTTAGGAAAATAATCCTAGCCAAATAGAAAATAAATAATAAAATTCATACAACCTCTGTTGACCCATATTGAGATGCCTTCCCGAACTCAGAGTGACCTGAAATTTTTACCCATGGTAGGAAAACATGTCAGGAGATTTCACGTAACATTTCAGCTCGATCAAAAAGTCAGATTGAGAATTATGACTGTTTCCGTAAAACTGTATAAATGCACATTTTACGTCAAGATCTGAATTTGAACTTTCCTGGATCGCATCATTGTAGCTCAAACCACACCAACAAGCTATAAATCATCCTAAAATCAACAATAATTAATAATATCAGCTATCAATGCATTCTGCTACAATAGTATTATTGATTAAACTAAACATTGATGCTGTAAAAACAACATTTTAAACTATCATTTATCATTAAATCATCAACCCTAAAGCATAAACTAGACATCGAACAAAACTTGAACATAAATGTTAATTCACGAAATAACTAAACATCTTAAAAAACAAACATTCATTGCAGTTAAACTAGCAAATAACTTTAAAGGATGCATAATGAACATTCTAAGTAGAAACTTAAAAGACATAATAGAAAAGGAAAGGGTGTGCTCATTAAGCTACACCCTCACATCAAAGTTAGAGGTATACCTTGTCTAATTATGCTGCCTTTTTTGCTTGGAATTTTTGCTCCTTTTTCTAGCTTTAGATCTATAGTATTTTGCCTTCCAATCATGGACTCACAAGCTTTTCCCTCTACCTCCTTCTTTCCACTTCTTATCAATACTTTATGGCATTTCTAGCAATAAACTTTAGTGGTTTAATTTTCTCTAAGCTTTTTCCCTCCTTTTTTTTCCTCAGCAACACCTTTCTTTTATAGGTAAGCCTTAAAACTAAAAGGTTACAAAACCATGATGGTTTTGCATAGGCAAGTGGTTTATGGAAGATTCTTCCTCAACCTCACCCCTAACCTTCCTAGAAAGGTGTATTATGTTTTTTTTTGTCCTTTTTATGAGGTTAAACCTATCTTAAAAAGGAACCCATGAAGTTTAAATAATCATGGAGGTTTTCTTCTTCAACCCAGACTAATTGAGTGAGCTATTTTGGCGAGATTATCATGATGAATGGGACATAAACGTTTCATAAATAGTCTTGAATCATGTAGAAGGGATGCATAAAGCCATTAGGAACAAACCTCATCTGATTACAAGGTCTAGAACTCCATATTCATTTATTGGAAGATTGGTTTCAAATAAGCCTATATCTATCAACGTAGGGGAGGTTGACTAAGGATAAGATGTTGTCCATATCATTAAAGCAAATGGGATGTAAACGTTTGATGGGAGTAACTAATCCTTATAGAGGAAGTGTTTTTCAATTGAGTGGTTGATGTTAGAGCCCTTAAGGTGGTTAGAGATGCCACGTTTATTCCCCTAAAGATGGCATCATGATAAGCCTTAAGGTGGGTTCACAAGGTGATGTGCCGTGAATGATTCGAAAAATTGGCAACAATGAATCTGACGAAAATGGATGAAGGATGGGTCTGGTTGGTTGTCTTTCTTTTGGTGTTTAGGCTGGATTATAGTGATTTCAAGGTAAATAAGATGGGGGATAGACTAGAATGATACTTTGATAAGTCGATCTGGACGCCACAAAGATCAATCTAGGATTTCGACGCCACACTCTTTGTGATTGAAGAGTGATAAGTCAGGTAGGGTTCTTCACAAAATCAATTTGGAAGAACAACTCTTAATTCTGTGAATTAAGTTTCAAATCTTGGCCAAAAGTGCTTTATTACATATTCTGATACTATATTTATAACTGGAACATCCTTCTAAAGTTGGGAAAAATTCAACATGGTAGAAGTCAAGCCCAAAAAATAGACTTTGACAAACTAACCTAGATAAATTAACTAGCATACGTTTTTTGACCTTTCTAACATAAACAGATCAAATTTAAAACAACCATATCTTCTTACACAAAAGTCCAATGCAATTATGGTTGGACAATCTAGAAAGAACATGTTCTAAACTTGAAATCCACCTAGATTAGTCTTGTTTTCACATGCAATGGATGACTTCAAATTCGGGTTCAAATTCATTTGTTGTTCTGACCATAAACAGCATAAATTCCTTCACTTATTTGCATATCAACCCAAATTCAAGTAGCCTAGCATCAAAAGAACCATTAAGGGCTTTTCCCATCTCCAAGTTCCAATTATAGGCAAATAAACATCCTTGAACCAATTTCAAACTGATTGCTAATTTTTAACTCCGACACAGCTTCAATCATTCCAATTTGACTCGTCAAGGCCCTTTGTAGTTGTTTCGCTCTCGCTCTTGTCATTGGACAATCTGAATCCTCTTGCATATTAGTTTTAGCTTTACAAGATGGATTATAATTCCCATGATGCACATCATCTATTGTTTAATTTTATCAAAAGCCTCTTGACAATCTTCATTCCAAATTCTTTGGTTATTCTTCATTAACAATTTAAAGATTGGTTCGCATGTAGTTGTCAACTAGAATATAAAACGAGCTATATAATTCAGTATTCCTAAGAAGCCCTACTTCTTTCTCGGTCTTAGGTGCCCACATCTCTTGTATGGCTTCGACTTTATCTACCTCAATTCTTTTATTGCTTATCATAAATCCTAATAACTTCCCAGATTTAACTCTAAATATGCGTTTTGTAGAATTCAACTTTAATTGATACTTTCTCAATCATTCAAAGTTCGCAGATGATCTTCTTTTATCTAGGTTTTGTTATCATATCATTGATATATACCTCAATCTCTTTATACATCATATCATGACTCTTACCATCGCTCGTTGATACGAGGCTTCATCATTTTTCAAACTGAAAAGCATTACCTTGTAACATAATGTTCTTCATAGGGTAACAAATGTAGTTTTTTCATTGTCTTCTTTGGCTATCTTGATCTGAATATAACTCAAGAAACCATGTAAACCTTGTCAGAAAAATTAAGTTAAATTGAGTTATAGTAGTACATCTATTAAAAAAAATTGACTTGGTACCCACCCCAGAATAACATAAGGAAACCGACCAATGTACAACTTAAAAAAACACTAGGATAAAAAATACATCCAAACATGGCCTACCCTCATTTAAGAGGGAGTATAAATACATTGGGAAAGAGAAAAATTAACTTTTCTTCTCCCTTATGGATGGATGAAACAACCATACCAGCCCCTTCTCTTACAAGCTCCACCAAAGAAATTCCTTGCATGTCACCCATGCAAGATACTTGAATGAGAGAAGAATAGAGGTAAGATGAAAATCCAAAAACATTAAACTAGTAAAAGAGAGGAAATCGGCTGGAACAACAGCGAAGGAGGAAGGAAAAACCGGAAAAAAGGTGAAGAAAATCACAAAAACACTCCCTCACATTCTATTTAATTTTGTGTGGTAAGTATAACCTTTACTCTTGCATTTTTTTGTTTTGAATTTATTAGATGATATGGCAGTAAAACCCCAAATGAGGTAACCTTTACTCTTATATGTCATGATTGTGAAAGACCAAAAAAAGAGATTAGAAGGTTGAGATAAGAAGAGGATATTTTCGTATTCTATAACCAAAAAAATTGATATGTATTGATATATGATGCGGATCAGCCCAACACCAAGTGTAATCATGCCAACAATCCATTAGAGATGCCAATTGGGCCAATCACAGGAGCTAGGGCAAAAAAGCTTAAAAAAGCATTGAATGGGCTTGTTCAGAACATATGGAGCAAAATGGACCTAGAGGGGCTTAGGAAATTTAATGAGCATGAAAGACAACTTTTAATTCATCTATGATACAATCTAGGAAAGGTCAAATTTGGATTGTGAACCATGATATCAATTATAATTTTGTCACAGTTTAGAAACGTGATATTTAATCAAATGTTGCGGTTCATAACAACGATATTTAATTAAATGCCATAGTTTTAAACTGCGATAAAACTTTAATTGATGTTACGGTTCAGAATAGCAACATTTAGTCAAATGTCGTGTTTCTGAATCATGATATTAATTAAATGTCGTTGCGGACCGCAATATCTTAAAAACATGTTATTTCACCGAAATATTTTTACTCGTGTTAATTCACTATTTGTTTTTTGTATTTTGTGTGCTAAATGATCAATTTATCGAATAAACATGTTTTTAGGATATCATAAGCACTTGGTAGGAAGTGCTCATCTCTGTAATGGTAGCAACTTCCTAGTCAGCACTCAACCAATTCATCTTTTAAGGAAATGATCAATTCATCTTTTAAGGAAATGATGGATTTCTACAGAGGAGAATAGGTTCTGTGAGAGTGAACCTCCTAGATAGAGCAACCATTCAAGTAGAAGTGATGGATCCATAAAATCAAATGGAGTCTGTTTTAAGGTGAATATTCAACAACTGTTTAGCCAAGAAGCTCTTGTTCCTGGCCTTGATATCAAGTAAACCCAAACCACCTTCACATTTACGCAAACATATTTTCTTCCAAGCCACCAAAGTAGAGCTATGAGAGTTGATATTACCCGACTAGAGAAATTCCTACATAAACTGATAACCTGAGAAATAACAGTTCCTGATATGGGAAAGATACCAAACCAGAATTGAACCATGCCAAAGAGAACAAATCTTAGCAGTTCCAGCCTGCTAGTGATGCAACCATATTATTTGATAGTTTCACCCCCATTTAACTAGTATTTTGCCTATGTTTTATATATAAAATGCCTTGATATTCTTTGTTTTATGTTTTGAAGGCACTTTTGGATGAAAGATGCA
>Ga0325410_1008555_pt1 | contig 11082 bp, 9 predicted proteins | sample PopdelMetagenome_16_FD_206182 | JGI IMG/M metagenome (GOLD analysis project Ga0325410, IMG submission 206182) | Populus deltoides microbial communities from Bellville, Georgia, United States - Xylem-PdIQD-R3 | ecosystem: Host-associated > Plants > Phyllosphere > Stem > Wood/Secondary xylem...
AGGAGCCATTTTGCAATTTGCTAAGAAATAAATAGAAATCAATCGAAGGCGCGTGAAGTTTAGAAAATCCCTGCAATTTGTAAAGGGTTTTTGTTTGCGCTCTTCTCTCTTTTTCTTCAAATTCAAAAACCTCACTGAAAAAAGCAATACAAAAAAATGGCTGAAGATGGATTGAATCCTCACCGAAGAGACCCTATCAAGTCTTCAGGTTTGTCTCTCTGTCTCTCTCTCTTCTTTTCTTCCCTCCTAACTAGTTTTTTTTTTTAAGAAAATCGTTCTACTGTTCTGTTTTGGTTGCCGAGAAAAAAAATTAAACTTTTGTAGAATCACTTCTACCGAACAGACTTGTTAATTTGATTCAGCACAAGGATTTATATATAAATACATATATTACTGGATGCTTATTTAATTTTGCTGTGGGTAGTTGGTAATGTTGCGGCGCATAGGAGGAGGCAAAATGCGGTGGCGGTGGGGAAGGAAAGGAGAGAATCGTTGGTGCGTGCGAAGCGTCTTTGTAGAGTGGGTCCTAGTTGTGATGATAGTGACATATGTATTGAAAATGACATGATAATTGATGAAGAGCAATCAATTTTGGACGCTCAAACTTCGTCGGCAGTTGAAGAGTTGAAGTCTGCTGTTTCTTTTCAGTATGTTAAACTTTATACATTCTTTGTTTTCAGTTAGAGAAGAACCTCTTTTTTTATTTTTTGGTATGCAGATGCTCATTCTTGTTGTGTTCCTGTATCATAACTCTGTTGGTTAAGATGAGTATAAAAAATTGGGGATTTTAGGGGAATGTTAGTGAAATGAAAACAAATGCCCTGCATGTGTTCGTGGATTCGTGGGGGTAATCTTTGATAGATTTTTCGCAGCTTACACCCTCCCAAAACGTATACCTATTTTCATACTCTTGTTATCAATGATATGCTAATCATCAGCCAGGTTTTCTTGAGTAGAAGCTAGCTTTCCATTTTAAGTTTCATGCCTGTATATAATTCATGGTTGCTCAAAATAAAGTAGAAGCTAGCTTTCCATTTTAAGTGGATATGAGAGATTGGGTATGGAAGTATGAACTATAAAACTTTGAGATATACTGATCAGTGATGAATGATAACCATGTTTGATTAAACTTTGGGAAGCTCGATGCCATAAACTGTTGCTACTGGGAACTGAATTTTCATATGGAAATGTATCATAAGGATCAGGAAAATGTTTGAAGAACATTTGCTTAGTGTTATTGCTAATGAATATATACGTATAGCTTCCTAACTGTTCTGGCATTGAGAGACATGAATCCAAGCTCTGTTTTCTTCTTCTGTTTTCAGCCCATACCTCTCCTTTTCATAAACATGTTGTGTCATCGAATCTCTAAGTGCTTTTGGAATTTGTTTTATATTTCTATGCTTGAACCTTCAGGGGAAAAGGTGCAATGCAGAAGCTAGTTGGTGCCCTCCGGGAGATGAGACGTTTGCTGTCAAAATCTGAATTCCCTCCTGTTGAAGCTGCTATTAAAGCTGGAGCAATCCCCTTGCTTGTGCAGTGTCTCTCGTTTGGCTCTCCAGATGAACAGGTCCAATGATGGTGTTTTTTTTTTTTTCTTTTTCCAGATCACTTATTTGATACATGAAACTGTTCAGCTTTATTAAATTATGAAAAAGAATCGTTCTCCTTAGTTAAAAGGTGTCTGTGTGGGGTGTGGGTGGGATTTCTATCTATATTAGGTTCTAATAGTCTACTAGTTGTTTCTTTTTTTCTTTCTTAAATTGCAATGCATGTTGAATGAATGCTCAGTGCCTGTCAGAGAAAGACATTGATTCTTATCCACCGACCTTGTCTAGGAACAAAATTTAAAACGTACAGCTTCTTATGAGGAGTAATGTAAATTCAAACACTGATTCTTGTCTTATCTGCAGTTACTTGAGGCAGCATGGTGCCTTACAAATATTGCAGCAGGAAAACCAGAAGAAACAAAAGCATTATTGCCTGCTTTACCACTGCTTATTGCACATCTTGGAGGTTTGTGACAGCTGGTGCATCCTTTTCAGTGTCAATAATGTTTTTTTGCTTCCTTGCCTTGATACTTTATGATACATGTATGTTGGTTGTGGTGATTTGAGCCCATACTGGGACAACAATATGAGGTAACTCTGAGTTATAATAAAATGCCACTTTAACTCAGAGAATTGAAACATTCATTTCCCAAAACTTATTAATTCTGAAATCTGTAGCCTAGTAATTCATGGGCATATGTTTAGTTTTTCTTTTCCTTGTTTTTTGTTTGAAACTTTAGTGGATCGATATGCTACTTTTGGTTTGGCATTTATAGTTGCATTTCTGTGTAGAAAAGAGTTCCTTACCTGTGGCTGAACAGTGCGCATGGGCATTGGGAAATGTTGCTGGTGAAGGAGAAGAGTTGAGAAGTGTTTTGCTATGTCAAGGTGCCTTACCACCTCTTGCAAGAATGATGCTGCCAAACAAGGGTTCAACTGTGAGAACAGCTGCTTGGGCATTGTCAAACCTAATCAAGGTTTTGAACGTTATCACTATGAATAACTTGTGCATGTGTTTGTCACTTTTGGCTTATGATGCTATTGAAAAATTAGAAACATGTCCCAAAGAGAACGTCATCCCCTAGAGATGTTAGTTCTTTTGTCAACAACTCAGAGGCTCCTTCCCAAGTAACCTACTTTGAGAGGCTGCATGCAGGGATCTCTTTTTTATTGGAAAATAAGTTCGAACCAACTTTGAGAGGCTATATGCTGGGATCTCATTTTTAAATGGAAAATAAGTTCCAAGCCAGAATGTTGCTAGGATTTAGTGTTTTATGTGGTGAGATGCCTTCAATAGTTGGTGCATCATGCAATATTTTCTTAGATGTGATGCCAGAGAATTCATTGGTGCAGTTTGTAGAAACCCCAGTGTGATGCTAAATGTTCATGTATGTTTTAATAGGTTATCATGTTGTTTTCAAATATCTGTTAGTAGTACAAAGTTATCAATTAGTTTTCAGCAAATACAATACCTACAGCCCCACTCTTATGCCGTCATTCATTTATTCTAGTATCATATTGGTTTTTTCAAAGATACTTAAAATTCTTTGTTTACCTACAAACCTGGTGTTGAGTTTGCGTATAGCATGGCACCACAATTCTGTGACAACTTCTGCTTCATCAGTTGTTGAGTTCTAGGCTTTCCTAAACAAGCTTTAAATTTCTCTGCCTCGATCAATTGCATTCCTGATCTCTTCAATTGAAGGAATAGGTCCTGAGCCACTCTTGTGATTAAGGTATCCCTTCCACTATTAGGGTGATAGGCGCCTATTGTACCTATTCCACTCTTGTGATTAAAGCACCTGTTGACTTGGTAATAAACATAATAAGTTCATTGTCTGATATGTTCGTATCCACATCATTATGCTTGTGTGCTAAATTTCATTTACAGCATAGCTTCAGTGTGTTTGAATGCAGGGACCAGATCATAAAGCTGCCACAGAACTCATTAGAGTTGATGGGGTTCTAGATGCAATTCTTCGGCACTTAAGAAAAGCGTAAGTGGTGTCAATCAATCATTGTCATTAGAAAACTTTTGGACTGCCTTTTCTGAATTTTCTGTTGTGCCCTTTTCTTTAAGCCTTGTGGTGACCAAGGTGGCTGTCCATGTTTACAGTCTGATCATTATTTTACTATCTTTCTGTTTTTTTCATCATTATTCCCTCTTCTAATGCATGTTAAATCTATATAGAGATTTACCCTCATGACCAGGAACCATTTAAAATAATTCCTTATGAGGAAAACACATTTTAGGTGATAGTCGATCTTAAGCCATTTGAAAAAATGGCAATTAGTTGAAATTAGTCACTTGATAAGAATTTGTGATTTGGTTCTTAAGCCATTTGAAAAATGGCTCTCAATGATTATCTTCTATTCTTCTATCCCGTTAATCATTCAAAGCTCAGTTTTTGGTACACAAGGTGCTGTTCATCAACAAGCAGCTCATGCAAATTTCACTTTTGCTTCATGGCATATACCCATGGTTGGCCTAGAAAAGTTTCTACATCATGTATGCCACACTCTTGTTCCAATATCTGCAATTGCTTGTTTATTTTAGATTTGCTTCATATCATTTTCCTTTCCTTTTCTCTTACGAGTTTAAATTTGTACTCCGTTGAAGAATCCCATGTAAAAGGTACCTAACAATCAGTTTTGCTTTTTGTTGGTTAGCTTATTAGACTATACTTTAGAACGCAAGAATCGTGATGGTAGTGTTCTAGCTGCAATCAGTTGTAGTTAAGTTACTAAAAAATGGCAATCTGTTTCTAAGGTTCTGCTAGTTTTTTTTTTTCCTTCTTTTATTGGGTAGAATTCCCTTGCAAGTTGTTGTCTTATAGCTCCATCCTTATATCTTGTATGGGACAATATTACCATCTCTCATCTCTCATCTCTCTTCTCTTTGATCTGGGGAATAATTCTCATTTCTTGAAATAATTTTATTCAGTTTTTTAGAAAATTTATACCCAAGTTTAAAGTTGTATTTACTTGTTGAATTTAGGGATGAGGAATTGGCAACTGAAGTAGCATGGGTGGTTGTGTATCTCTCAGCCCTTTCGAATGTAGCTACCAGTATGCTGGTTAAAAGTGATGCCCTTCAGCTGCTTGTACAAAGATTAGCATCATCAAATAGCTTGCAATTGCTTATTCCGGTACATTCAATATGAGATTTTACATAGCTTTTGTTGATCAATGTTGTTGTCATAAATCTTTATTTTGTCACTTTGAATATAATGTCATGTAGTGGCACATTATAATGTGTAGAAAATATGTGAAATATTTTTTTTATGGGGTTCTAAATTTTAAGCCATTTGCTGGTAATGCTTTTGTCTTGAAAAACCCAGTCCAGTGAGTTCTTCAGTTTGATCTTTTTTTTTTTATATATATAAAAAAATGATGGTGTGAACTTTAATTTATTCTTGTAGTTCAAAAGGAAAATGAATTCTTTCAAAAGACTAGAAGAAAAAGAAAAAAAAATGAGCTCTTTAAAACTAAACCTAACTTAACACTGTTGTTTTACTATTTTGTTGTTTACAATATGGAAATTAGCATTTGTATACTTAAACCAGACAGTTGATTTGGAAACTTTACAAATTTGCATTTTCTTGCTATTTCAATAATTTCAAAAGATATTAATGAAATAATTAGCTGGCTAAAGCAACCATGTCTTAATCAAGTTATGTGATGCTTTGCCAAATGGATATGGGATGTATATAAATTTAATATTTCCTTGTCTTTGAATAATTTGACAAGTAATTTCCTATCCAGGTCTTACGAAGTTTAGGTAATGTAATAGCCGGTGATTCACACACAATAGTTGCTGTTCTTCTTCCTGGGTGTGAAATCACAGGTCAGTAGAATACCTCTCTTGCTTAAATTGGGAAAGTTTAATCTTCCATTTCTAAAATATGAACTTCCCTGAAACTCAGATAATGTCATTGAGGTCCTTGTAAAATGTTTGAAGAGTGAGCACCGAGTCTTGAAGAAGGTGAGTTAGCATGTCTTAATCACTTTGACATTAACCTTTATAACTTGTTCTTACTGGAATTTTTTACCGTTGTTCTAGGAAGCTGCTTGGGTATTATCTAACATTGCAGCTGGTTCGATTGAGCACAAGCAGTTGATATATTCTAGCGAGGCTGCGCCTTTATTACTGCGTTTACTTTCAACTGCACCTTTTGATATAAGAAAGGAAGTAGCATACGTTTTGGGTAATCTCTGTGTTGCCCCAACAGAAGGTGATGGAAAGCCAAATTTAATCTCAGAGCACCTGGTTTCCCTTGTTGGTAGAGGATGCCTTCCTGGTTTTATTGACTTGGTTAGATCTGCTGACACTGAGGCTGCAAGGCTAGGTCTTCAATTTATGGAGCTGGTAAGGAAACAGTTCCTTGTAAATGTATCTATTTGTATGTGACTTTACATCAAGAAAGATTGCGTTGTTTCTTGCTTTATGGTTTGCTTCTAGTTACTGAAAAAAATTAAGCTATTTTCCCCATTGCTAAGATATGAACCTAGGATTGGTTTGGTGACTCGTGAGATTTCCTTTCTTGTCCATAAAACTACATGCGAGCAACAAATTCAATTTAATTTTTTTTTTATAGTCTAACGTGGGTTTTTTTATTCAACATATTATCACTTGATGACCCACCCAAACCTTTTTGATCATCATTCATCTATACATTGTCAATGCAGGTCTTGAGGGGGATGCCAAATGGCGAGGGCCCGAAGCTTGTTGAGCAAGAGGATGGTATTGATGCCATGGAAAGATTTCAGTTTCACGAGAATGAAGACCTGAGAAATTTGGCAAATGCTCTAGTTGATAGATACTTTGGCGAGGACTATGGGCTTGACGAGGAGGCTGAGTGATGCAGGCATTGCGAAAAGGGAACTTCACTGCTCATACAATAGACCTCTTTGATTTTTGCTTGGCCATCTTTTATGCAGTGTACTGCACATCAATGAATCTATGGTTTCATTGCCTCCAGCAATCTAGAGCCTGATCCATGGCTTGCGCAGGTCACAACATGTTGTATATTGAAGGTTTTAGTGCCGCTGCTTAGGAAATTGTTGTCTTGTTTATCCTAAATGATGCAAAGTTTGACAAAATGTTTTTTCAAAATTTGTTTATCATGTGTAACATTGATAGCATGCAGCATACATAACACCCAACTAAAGAAATTGGATTTGGCTTGGCGGTGTGGTCTTATTTTTTTTTTTATTTTTTTTTATTAATGTTAGTGTTCGGGTTAGCTTGCTTATATCTCGATAATTTCACAGATCTTGAAATTAACAATTATGTAAGTCTTTAATAGTTTTGAGATTTGTGGAATTCAAAACGGTGATTTAGTCCTGATTAGTTGAGTTTTATTTTTTAAAATTAAGATTAGTTTTATTTTTTACACAAGCAAAGATGCAGTTCTGGCTGAGATCACGTGGTTGGATAGAAATTGATCATTGAGCAGAGTCTGTTGGCTGCTTCTGACAGATCGTGTCTTGAATTTTTAGGGTTCTGCATCTGCATAGGATTTCACAGCGTTGCATAGGATAGAAAGAAGATGGAAGTAGTTGAGACAAGAGAGAGAGGAAAAAAAGAACTAATTTATTTGATGTTTTTCTCTATATCCTAGCCTAGCATAGCATAGAACTATTACAGAAAGCAACATAAAAGAAATTAGATTTGATACCCACAGGCTACTGCCTTTTCTTCTACTTCTAGAAAATCAAAAGGCAACCTCTGTACATGTCTACCTCTGCTTTGATAAAAAGGAGATGAAGCTAAGGTTTAGCGCTCGGGCCATCAATGCTGCATGAATCAGGGCTGCAATTACAAGATTATTGTTGTTATTATTACTATCGTGTAGGACAAAACAGGAATCTTACGTGCGAATAAAAAAAATCAAATCCGATGTTCCCTAAAATCGTGATATGCACGAACAACACTATGGTAATGCATATACCGGCGGATACGTGGTTATTTTGGACCATTCGATTGAAAACAATCCAACGGTAATGAAGAATCCATAATTTAGACCTTGTTCGAGTTTGTAATAATAATTATAGTTTAAAATATTTTTTTATTTAAAAATATATTAAAATAATATTTTTTATTTTTAAAAAATTATTTTAGATATCAATAAAACATAAATTATTTTTAATAAAATAAAAATTTAAAATTTAAAGAAAAACAACTTATAAACAAACTCTTAACATTTGTTTAGTTTAAAAATATAATTAAGTTTTTTAAATTACAAATTACACCTCACAAAAATAAAAAATAATTATACTTTTTATATATTGATCCATAAAAAAATAAAATCAACCACACTTAGTGTCAGTATATAACGCAGCAAAAGCCTCAAAACTCCCCCTCTTTCGCTTGCTCTCAACATTGCTCCCTGTAGCTGCGAGAGAGCTCCTTCGTTTTTCAATTCCCTTTCTTTAAGGTTTGATCCCTACTCTCTCTTTCTCTACATTTAGTATTCTGTTATGCTTACTTGTCTGATGTGATTCCTTTTTTGATTGATAGAAACCTTTGATTTGATGTATTATAAGTTTTGGTTCTTATGCTTTGCTTCAACTGATGTTTACTTGTGGTCGTGTCACATTTCAGATCTGATGATTCAGTTTTTGTCATTTTTAATTGATGGAAAAACTGTTTGTTTTGATTGAATTCTGACTGTGAATTCGTTTTCTTTTGTTCCTGTGTTATGTTTATATCGTTTAATGTTTTGTCTCATCACCAATCAGTTGTCGTTGCTCTTTTCATTTAAGGATCTTGATTTGATTATTTTTTTATCATGTAGTTTATGTTTGTATCCTTTTCCATCGGAAACAAGGCAGAAACAAACTGAACCTTGATATCATTTGGTTCTTTATGACCTGATCTAAAGTGCCTGCATCTAATGGGAAAGTGGTTTTCTTGACTTATTCAGTGGCTGTAATTTAATGGTAAATTCCATGCTTATGTGGCGTGAAGACCTGGGCTCGAATCCCAGCAGTCACACTAAAAACGGTATCGTTATATTTGTTGAACTTGAATTTACTTTTTTTTTTCAAGGGTTATCATTTTTTAGTTATGTTTGTAAGCTGTGATTATTTGTGAATACTTTTTATGCTAGTTTGGTTCTCTTATTGCACCTGTAGTGTTGACTTGTTGTGTTGCCTTATGTCAAGGTAATTGTTTGAATGTGGTATTTGTTTTGCTATTGTTGAATTATGATTTGTTGCATTTTAAGAATTAGACTGTTTAAATTACATTCTTGGTAATGTTTCTTTTGTATGTTATTGCTTCCATTCAATATGTTCATATGTATTTAGTAAGCCTTTGTTTTTTTTTTTTTTTTTTTTTATCAATTTCAGCTTCTCTTCCAAATTTTATCATGGGTAAGGAGAAGACACACATTAACATTGCGGTCATCGGCCATCTTGACTCTGGCAAGTCAACCACCACTGGTCATTTGACCTTCAAGCTTGGAGGTATTGACAAACGTGTCATTGAGAGGTTTGAGGAGGAAGCTGCTGGGATGAACAAAAGGTCATTTAAGTTGCCTGGGTTTTGGACAAGCTTAAGGCTGAGCGTGAGCGCGGTATCACCATTGATATTGCTCTCTGGAAGTTGAGACCACCAAGTACTACTGCACTGTTATTGATGCTCCTGTCATCGTGACTTTATTAAGAATATGATCACTGATCACTGGTACCTCACAGGCTGACTGTGCTGTCCTCATTATTGATTCCACCACTGGTGGTTTTGAACTGGTATCTCCAAGGATGGCCAGACCCGTGAGCATGCCCTACTTGCTTTTACCCTTGGTGTCAAGCAGATGATTTGCTGTTGCAACAAGGTAAAAACATTTTCTATTAATTTGTTCAGCTTTTTCTTTGATGCTTCATGTATACTTGAACTTCAGTTGTTTAAAATTTTCAACTCCTGACCGGTGCTTGCATTGCTTTTGTTGGCTGTTGTTTATAGATGGATGCTACCACCCCCAAGTACTCCAAGGCCAGGTACGAAGAAATTGTGAAGGAAGTTTCCTCTTACTTGAAGAAGGTTGGTTACAGCCCTGAGAAGATCCCCTTTGTCCCTTTTTTTGGGTTTTGAGGGTGATAACATGATTGAGAGGTCTTCCAACCTTGACTGGTACAAGGGCCCTACCCTCCTTGAATCTCTTGACCAGATCAATGAGCCCAAGAGACCATCAGACAAGCCCCTCCGTCTTCCACTTCAGGATGTCTACAAGATTGGAGGTATTGGACCTGTACCTGTTGGACGAGTTGAGACTGGTATCCTGAAGCCTGGAATGGTTGTGACCTTTGGCCCCTCTGGACTGACCACTGAAGTTAAATCTGTTGAGATGCACCATGAAGCTCTCCAGGAGGCCCTTCCAGGTGACAATGTTGGTTTCAATGTTAAAAATGTTGCTGTAAAGGATCTCAAGCGTGGTTTTGTTGCTTCTAACTCTAAGGATGATCCTGCCAAGGAGGCTGCTAACTTCACCTCTCAGGTCATCATCATGAACCACCCAGGCCAGATTGGAAACGGGTATGCTCCTGTCCTTGATTGTCACACCTCACACATTGCTGTCAAAGTTCTTGAAGAATGGTGATGCTGGGTTTGTGAAGATGATTCCCACCAAGCCTATGGTTGTTGAGACCTGTTCTACCTATCCTCCTCTTGGTCGTTTTGCTGTGAGGGACATGCGCCAGACCGTGGCTGTTGGTGTCATCAAGAGTGTTGAGAAGAAAGATGCATCTGGTGCCAAGGTCACAAAGTCTGCAGTAAAGAAAGGTGGAAAGTGAAGTGTGTTTTGTTAGGCTAGTCTACATGTCTCTCTGTTTCAGCTGTTTTGATTCTCCAAGGTTTGAGGACGGATTACCATTTTGGTTTCAAGTTATCTCTACCCAAACGAGCATGTAGTTTTTCTTTTATTATTTAATTGAATATTTAGAGTCATCTAGGACTTCCATACATTCCCATCTTTCTACGAGATCCGAAGGAATGGACTTTTTTCGTTCCAGTTGTCTGACGTGAACCATGCTTGAACTACACTCTTAGCTTCGTCTGTTTAGCTTGAAAATCAGAAAACCTAATGGGCCCTACCCTGGCCATTCAAAGATTATTCGTGTGTGGAGCGTTCCTACTTCTTATCTCCCTTCTCATTTATATTAAAATTATTTCTCAATCTTTTTTACACTCATCTCTGTCGATCACGGATCTTCATTTGAGGTCCACGTAATTTCTCTTCATAATCAATAATCAATTTTCGTTAAGTATATAGGTTGGGAAAATAAATTTATATTTTACATTTAACAAAAAAAAGTTAATTATAGCAAGTTAGGCAAAAATAAACAAATTTTCCCAGATACATATAAAAAAATTATAAATATAATAAAGTATTCATATATATAAATTTGGGGACTCTTTGTTTAAATAAATCAAATATTTTTATGTCCTTATTTGCAACTTCATGAAGATAAAAATCCGTCTATACCCTTTTTATTTTAGAAGATGGAGTAAAAGCAAATATCAATAGAT
>Ga0325410_1008558_pt1 | contig 11080 bp, 3 predicted proteins | sample PopdelMetagenome_16_FD_206182 | JGI IMG/M metagenome (GOLD analysis project Ga0325410, IMG submission 206182) | Populus deltoides microbial communities from Bellville, Georgia, United States - Xylem-PdIQD-R3 | ecosystem: Host-associated > Plants > Phyllosphere > Stem > Wood/Secondary xylem...
ACAAATGTAGTTACGTTCTTGAATAATCATCCTTTGTTTTCGAGGATTTGCAGTGATTTTGTATCTTTGCTGTACTGCCTTGTTCTTGATGAAATGAAAACTCCGCTATCAGTTTCCTATCGTTAGGAGGCATCTACTCCTGTCTTCTTCTTGTTCTTCCTTCTTCTTCTTTTTTAATTTTATAATTTTATTTCAGTGAATTGTGAAAATTCTTGGCTAAACGTAAAATGCACAGCCGATCTAAGCTGAATAGGAATATTGGTAAAATTATAAATAGATATTTAAAAATATTTAAAAAATATTTTTTATGTATATTTAACAAATAAAGTGGCGAGCGGTCTTCATATTTGAGGTCTTTTATTAAGTGAGGGTAATTTTTATTTTTTAAAGTATAATTAATAAATATATTTTATTTATTCTTGGGTGTTTTTGGTCAGTCTTAGACCATCTATTCGGTAAATATAATTTTTATTTATTTCTTCAACAAAATATATTTTTATTTTTATATTTTTTGTTTTTATAAATCAAACAACAACTTGATTTTTGTCTTTAAGGCAATCGGGACAGAGAAAAAAAATTGGATTAATAACAATTTGGATTTAATTGCTTATAAATACAATTTCAAAGCACATTGTTTTTCCTTTCTTTTGTTTTTATTTTTTTATTATTAATTTTAATTTTCCTACCTAGTTTACAGTGGCCCACAGAATAATGTCAATGGAACACTTAATAAAAAGATTGATAATAAAGTAATTGATTTAATTTGACTTTTCAAATAAAGATTAATTATTTCATATTTAGTGTATGGAGTTTTTTATTTTTTATTTTTTGTTTTTATATTCACATGTTCTTACTTCTATTTTTGCTATCGTCAGTGCGTGTGAGCTTGCAGATTATTTCTAACACGTGTGTCCAATGCGCATGAACTTTCCCTTTATTTCTAGATAAGAGCTTGTATTTTTAAATTAAATTAGAAAAAGGCTCAAATTAAATTAATTTCCTCGTTTTCTCACAATCCCAAAAAATCTATAACCTTTTAAAAAATAACATAGTTAATTATTTTTATAGAATAAGAATTTATTACACAACAAAGCTGTGCTTTTTTTCTTGTTTTTCCACATCTACACACATGGATATAGATTATTTGCGTGTTTGAAATGTAGTTGCGGTTATTTTTTAAAGTATGTTTTATTTGAAAATGCATCAAAATAATATTTTTTTATTTCTAAAAAAATATTTTTGACATCAGCACATCAAAATGATCTGAAAATACAAAAAAATATTAATTTAAAACAAAAAAAAATTAATTTTTTTAAAAACACTTTTAAAATACAAAAACAAACAGAATTGAGTCAGTTTATTAAAAAAAATCCATACCAAGCTTCATCATGACCATATTGTTTTTCCTCTTTTTTTACTCTGATTTTCTCAACAATTCAATTATGCTCCCACAATAATGTCAACTGGACATTTAATGAAAATATCATTAATTAACTAGTTATTTTAGTTTTATTTTTTTTTAATTTATCAAGTATAACCTACAGAGGATGCAGAGACAGTAAAGTATATACATGTTAACTTTTATAATTATAAATATTCAATTGGTAAATTTTTAAAAATACAAATCCTCAAATAAAAAATAAAATCACGTACTCTCAAATTAAAAAATAAAAATACAAAAACTCGATTATAAATAAAATAAAAAATAATCATGCACACTTATCGTATATATTACATCTCACATGCCAATTTAATGAAAAAATATATATTTGATGAGGAAATATAATAGATGCATTTGATTATAAAAATTTTAAATTTCACGTTGTAGAGACACTCACGTATAAAAAAAAAATAGCACATCAAATCTCTAATATTCTCTGTGAAATATAAGCTATCCAAGAATGCAAGGTTGATATTTGTTAGCTTTTAAAATTAAAAGCACTCAATTGATAATTTTTTAAAAAAAATTATATATAATAAAAAATAAAATTAATTTGAAAAAAATAGCCCCACCAGAAGACATGATCCTCCTTTAACTTCTTGGCACTAGCATTTAGGGATGAGTAAAAAAATCAAAAAACAGATTAAATTGAGAAAACTGAAAAAATAATAACTGAAAAAACTGAATCGTTTAAAAAACTCGATTAAACTAATTAGAATTTTGAAAAAACTGACCGGTTCGATTTCGGTTTTATAAGTCTGGAAAAAACCAAACCGAACCCAAACCGAAAAACCGAGCCAAATCGAAAAAAACCCGAGCCAAATCGAAAAACTGAGCCAGGCCGATCCAAATCGGAAAAAACCAAGCCAAATCGGTTTGAACTGGTTTTGTTCTGAAAAATCAAAATCGGTTGGTTTGAACTGGTTTTGGTTTTTGTTTTTTAAAAAAATTCGGTTTGGTTATTTTTTTTATAAAAACTGAACCGAACCGAAAATAATCACCCTACTAGCATCGAGATGAATATATTTCTATAAATATTATTGAGCATTGAAAAGTATAGATAAAAATTTTCATAAAATATATAAAATAGTTTTAAAATACATGTAAATCCAATTATACATTTTTCAAGATTTTCAAATTATATATTTATCTTTATCCCTTTCTATTTATATTTATAGAGAAATTATTAGATATATCATGCTCTTCCCTCCCACCTAAATATGGATCCCATTATTAAAAAAAAATTACGTGGCTACAATTTCTAAAACTATTTTATATATTTTATGAGTAAACCCAAATTCATGGCTACAATTTCTAAACCCTAACACAACCACCCTTTAAGCTTTAACCCATCCTCCTATATATCCTCTGGTAAACCCTATTCCTTATTTCTTGAGTCTCTAACTCTTAACACTTCGGCAGCCGCTCACTTAACACACAACCCCACGAATGGGTCGTGTAATTCGTGCCCAGCGTAAGGGAGCTGGCTCCGTTTTCAAATCCCACACCCACCACCGAAAGGGTCCGGCAAGGTTCAGGTCTCTGGACTTTGGTGAAAGAAATGGTTACTTGAAAGGTGTTGTCACCGAAATCATTCATGACCCGGGTCGAGGTGCTCCATTAGCCCGGGTTACTTTCAGACACCCTTTTAGGTATAAGAAGCAGAAGGAGCTTTTTGTTGCTGCTGAGGGTATGTATACTGGACAGTTTGTGTATTGTGGAAAGAAGGCTAACTTGATGGTTGGGAATGTCTTGCCTCTGAGGTCTGTTCCTGAAGGAGCTGTTGTTTGTAACGTGGAACATCATGTTGGAGACCGTGGTGTTTTTGCTAGAGCTTCCGGGGATTATGCTATTGTTATCAGTCACAATCCTGATAATGATACCACCAGGTATTACCCAACCCTTTACTTTAGTTGTTTTTTTAAATTATTTCGTTGGTTTGTTTCATTTTGTGATTTTATTGCTGGGTTCGATGTTTGACAATGTTTTATAATAAATATGCTTTGGATCTGAATTGGGTTTTTGTTTTTTTTTTTTGTAATGAATTGAGAAGCTGTTTGTGTAAAGGTTATAACTTGAGTTGAGAAAGATGGTTAAAGTGGGAATGGTTTAGTGTTTTGATTAATTAGCTCAGGTATTTTGTTGACAATAGAATTGATTTTTTTTCCTATGAACATGCAGTTTCTGTCTGGTTTCGAAATGAAACTGTATCATTTTTTATTTTGTTTTTGCTATACTTCTAGTGTATTCTACATCTTGAAAGGTTATATTTGTATTGTTATTGGTCCGTTGATTGCTGTGTAGTGATTTGAATGTGGTTATGTGTAGTGTAATGGGTTTTGCATGACGCTGGTGAACCTTTTTCCACTAAATTTAACTTACTGATTTTACTTGCAGACTTACAAAGATGAACACTTGCAATTTTATGACTTGTTTTTTAGATCCAGCAACTAATTGATTTGAAAATAATGTATTCTGATTGCTGGTTTTGAATTGTTTTATCAATGGAATGATGCACATGTAATGTCTTTTATGTCAAGTTTTTTTGTTGTTTTGAACTTCTTGGTAGCCTATATTTCATTTCGCTGCAGTGGTCCGAGTTAAATAATTCTGCCATGATGACTATCCCTTGTTTGCAAAGGACATGTTTTTGTTTTCGAGCTTGTAGATTTGTATGATTTTGATTATCTTGTTAATTTGATAAGATTGGTGACAAAGATGTAAGCCACCATGCCAGTAGTTGAATTTTTTTAGCATATTTGCATCTCCGTATGTAAATAGTTTTGCTAATTATATGTTGGGATTATTCCTTGCAGGATCAAGCTCCCATCTGGCTCCAAGAAGATCGTTCCAAGTGGATGCCGTGGAATGATTGGACAGGTTGCCGGTGGAGGAAGGACCGAGAAGCCCATGCTGAAGGCTGGTAATGCTTACCACAAGTTCAGGGTGAAGAGGAACTGCTGGCCTAAGGTGCGTGGTGTGGCTATGAATCCTGTTGAGCATCCTCATGGTGGTGGTAACCATCAACATATCGGTCATGCTAGCACAGTCAGGCGTGATGCTCCTCCTGGTCAAAAGGTTGGTCTCATTGCTGCTAGGAGAACTGGTCGTCTTAGAGGACAGGCTGCTGCCTCTGCCGCCAAGGCTGACAAGGTTTAATGATTTTCATCTGCGTCATTGTTTTTGGTTGTTGTCACTGCCTGTTAGATTATTTCAGCACTTCCTGGGATGTTTCTAAAGAAAGTTTTGTTTGGATATTCAAGTTTCAGACGGCATTTGTTTCCCATTTTTTAAGATATAGATATTTTGAATTTATGCTCAAGTTGGGTTTTAAATTTCCTGCCTTGCATCTTATGGTATATAATTATTGCTAGAGTTTCACTCTGCAACTCAACCAGGCTGATTAGAATTTTTTCTTGAGGTCTGGTCATCTGGGGAACACTGTACGGTGATCCGTTGGTGGTGGTTGCCGCACGGTAACTGTAACCCCAACCCCGCGATGGTGGTTTTCTATCTCTTTTAGCTCCCCCAGCATAAATGAATCTGAGAAAAAAACAATACTCACTTGCTCTTATCAACCCTCAGCACAGCCATACCTGATGTAGGGTCTATTTGGGAATTTGGAATTTTGTTTTTTAAATTGTTTTATTTACTTATAAATATATTTTAAAAAATTCTTTTTATTAAAATAAGTATTTTTAACAATGATATGTTAAAACAATTCAAAAAAATAAAATGAATCTAAAAAAATACAAGTAAAAATTTTAAAAGTGTCGTTGAATAAACGGAGATGTAGAATAAGAGCCAACATAGCCAAGCTTGGATTTAAGAATGGTTGTTTTCACAGTCAAACTATAACTTTAATAAAAATAAAATTTCCTTTTATCTATTTTGATTTGTTTTCTGTATTTTTGGATTGTTTTGAAGTATTAGTGTTAAAATAAATTTTTAAAAATAAAAAATTATTTTAATATATTTTTAAATAAAAAATATTTTGAAAAACAATTTTTATCACAATTATTAGAATAAATAAGGGAGAGTTTGTTTTGTGGTTTAATTGTACTTTAAAAAAATTTTATTTTTATTTTTTTTTTTGTTTATAGAATTGTTTTGATAATGTTGATAAAAAATAAAATTTATAAAATATATATTATTTTAATATATTTTAAAATAAAAAATATTTTAAAAAATAATTTTTATCGCATCTTAAACACACCTCAAGAACAATAACAAGGTTCCTGTAAGGAAATTCTTTTGAAATCTTTGTGCTGGCTGAAGATATAGGACCATTTGATATAAGCGGTTGAATCATTGTGTTGCTATTTTTTATTTATTTTTACTTTAAATTAATTTGTTTTTATATATTTTTTAATTATTTTGATATCAAAAATAAATTTTAAAAAATAAAATATATTATTTTAATATATTCATAAATAAAAATAACTTTAAAATAACAACGTTTATCACATTCTCAGCACCTCATAATTATGTTGCTTCCGCCTTATATTTTGTTGTTCTCATTCTATATATCTTTTAAGGATCAATTTAACTGTTTTTAATGTGTTTGTTTATATTTTTTTTCATAATTAGTGTTTATATTTCTTTAGAGTAAAAGACTAATTAAACAATAGGTTATAAATTCTTATCTAAATATAAGACATAATGCCAAAATTTTTGTTTTGCTTTGTATAATTAGTTAAAATATTGCTTGTGACCTTTTATTTTTTATTTATAATATAAAATTAGCGTTATTGTTTTTTAGATGTGAAATTGGGTATTTCTAAATTATTGATAAAAAAAAATTAACAATATTTACAAACTCAAATCCTTAACTGTGGTTTTATTGCGTTCTAAATATATAAAATTATTTTGAAATTTATTCAGTATTTTTACTAAACAAATTTATATCAATTTATTTTGAAATTATTACATATTTAGTATGTTATTTTTTTTATTTTTTCTATATAAGTATCCTACTTTTATATTTTTTCTGCGTGATTGAACTTTTAGATTTTTCATATTCGAGTACTTTTATTAAATTCTTTCAAATATGCTAACGTGGCCACTAAATTAACACGTGGCCACTAAATTAACACGTGGCATGTTGACCTGTATCCCGAGTATGCATGCATTTTTCACTTCCAATTTTGCGTGTTCTCATTATTATATATTTAGTGCGTGAATTCTTATTTTTTCTATTTAAATGTCTTATTTTTATTTAACGATCCTATCAAATATGCTGACGCGGCTACTAAATTGACACTGTGCTAATATGTATATTGGGTGTGCGTGAAAATTCAATTTTTTTTTTCCATTTAAGGGCATCTGCTTCTTTTCTTTTCTTTTTTTTTTTGGGGGGGGGGGGGGGTGTTTGTATTTTAAAAAATAAATCAAATACGTGCTGGATATTTTTTCTATGGATCAAATATTTTTATAAATATTAAATCAATACAAAACAAAATACACCTTTAACATATGTTATTAGAAAAACAAAATACGAATAAAAATTCATAGCTTTGGTGATGAAAAAAAAGAAAAAGAAACCTCTAAACTTTTAAAACCAAGGTTTTCTAAAATAAGATTTTTATTTCAAATCATGTACACAAACAAATTCCTCTCTATTAAATTATATAGTGTTTGAGATTGTGGCATCATGACTTTATACTATTGGATGCTGATGATCCAACTTTATTGGATCTTACTGGGTAACACGACCCAACGCTACTGGATTTTTCTGTCAGCTAGACACTTAGGTTTTGTTGGGCAGTAAGATCTATGCTATTGGGCCTTGGAGCAGCAAGACTCGACGCTAAGAGAAAAGCAATTCAACCCAACTCCACCAAACCTCAAATAAAAAAAAATTATCATCGTCTAATTTTTTTATAATATAAAAAAATCTTATCAATTTATTTTCTCCTTTTCATATGAAAAAAAAAATTCAATAAGAGAACATTAAAAAAAATCTAAAGAGACAAAAATAAAATTGAAAATATTTGACGATCAAGCCAAACTCAAGATCAGTGGGTCTAGCGGAAAGCCGGACCAAACAACTTTTGACACAAAAAAGATAACGTGTCCATGGCGCTGCAGTATCGTCTACAGTGCATATACTTTATGTTTATAGTGTGGTTTACAGTGCAACGAGTCTATATTAACAGTATATACATAATGTTTTTTCTACGTTTTTTAAAATATAATATAATTAACATTAAAAAAAAGATGAGAAAAAAAATCTTCATAGCTTTGGTGATGGAAAAAAAAAAAGAAACCTCTAAACTTTTAAAAACAAGGTTTTCTAAAATGAGATTTTTATTTCAAATTACATGCACAGACAAATGTTTTGCTACCATAAATCAGATAATATTTAGAATTGTAATAACGATTGTTTTTAAAATATTTTTTTATTTAAAATAATATTTTTTATAATTTATTTTTAATATTAATATGTCAAAATATATTTTTTAAAAAATTATTAAAAAAAAAACACACTTGATTGAAGAACGGTTAGGAATCACATCACAGATGCTGCAAACAAATCTCTTGCTGTCATAGATCAACTGGAGAACAGATAGCACTACCATTTACATCTATAAAAGATTCTAGTCTCCCAACACTACCCTTTGTTGTCAACCCCTTTGAAATGATAAGATATAAACTCAAGACTTTTATTTAAAACATTCAATATCCCATTGATATAAACATTTCATTTAAAAAGAGAATTATACTTGAAATGACTAGGCCTTGATAATATAAAATAAATAAAAAGATAAAAAAATCTCATCTAAAAAAATAAAAATAAAAATAAAAATAAAAACGAGTTATTTTTTACAATTCTAATTAGAGTTTAAAAGAAGATGTTTCACGGAAAAAAAAGGAAAAACATAACTATATTTTATTTAAAAAAACTAATAATAGATCCACAATATAGATTAAGAAAATAATTTTATTTAAAAAAACATTTTAAACATTTTTAAAATATATGTAAATCAGTTTTATCAAGTTTTAAAAGCTGTAATTTTGAATTGGGTTCTAAATGGTATTTTATATTATTTTAATTGTGCTAATTTGAAAAAATAAATAAATATTATTTTAATATATTTTTAAATAAAAATTTTTTTTTAAAAAAATCAATAACACACGCATCTAAATCCTCCTGTATTTATCTTTTATTCTTTTATCACTTTTTATTCATATTCATTGAAAATACTATATTTATACCCAGCTCTCTCTCTCTCTCTCTCTCTCTCTCACTCTATATATATATATATAGACACACACTAAGACTTTAGGGTTTCTTAGCTCTGGTCGCTGCCATCCCGCTCTTTCCCCTTCGGCGGCTTACTCTTGCCTCCACCATTCAGGTAAGCATCTGCGCTGTCTGTCAATTAACCCCACAGTGCTTATTCTAGTGCCATAGATCTCTTCACCATGCCTAGCTAACCCAAGACCAGATATTTTAGGATTTTAGATCCCCATTACTGTCCACGTAAAAACTACCGTAATGTAGTTTGAACTCAAAACTCTACTTGCATGTGTTTGCATCCATTCAAATTTCAGATGTAAAACAACTACGCTGAAATTTTGAAATATCCCAATTTAGCTTTTTTTACATCTCCTGGCGAAGCTAATGTTTTGTTTGAACTGCGAAGAATGGTTAAAACTGGTTGGGTCGACATAATACAGTATGTCGAAGAGAGAGCAGAGCAAAAAAGATAGAAAAATTGAGACTTGAATGGGGACCAGAAGGAGTCCTAGTCATTTTTATTGTACTTTTATGGTTCTGTTGGGTTGGCGCTCCTAGTAACTATATTTGATATCCACTGTTGGCGGGGATTCTTGACTTGGGATAATTTATGGTCTCCTTTGTTCTTATTTTTTTTGTTGATCAATATGTTTATGTGATTCATTCTTTGTAAACCAGCTAATTTGTGAAGAATTTTACAAATTTAATATGATTTTAAATTAAACAAGCAGGAATCTTGATCCTCTACTCTGTTTCCTCTTTTTTGACAATTTTTTCCTGCTTCTGTTGGCTGTTGCATGTCAAGGAAAAAACATAATCTGTGGGTTTATATGGTTTCTTTTCTTGTAAAAATCTGAAGTTTTATTGTAAATATGATTGCTAAGGTAGGTATGAAGGGGGTTTGTCACATTTGGAATTAAATTAGCATCGTTAATTAGGCATGCTCATTTGATGAAATCATACTTTTGTTTTGAATTCTGTAAAATTAAATCTTTTATCTTAATTAAAATTAATCTCCATTGTAAAACCAGAATTAATTTATTTCTTAAACTTAAAGAGTTTAATTTGGCAATATGAATTATTTTTAACTAAACTAGTCTCCAATGATGGGGTATGAAGAGGTATCAAGCTTATATTATAAATATATAAATCATTTTATGACTTGTAGTGAAAGACTACTTTACTTACTGGTCATTAAATAATCCTATATATTCTTCTCATATTCACTCTTCGCCACTTATTTTCAGTTACTCGCTTCACACACAACCACCACAAATGGGTCGTGTAATTCGTGCCCAGCGTAAGGGAGCTGGCTCTGTTTTCAAATCCCACACCCATCATCGCAAGGGTCCGGCAAGGTTCAGGTCTCTGGACTTTGGTGAAAGAAATGGTTACTTGAAAGGTGTTGTCACCGAAATCATTCATGACCCAGGTCGTGGTGCCCCATTAGCCCGAGTTACGTTCAGACATCCCTTTAGGTATAAGAAGCAGAAGGAGCTTTTTGTGGCTGCTGAGGGTATGTATACTGGACAGTTTTTACACTGTGGAAAGAAGGCTAACTTGATGGTTGGGAATGTCTTGCCTCTGAGATCTGTTCCTGAAGGGGCTGTTGTTTGTAACGTGGAACATCATGTTGGAGACCGTGGTGTTTTTGCTAGAGCTTCTGGGGATTATGCTATTGTTATCAGTCACAATCCTGATAATGATACCACCAGGTATGACCCAACCTCTTACAGTAGTTGTTTTATTAAATTATTTTGTTGGTTTGTTTCATTTTGTGATTTTATTGCTGGGTTTGATGTTTGACAATGTTTTATAATAAATATGCTTTGGATCTGAATTGGGTTTTTGTTTTTTTTTTTGTTTTTTGTAATGAATTGAGAAGCTGTTTGTGTAAAGGTACTTGGGAGTGTTTTATAATAAATATGTTTTGGATCTGAAGTGGGCTTTTGTTATTTTTGTTGTAATGAATTGAGAAGCTGTTTGTGTAAAAGTTATAACTTGGGTTGAGAAGTATGGTTCGAGTGGAATGGTTGTGTTTTGATTAATTGGCTCAGCTTTATTGCTTCTTGGTAGCCTAAGTTTCATTTCTCTGCAGTGGTCTGAGTTAAATAATTCATGCTGGTAGATTTTAATGATTTTGATTATAATCTTGCAAAGCACATGTTTTTGTTTTCATGCTGGTAGATTTTTATGATTTTGATTATCTTGTTAATTTGACAAGATCGGTGACAGATATATTCCACCATGCCAGTAGTTGAATTGTTTTGCATATTTGCATCTCTGTATGTAAGATAGTTTTGCTAATTATATGTTGGGATTATTCCTTGCAGGATCAAGCTCCCATCTGGCTCCAAGAAGATCGTTCCAAGTGGCTGCCGTGGAATGATTGGACA
>Ga0325410_1008562_pt1 | contig 11077 bp, 4 predicted proteins | sample PopdelMetagenome_16_FD_206182 | JGI IMG/M metagenome (GOLD analysis project Ga0325410, IMG submission 206182) | Populus deltoides microbial communities from Bellville, Georgia, United States - Xylem-PdIQD-R3 | ecosystem: Host-associated > Plants > Phyllosphere > Stem > Wood/Secondary xylem...
CTCACCCGAGCTCTCTCTCTCTCTCTCTCTCTCTCTCTCTCTCTCTCTCTCTCTCTCTCTCTCTCTCTCTCACAGACGTGTACTTTTGCAAGTGTTTCTGTAAAAATGGATTTTGGATGCTTAATCTGAAACATTTTTAGCTTAAAAACACAGTATCGAACACAGCCTTAGTGGCCTTCACTTGCAACCAGGTGCCTTTTAGCTTAGTTGGGCTAAGATCTTCTCTATGCCACAGATAAAAGTAAGGGAAGGCAAGAGCCCTGTACCGAGATAATTACAGTTGCAACTACAACTATAAATTAAGAGAATAAGTCTTCTCCTGCTCATTGAGTAATGCTTTGTTTTTTTCGTTCCTTCATGTTTTTGTGTGTGAGAAGTGTGGAGGAAGATTATTACGAATTAAATATCGATTTTATAAAATTAAATTTAAGATTATAGTTAAATTTTTTTGAAAGATTAGAGATAAAAATAGAAAAAAAAGAGAGAGTAAATTGCTCAAAAGGCATGGAAATTCTCAATTTAGTCGTCTTTTAAGTTTCAATTTACACATATTTGGTCCTAAAGTTTTAAGAGTTTATGTTTTGATCCTAAGATTTTTTTATATATTTCGGTCCATAAGTGTCGAGAGGTGAGAAATAAAATTATAAAAAAATAAGAGGAGATAGAAAGAAATTGGTCAAGCAAATTTTGGCTTAAAAAAAACTAATCTTTATGTTAATAGATTCATCTTATATAAGTTCTGCAGAGGTGTTTTGGAGTTTTTTTTTATTTATTTAGTTTTAAAAATTAAATGGAGGCTTAATGAGTTTTTTTTTAATTCAATCTAATGAGTTTTTAGACTGATTGAAAGGTATTTTAAATTAAAAATGAGTTTAATAAGATATTTGGGATATTTTTAGGATGTTTATAAGTAAAAATAAATTGAAAAGGTAGATTTCGAAGGTAAAAAAAAAAATCTTGAAACTTGATTTGGGCAAAAATAATAAAAATTTAAACTAGAAAACAACACATTATTCATTTTTTTATAAAAAAAATTAGGATGAATAATATATTTTACACTCCATAAAAAACAAAAAAAAAAAAAACAAGCCAAGCCAAGCAACCGGATGCCTGTTCTTTTTTATTTTAGAAAAGGCATGTTGGCCATTCTCTTATGCCTAGACATCTTTTTTATTATTATTTATAGATTACTCATCAATTTTTTTAATTTATTTTTTAAAAAAGTTTTGAATAAAATTTACTATAAATAAAATAATGAAAATAATATTTAAATTATTATCCTATTTAACATAGTTTTCAAATAAATCTATAGTTTTTAATAGTAATATTAATAATTACTTAGTGAATTGTTAATTATATATGAACCTAATATAAAAAAGAAATTTAAAAACAATATGCTCATGGATATTTAATAAAAATAAAATAACTATTTTTTTTATTTTTATTATAGATTATGTACATAACGTTTTCAAATTAACTATTTTTTCCTCATGAATGTTTATATTTTATGAATGAAATTTGCTTTAGAATCTATAGGCTTTTATTAAAAAAACAATATTTTTTTATAAAGAAAAACATGTTTTTATCAAAATAAAGAAAGGAAGTTTTAATTAAAGTGATACAAAATAAAAAGAAATACATGAACATTTATTTTGATTACCTTTAACTTTTATTTAAAGAACAATACTACTAATAATAAAAAAATATGTTTTCGTGCAAAAAAAAAAAAAATAAACACACATTCAAAAAATTGCACCTCGCGTGGTAGAAAAAAACTAGTTAGTAACTACATAAAAACTCCTCCATGTTTTGGCAGTACAAGGAAACGTTTGTCAGGCTCATAGACGAGTAGTAACATAATTTTGGACGATGAAGCTTCCATGAACAAAGCTGTCTAAAAAATAATCAAGTCCTTTGAAATAATTCTATAAGAGTCTCTGCTCTTGATCCCTCTTCATCGCCCAAATCATCATCCTCTTCATCGATAATCGGTGGAGGCTGCAATGTAGTATCATTCAAGTACTCTTCTATCCGCAGTGAAAGGTGGTGATGATCCTGGTGTGGATTTGAGGTCTCAGCATCTTCTTCTGCCTCTTCTTGTTCATGAGGTGGGGCTACAGTTACCTCATTCAAAGAACCTAGGGAAGAGGACCGCGATAGAGTCCCGGATGCCACTGTGATTTCATCCTGCTCATCGATCGTTGTATCTAGTGAACATACTGATCTTGTAGCAACTGAGAGTGCTGCCGAGTCGCGTTTAGACCTCTCCTTCACCCTCTTGCACCAGCTGTGCAGAGAATGTCTAACACTCTCAGCAACCAATGCCTTCCTAAACCGTGATCCCATCTGAATGGTGAAAAAGGTTCAATGAACCCTCTTCTGAATGGAGTGTGAAAAGATTTCTTGGCATATCTAACATTGAAAAGAAATTGCACAAAACCTGTGTAATAATGACATTCAAGGGCACTGTGCTGTAGCTGCACCAGAACTGAACTAGAACCCTGCATTTACAAAAATAAAGATGGTCACTGAAATCCAAAGATTAATAATTGCCAACAGTAGAAATTCTCGAAAGCAATTGGACAATGCCAGCAACCTGTTCTTACTACTAACACACTCAAAATCAAAATTACAAAAACTTTGTTTTTGTTGTTGGATTTTCAGAAAAACAAAAGTGCTAATTAATCAGGTTAGATGCACATGAACATTGGTTGGATGCTTATGGCATCACCATGTACAGAAAACAAAAGTTACGACATGAGAGTTAAAAAGAAAAAAGAAAGACATCAAATGAGAAACTTTAATATCAGCCTGTGATTGCTCACCCCCCTGTGAGAGGGAAAAGGTACATCATGGAACCGTTCTCTCTTCAAAAGATTTTCTCTTGTCTGCAGCTCAGAGTCGATAGAAACTGCAACAAGAAGATTTTCTGAAGCCACTGTGGCCTAAGTTGCCGAATTGCTTGAAGAAGCATGTTAGACAGACAACACTAAGGATTAACTTCATTGCTGTCATAGCTATTGGGTGGTGAGCAACAGGGATTTTCGCTGGCCTTGCATGCATGATAACCTCTGGTGTATGGAAGGAAACTTTGATGACAAAAGCCTAAAGTTTCTAGATTTTCTAATGTGTAACTGATAAGGGATTTCATCTTATGTATGTAACTGATTGGATACAATTTCGCACCAGATAGCATACATTTTTTTTCCTGATATTCTTAAGAAAGTTAATATGAGATTATCTTACATGTGCACAGCTGAAAACCGGTTCCTAAGACCAAATTAATATCTGAATAAACAACTTGAAGAAACAAGGAGATATATTGTTACTGAATCTGTGGTGTCTTTATGTTTGTGGAGGACTAATACAAGGAGATCAAATAACCAGATCATTATATAACTTAGAAAATACAGGAACCTTATGTATTGGCAATACCAGCGGAAGAACTTGAAGAAAATCTGCAAGGTAGGTTCAAAATTAGGAAGGGAACATACCCAGAAGCTAACCGAACAATTATCATGAGATGGTTTTTCATGAAGCACGATCTTTTCTTGAATCCCCACTAAACACAAAGAAATTAGAAAACTCATAATTAAGAATAGATAATATGAGAGTTCATTCTCCTCAAAGAAGAAAAAAAGGACCTATCAGCTTTTGCTTTCCAAAGCCTGAAGCTATTTAATAAATGGACAGTTAGAGACATTTGAGATGTGACAAGAAACAAGCACCGCTAACCCATCTATGTTGTCAACTTATCCACGAGTTCCTTTTCAGAAGTTGCATATGCTATACCATGTTTCAAGAACCGGTTTCTCTCTGACATCTAAAGCCTTAGTTACAATGCGAACCATACCAATTCTCATGAACATATAGACAATAATTTTTCTAACCCCTAGACACTAGAAATACAGAAACCCACAGAAAGGAGAAAAAGGGCTCAAACCTACCAAGGACCAGATAAAGGTTGCCATCTCAAAAGCATTCTGCATGCAGGGCAAGAAAACAAATGAGAAGAACTGTATGAAACACAAAGAGATCAATATATCTGACACGGGATATAAATCAATATCATCACCTGAAATATGATAAATTGTATCAACCTCAACGATATGTCCGGTTTACCAAACCAAAAAAGACCATCTCGTGGCTTTACTTGATTCCCAATGGATGGACCTGTTTGTTCCCCTATCTCAAGTGCTAACGTGGAAACAACATGCTGAAGTTTTGTTCCAACCAACATCACAAGCTTTGATATGTGAAACATATATGTTAGAAAAATATCATGCAGCAACCGTTACTATTTAGATAAAGTGACAGAATGAATATGTGTACTTACAATAGCAGGAATGAAGGAAAGCCAAAAGTAAATATTTAAACCTGGATCATTTAAAGAATTTAACCTTTCAGAAAGAAAATGGTAGAATCTAACATATACTAAAGAGATATCCTTTTTACATGCTAGAAAAAGAAACGACAAGTTACCATGGATATTGATGAAGATACAAATTATTGCATATCCCCAAAGTGGCCAGCTACAAAATTTAGGAAAATGATTCAGTTCAACTCATTATACTGCTTCTTCACTTCAGGGAAATTTTAAATTTACATCCTTCAATATAACAATGTTCATTTCCTTGAAATCTTTGCATTCATGGTAGATTACAGGTATTTAAACTTCAAAGGTTGTAATGGTTACTGTTCTATAAAAATTATATCACAGAATGAGGATTTCATTTCTGGTGTCCATCCGATGTAAAAGTATGTAATCTCATAATTAAGTACATGTTTGCACATGTGCAACTTCAATCATCCAAATGAAATCTATACTTCACCTTCCTCGATGAAATTAGGAACCAGATCCATTTTGAAGTCTTATCCTGCCACTATCAAGATGTTCCAGATGGTAAAATGCATGCATAAATCCTTTATTTTGGCCTACTCGAGAAAGATAAAGGTGGTTTTCTCCATAATTTCTCAAAGCCCCCATCCCCGTTTTATTAGGCCTGTTTCTTTCTTTTGTATATGAAAATTGACAAGCATCGCCTAGGCCAAATGAGTGTTTTTGAAAGATAGAAATTGTCTCTTATTTTCCACCGGGCTCTTCAACAGACAAGGCTGAACCATGTCTGACTGGAATATAATATGTAGGGACACTGCAAGTACGTCATCCAAAATGGAAAATGACTGCAAAGAGCTAGTAGTTTTTTCGATCAGAGGAAATTGGTGGAAGAAATAAAATTCATTCAAAAGAGTACATACCTGATCCCCAAGATTCCATGAAACTCGTCTTCCATACTGCGGACCATATATTTATGGAAGTCATAAGAAATTGGCAGTTTGTGCTTCTGCAGAGTTGAAAACATGATAACAACATGCAACATGACTTCAGCACAAAGTTAATGAAATGAAAGCAACAAGAGGAGGATAAGTACATGACCAAAGAGCTAATCAACATAATGATCTGATTCTTTTCATATCCTAAATGAATTAAGATCTACCAGTTAGCAATGAAGCATTTTTAAACAAGGCTTCACAAATAGAATAATATTGAACTGCTAGCACGGTAGAGTTTGCATGCACGAAACTAAACTTGATGATTTTCATCTACAAAAAATTATCCAGTTCAACTGTAATCTGTTGAAAATCTTCCATATTCTTCAGATGCGATTCTGGATCTCATACTACTTTTCCATGAAACAAGAGTATATCTTATTTTCAAATACTAAATAGCTGGGTGCCAGTAGTCTGTCAAAATAGAATCACAATTAATTCACTAGTTCCATTTAAAGTGCATGGAGTACATACGCTGAAGATTCCTTCATGAGGATCAGATGTTGCAAAGGAGAATTTCAAAGAGAAATCACAAGATCAACTTGGAAATGATAAAAGTTAGAATATATATGGTAACTATGATGGAAAAAGCCAAATAGAGACAACAGCTATTCAAGTAACACATCAAGAAAAATTAGACACGCACAGTGATGAAACCCAATCGTAGTGCCAAGTAATCTGATTTCTTTATAGAGCTCTTAAATTGTCGAAAGAAGCAAAGCTGCACAAGCACACCATTTTCATAAGTAAAACACAATCAGAATCCCTCCCAGATGAGGCATGCAATAAAGAAGAGCATAGGGAGAAAAAAATGAAGGAAAAAATAATAAAGCAGGAAAGACAATAAGGAAACACTCAAAGTTCAATCCTGTTCTACAAAAGTCAAAATTGATCGTCATCCAAAGTAGGATGGGTGGAAGACACCCTGGTATTCCTGTGCGCTGTTTCTTTGGAAATGGTATGGCCATTAGACATCATATCTTCATTAAGTCTTATAATACCAATTCCGACAAAAGTCTCGGAATCATTTGATTGCCAGACAACCAAAATCTTCAGAAGAATATCTGGAGCATTGTTCTAGTAAGCTTACACAAAAATGTTGAACAGTATTAATTGTGAGTTTGGTGTAGGTAACATTTTCCCACCAGATATTGATTCATAGGACTGCTCAATTGCATAATACAAGTCCTAGTTGTGGAGAATGCTTGATTTCATGGGGGGGGAAGGTATTTTGTCAATAAAACTAGTAGTGTATGGAATAGCAAATTGTTTGAGATGTGCTATATTCTGCTGATTATTTTGTGCATTCAGGATGTTAGTACTTGATTGACATTAAGTTGGCTAATTCCTGAAACAACAGTTGCAAGGTTGGAGTCGAAAGTGTTTTGTGTGGATTTATTGTACTTTTATGCTCTAACTCATTGAGATGAAATAGCGTAACCATTGAACGAGAAGATAAAACACTCAACCAGTCATCCTTTATGGTTCTAATGCATCAATTTGGTTAAAAACAATAAGCACCACAAAACTCGTGCTACACTTTAAATCTCAATGAGATGATAAGAAACGATATGTGTGGCAATTTGTTTATATCTCAGAGGATTCAGTGCAGTCAAACTTTAACACTTGTCCTTCTAAATCAAGACAGCAGTTCCTGCGGAGCATATTGGAGCAGGAAACAATCAAGTATAGAGGGAATGAAGTTTTAGTTTACCAATTCAATAAAATGTCTTCAAGAGCTTAAAAACAAATTGCTGCTGATATTTATCATCATGGATAGCGGTGGTTTTTTACCATTTGGCATATCCATTTCACAAACTGTCCTTAAGAATAATCGGAGGGACCAAAACAGTATCATCCAACTTGAACAGCAAGACTTTCTTCAACACAATACTGAAGGTTCTGTTTATCTCTCTTTTATATGACTGGTTGACTTGTTAAACCATGAAGTAAAGGCTAGCTCTGAATAATATACTACGTTACTAGCAAAACTAACAGCAAGTTCAGGTTCTGAACATTGATCCATTCACTTTCTGGATTTTAACAAATTGCTAAATAGAATTCTTGATCCCAGTGTAAAATCTTTCAACATCATGAACCTGTAAAAGCAAGTTATTAAGCATCTATCCAGATATAAATTCAGCACAGATATGTAAATTCCATTCAATCTATTTTCTGTGACTTGAAGTTTCAATATATAGCAATATCATGTCTGCTTCAACCCTCTGATTCATTTTCTCTAATTCTAATCATCCCTAATCACAAATTCTCAGCTTACAAAACTGATAAACTTTCACTTCAGGGACTTTCATTCGTTTTCCAATGGGACATTCTACATAAGGAATACCCTTTGTGTGATGAGTCAGTGCAGATTCCTAATGAGACACTAAGGATATGTCAAAGGATTTTCAAACCCAATGCATCCTTATCATGTCCTGATAAACTGAAACCAAAAACCAGACAAATTCCCGTAGTCAATTTAAAGACCTTCAGAGGAATCGTTGATATCATCGATAGCATAAAGCTGCATAGATTTCTCAGCCTCTTATATTGTCAGGAAGTCAAGAAATGCCACAGCAAGATTGTGGAAACTGAAGGTTTTTCAAACAAAATTCCAAGCTACTCAAAGAACCTTAACTTCAAAATAATAGGTTGCCAAGAGTATTGAAAAGGAAAGGAAACCAATGTGTCAACTAAACAATTTTGGTTAGTCCTCCATACATCCTTCAAACACCATTTCCTTGCCAGAAATATATACACAACAATATGTCCATACTAGAGTGGAAGAATGGATCTCACAACAAATATTATGTTAAATTAGTCCACATAACATGTTTTAAAGTAAATGATAGATGCCACCAATATATGCACTAGAGATAATTGCCAAAAACAAGGAAAAACATCACAACTTTACAAAGAGTCATACACATAGAAAGCAAGGAAATTACCATCCAAATGAGAACTCGACTCCTGCTCCATGGATGAGATGCGTGGTGGAAAACAAAGGTGGATTGCCGCCTCATTACCTTGTTTTTCTTTGCTAAAAAAAATGATAGTGAGAGAAAGATAACACAGTGAGATTTTGGATGCCACATAATAACAACTGGATAAATATATTATCAAAGTGAAATTTTTATTAGACAGGGGGGGAAGGAACAATAGCATAAAAACAGTATACAAGAAGTAAAGGTTCTGCAGTAAGAAGTCTACACACACTTCCAGCAGCCAATAGCACATAACACAGACCATTTTGTATAATAGGCAGATTCTTGTGTTCACTGACATACGATTGATATCTTAAAATTAAAAGGAACTTTCATACATAAGACTAACAGAATGTAGCATTCCTACATTAATGTCTATGTTTGGTCCATGATTTCTGCACAATCCAACTCTTGTTATTAAACTCAGTCCTTTTTTTTCAATTCACATAAGAACGTAAGACCATAATGTGCTACTAACTTAACTATAGATGTGCAATAAGCGATTTACAAGACAGCTTGTGAGGCTTTCTTCTTTGACTCTAAATGCAATCACTGGTACCAGAATGTAGACCAATTTGTCCATCTATTCTGAACTGGAGCTCTCTGAAGGTCATCACCTCAAGTAAATTGGCAAAACTGATTACCATATGTTAATGTTCCTGTGATATAACTATAAGGAGATTAGTTGATCCGGTAAAATGTGGATTGATTTCCCTTTGAATGGAAGATTAGTTGCGCATACTGTTGTATCTCATGGTCTCAAACTAGAATCCATTTCCACAATCAATTATCCTGATGCCAATATCCTTGTGACATAGGCATAGCCATAAAAAGATTAGATTAGGCGGAGTAGAAAGCGGATGATCAATTAAATTTAAATTAGGAATGTGGATGCACATAATGTATCAGATGGCCTCATAACTGAAATCGACTAGTTTTGTATGGTGTCTACTAGAAGAAAACAGGGGAAGCGTGTATCAAATGGCTATCCATCATTAAACAAATGAAAAAGACATGACAGGAGAAGTTTTCATGGTGTGAGATGTCACTAGGAGCCTTCATTAAACTAGTTATCCAATTTGCTTACCTTGTAAATTCCCATCAACCACTAAGTTCGTCTGATTTTCCCATTTCCTCCAACTGTAAATCTAGGAAGACATGCAATAAGAAGAATAATAAGCCCCGGCAGTGTTTAAGAAGGGCCTACAAACTGCATGAAAAGACAACATACAAGCTATGTCTGCAATCCGTACTAGTTTGATTGTCTGCATGCATGGATTCACCTCCTCTATTCAGTTTTGTTAATTACAGGTTGAATTTTCTCTTGACTGTTGTGATGGTAGGTCTATTACGTCCTCTCTAAATAGATGTACAGAGGTCACTTGTTTTCCTATGTTCACTTAACCTCTTTGGAAGAAAGAGTCCCAGTAAGCCGCTAACATGATACAGTATGATGCTTTAGGGGAAAAACAAACAGCAGATAATTTAAAGTCTAGGTAATTCCAATTCCTAACAATAATATTTCTTGGAAATGACTTCATGATACTTCTTCGAGTTGGAGCAACTTGGATTTTTAATTTCTTAACTAAAGAATAAAACCTGGCAGGTATCAAGTATTGGTGATGTTGAGAATCAAAGTATTTACGATATATAGCATACATTAGAAGCTCCATTTTAAACCTAGAGATAAAATAATCAATAAGGTGATAATAGTACCTTGCTCATAGCCAGACCAACTGTCAAGCAACTGTACAGGACATGAGTGATGCCGAGAACAAATAAGAATCGGTGGAGCTGCTCAAGACCCTCTAGTGAGACGAATGGTTCGCGACCCTGCAATCGAGAAAACTATAACTTACCATGGCTTGTTCCCGATCACCACACCTAATAAAACTCAAAAGACAAGAAAAGCAAATTTACCTCACCACATTGATGAGATATTTGAGTAGTTATTCTTTTGGGTGGAATATGGCTCTCATTCAGGAAAGGGGATGGATTTTCAAACAAGACTTTCTGAGTGATGCCATAATCCTCCTCAGAACAAAGATAGAATTTGCTGCTGAAAAGAGATGAATTCACGCATATCTCAGATATCCACCGCGCACATTGTGACAAGAGCAGAGATATAAGCCCAAGCAGCATCAGCTCTAACAGGAAGAAAGGGGACAAGTAGCAAAACAAAAGGCGTATCAAAACCAGAAACCGAAAACCAGCACCTCTTCAGTTCTAGCCATGTTTAATCTTCGAACTCTCAAAACACAGCAATGAACAAGAAGGAGAGAAAGGCAAACACGAAACAAAACCAGCTAGACAGGACACAACCCACCCACATGGATTCGAAAATGCCTCAAAAGCATATACACATAAAATCAATTAAGGATATTAACACATGAACCCTGTGTATAGCATTCTCTCAATCATTGATCAACAAGCATAATCATGCCTTAATTTCTCTTTTCCTTTTCTTTTCTGAACAAACTTGCAGCTGCTATTAATGAAGTAAATAGTAAACACACACCTTCCTTAATCTTCTCCAAAGAAACAAACAGAGCCTTCCTCCTTGTTTTCTCCAACCACTGTGTACAAAAGCAAAACATAAAAATCAGACAAACCTTCACAAAATTGGAAAATCCAAAATGAAGATTTCCTCAAACCTTTAATTTCCCACATTTTCTCAGCAACCAAACAGGACATTTAGCAAAACTGTAGTTCTCTTCAACCTTAAGACTCAACTAATCCAAATACTAAGCACTATAGGCCCC
>Ga0325410_1008563_pt1 | contig 11076 bp, 7 predicted proteins | sample PopdelMetagenome_16_FD_206182 | JGI IMG/M metagenome (GOLD analysis project Ga0325410, IMG submission 206182) | Populus deltoides microbial communities from Bellville, Georgia, United States - Xylem-PdIQD-R3 | ecosystem: Host-associated > Plants > Phyllosphere > Stem > Wood/Secondary xylem...
GTCCCCTGTGAAAGGAGTTTCGGTGGCTTTTTTTAACTGGGCAGCGAATCAGTTTTCTTTGACTGTTTATGAGTCAACAAAGGCTGTGGGGGCTGACGAATCCATTCGTCACATGTGAAAAGAGTTTAGAGGGCAACTTCTGAGTGGGCAGCGACTAAGTTTTCCTTTACTGTTTATCAGTCACCAAGGGCTGTTTGCACTGACGAATCCATTCGCCACCTATGAAAGCTGTTTCGGGGGCTATATCTGAATGGGTTGCGAGTCAGATTTCCTTCACTGTTTATGAGTCAACAGGGGCTGTTTGGGCTGACGAATCCATTCGCCACCTGTGAAAGCAGTTTCGGGGGTTATATCTGAAAGAGAATCGAGTCAGTTTTTCTTGACTGTTTATGAATCAACAGGGGCTGTGGGGGCTGAGGAATCCATTCGTCCCATGTGAAAGGAGTTTCGGGGGCTTTTTGTGACTGGGCAGCGAGTCAGTTTCCTTTGAATATTTATGAGTCAACAAAGGCTGTGAGGGCTGACGAATCCATTCGTCACATGTGAAAAGAGTTTCGAGGGCAACTTGTGAGTGGGTAGCGACTAAGTTTTCCTTGACTGTTTATAAGTCACCAGGGGCTGTTTGGGCTGACGAATCCATTCGCCACCTGTGAAAGCAGTTTCGGGGGCTATATCTGAATGGGCAGCGAATCAGTTTTCGTTGACTGTTTATGAGTCAACAAGGGCTGTATGGGCTGACGAATCCATTCATCACTTGTGAAAGCAGTTTCAAGGGCCCTTTCTGAGAGGGCAACGTTTCAGTTTTCGTGACTGTTTATGAGTCACCAGGTGCTGTTTGGGCTGCAGAATCCATTCGCCACCTGTGAAAGCAGTTTCGAGGCTATATCTGAATGGGCTGCAAGTCAGTTTTCGTTGACTGTTTATGAATCAACAGGGGCTGTGTGGGCTGACGAATCCATTCATCACTTGTGAAAGCAGTTTCAAGGGCCCTTTCTGAGAGGGCAACGTCTCAGTTTTCGTGACTGTTTATGAGTCACCAGGTGCTGTTTGGGCTGCAGAATCCATTCGCCACCTGTGAAAGCTGTTTCGAGGGCTATATCTGAATGGGCTGCGAGTCAGTTTTTCTTGACTGTTTATGAACCAACAGGGGTTGTGTGGGCTGACGTATCCATTCATCACCTGTGAAAGCAGTTTTAGGGGCCATTTCTTAGTGGGCAACTACTTCGTTTTTCATGACTGTTTATGAGTCAAAAGGGGCTGTTTGGGCTGACGAATCCATTCGTCACCTGTGAAAGAAGTTTCAGGGGCGATTTTTGACTCGACAACGAGTCATTTTCTTTTACTGTTTATGAGTCAACAGGGGCTGTGGGGGATGACGAATCCATTCATCACGTGTGAAAGGAGTTTCGGGGGCTTTTTTTGACTCGACAACGAGTCATTTTCTTTTACTGTTTATGAGTCAACAAAGGCTGTGGGGGCTGACGAATCCATTCGTCACATGTGAAAAGAGTTTCCAGGGCAACTTCTGAGTGGGCAGCGACTAAGTTTTCCTTGACTGTTTATGAGTCACCAGGGGTTGTTTGAGCTGCCAAATCCATTCGCCACCTGTGAAAGCAGTTTCGGGGGCTATATCTGAAGGGGTCGCGAGTCTGTTTTCCTTGACTGTTTATAAGACAACAGAGGCTGTTTGGGCTGACGAATCCATTCGCCACCTATGAAAGCAGTTTCGGGGGTTATATCTGAATAGGCAGCGAGTCACTTTTCCTTGACTGTTTATGAGTCAACAGGGGCTGTTTAGGCTGACGAATCCATTCGCCACCTATGAAAGCAGTTTCGGGGGTTATATCTGAATGGGCATCGAGTCAGTTTTTCTTGACTGTTTATGAATCAACAGGGGCTGTGGGGGCTGACGAATCCATTCGTCACTTGTGAAAGGAGTTTCGGGGACTTTTTTTGACTGGGCAGCGAGTCAGTTTCCTTTGACCATTTATGAGTCAACAAAGGCTGTGGGGGCTGACGAATCCATTCGTCACATGTGAAAAGAGGTTCGAGGGCAACTTCTGAGTGAGCAGCGACTAAGTTTTCCTTGACTGTTTATAAGTCACCAGGGGCTGTTTGGGCTGACGAATCCATTCACCACCTGTGAAAGCAGTTTCGGGGGCTATATCTGAATGGGCCACGAGTCAGTTTTCCTTTACTTTTTCTCAGTCACCAAGGGCTGTTTGGGCTGACGAATCCATTCGCCAACTGTGAAAGCTGTTTTGGGGGCTATATCTGACTGGGCCGCGAGTCAGTTTTCCTTTACTTTTTATAAATCAACAGGGGCAGTTTGGGCTGACGAATCCATTCGCCACCTGTGAAAGCAGTTTCAAGTGCTATAACTGAATGTGCAGCGAGTCAATTTTCCTTGACTGTTTATGAGTCAACAGGGGCTGTGGGGGGTGACGAATCCATTCGTCACCTGTGAAAGAAGTTTCGGGGGCTTTTTTTGTTTGGGCAGCGAGTCAGTTTTCTTTGACTGTTTATGAGTCAACAAAGGATGTGGGGGCTGACGAATCCATTCGTCACATGTGAAAAGAGTTTCGAGGGCAACTTCTGAGTGGGCAACGACTAAGTTTTCCTTGACTGTTTATCAGTCACCAGGGGCTGTGTGGGCTGACGAATCCATTCGCCACTTGTGAAAGCTGTTTCGGGGGCTACATCTGAAGGGGCCGCGAGTCAGTTTTCCTTGACTGTTTATAAGTCACCAGGGGTTGTTTGGGCTGACGAATCCATTCGCCACCTGTGAAAGCAGTTTCGGGGGCTATATCTGAATTGGCCGCGAGTCAGTTTTCCTTTACTTTTTATCAGTCACCACAGGCTGTTTGGGCTGACGAATCCATTCGCCAACTGTGAAAGCTGTTTCGGGGGCTATATCTGACTGGGCCGCGAGTCAGTTTTCCTTTACTTTTTATGAGTCAACAATGGCTGTTTGGGCTGACGAATCCATTCGCCACCTGTGAAAGCAGTTTCAGGTGCTATAACTGAATGTGCAGCAAGTCAATTTTCCTTGAATGTTTATGAGTCAACAGGGGCTGTGGGGGGTGACGAAACCATTCTTCACCCGTGAAAGAAGTTTCGGGGGCTTTTTTTGTTTGGGCAGCGAGTCAGTTTTCTTTGACTGTTTATGAGTCAACAAAGGATGTGGGGGCTGACGAATCCATTCGTCACATGTGAAAAGAGTTGCGAGGGCAACTTCTGAGTGGGCAACGATTAAGTTTTCCTTGACTGTTTATGAGTCACCACGGGCTGTTTGGGCTGACGAATCCATTCGCCACCTGTGAAAGGAGTTTCAGGGCCTATATCTGAATGGGCAGCGACTCAGTTTTCCTTAACTGTTTCTGAGTCAACAGGGGCTGTTTGGGCTGACGAATCCATTCGCCACCTGTGAAAGCAGTTTCAGGTGCTATAACTGAATGCGCAGCGAGTCATTTTCCTTGACTGTTTATGAGTCAACAGGGGCTGTGGGGGGTGACGAATCCATTCGTCACCGGTGAAAGAAGTTTCGGGGGCTTTTTTTGTCTGGGCAGCGAGTCAGTTTTCTTTGACTCTTTATGAGTCAACAAAGGATGTGGGGGCTGACGAATCCATTCGTCACATGTGAAAAGAGTTTCGAGGGCAACTTCTGAGTGGGCAACGACTAAGTTTTCCTTGACTGTTTATCAGTCACCAGGGGCTGTGTGGGCTGACGAATCCATTCGCCACGTGTGAAAGCTGTTTCGGGGGCTACATCTGAAGGGGCCGCGAGTCAGTTTTCCTTGATTGTTTATTAGTCACCGGGGGCTGTTTGGGCTGACGAATCTATTCACCACCTGTGAAAGCTGTTTCGTGGGCTATATCTGAATGGGCTGCGAGTCAGTTTTCCTTTACTTTTTATGAGTCCACAGGGGCTGTTTGGGCTGACGAATCCATTCGCCACCTGTGAAAGCTGTTTCGGGGGCTCTATCTGAATGGGCCGCGACTCAGTTTTCCTTGATTGTTTATTAGTCACCGGGGGCTGTTTGGGCTGACGAATCTATTCACCACCTGTGAAAGCTGTTTCGTGGGCTATATCTGAATGGGCCGCGAGTCAGTTTTCCTTTACTTTTTATGAGTCCACAGGGGCTGTTTGGGCTGACGAATCCATTCGCCACCTGTGAAAGCAGTTTCGGGGGCTATAACTGAATGTGCAGCGAGTCAATTTTCCTTGACTGTTTATGAGTCAACAGGGTTTGTGGGGGGTGACGAATCCATTCGCTACCTGTGAAAATAGTTTCGGGGGTTATATCTGAATGGGCATCGAGTCAGTTTTTCTTGACTGTTTATGAATCAACAGGGCCTGTAGGGGCTGACGAATCCATTCGTCACCTGTGAAAGGAGTTTCGGGGGCTTTTTTTGACTTGGCAGCGAGTTAGTTTCCTTTGACCATTTATGAGTCAACAAAGGCTGTGGGGGCTGACGAATCCATTCGTCACATGGGAAAAGAGGTTCGAGGGCAACTTCTGAGTGAGCAGCGACTAAGTTTTCCTTGACTGTTTATAAGTCACCAGGGGCTGTTTGGGCTGACGAATCCATTCGCCACCTGTGAAAGCAGTTTCGGGGGCTATATCTGAATGGGCCGCGAGTCAGTTTTCCTTTACTTCTTATCAGTCACCATGGGCTGTTTGGGCTGACGAATCCATTCGCCAACTGTGAAAGCTGTTTCAGGTGCTATAACTGAATGTGCAGCGAGTCAATTTTCCTTGACTGTTTATGAGTCAACAGGGGCTCTGGGGGGTGACGAATCCATTCGTCACCTGTGAAAGAAGTTTCGGGGGCATTTTTTGTCTGGGCAGCGAGTCAGTTTTCTTTGACTCTTTATGAGTCAACAAAGGATGTGGGGGCTGACGAATCCATTCGTCACATGTGAAAAGAGTTTCGAGGGCAACTTCTGAGTGGGCAACGACTAAGTTTTCCTCAACTATTTATCAGTCACCATGGGCTGTTTGGGCTGACGAATTCATTCGCCACCGTGAAAGCAGTTTCGGGGGCTATATCTGAATGGGCCGCGAGTCAATTTTCCTCGACTGTTTATGAGTCAACAGGGGCTGTGGGGGGTGACGAATCCATTCGTCACCTGTGAAAGCAGTTTCGGGGGCTATATCTGAATGGGCCGCGAGTCAGTTTTCCTTTACTTTTTATCAGTCACCACGGGCTGTTTGGGCTGACGAATCCATTCGCCACCGTGAAAGCAGTTTCGGGGGCTATATCTGAATGGGCCGCGAGTCAATTTTCCTCGACTGTTTATGAGTCAACAGGGGCTGTGGGGGGTGACGAATCCATTCGCTACCTGTGAAAACAGTTTCGGGGGTTATATCTGAATGGGCATCGAGTCAGTTTTTCTTGACTGTTTATGAATCAACAGGGCCTGTAGGGGCTGACGAATCCATTCGTCACCTGTGAAAGGAGTTTCGGGGGCTTTTTTTGACTTGGCAGCGAGTTAGTTTCCTTTGACCATTTATGAGTCAACAAAGGCTGTGGGGGCTGACGAATCCATTCGTCACATGGGAAAAGAGGTTCGAGGGCAACTTCTGAGTGAGCAGCGACTAAGTTTTCCTTGACTGTTTATAAGTCACCAGGGGCTGTTTGGGCTGACGAATCCATTCGCCACCTGTGAAAGCAGTTTCGGGGGCTATATCTGAATGGGCCGCGAGTCAGTTTTCCTTTACTTCTTATCAGTCACCATGGGCTGTTTGGGCTGACGAATCCATTCGCCAACTGTGAAAGCTGTTTCAGGTGCTATAACTGAATGTGCAGCGAGTCAATTTTCCTTGACTGTTTATGAGCCAACAGGGGCTCTGGGGGGTGACGAATCCATTCGTCACCTGTGAAAGAAGTTTCGGGGGCATTTTTTGTCTGGGCAGCGAGTCAGTTTTCTTTGACTGTTTATGAGTCAACAAAGGATGTGGGGGCTGACGAATCCATTCGTCACATGTGAAAAGAGTTTCGAGGGCAACTTCTGAGTGGGCAACGACTAAGTTTTCCTTGACTATTTATCAGTCACCATGGGCTGTTTGGGCTGACGAATCCATTCGCCACCGTGAAAGCAGTTTCGGGGGCTATATCTGAATGGGCCGCGAGTCAATTTTCCTCGACTGTTTATGAGTCAACAGGGGCTGTGGGGGGTGACGAATCCATTCGTCACCTGTGAAAGCAGTTTCGGGGGCTATATCTGAATGGGCCGCGAGTCAGTTTTCCTTTACTTTTTATCAGTCACCACGGGCTGTTTGGGCTGACGAATCCATTCGCCAACTGTGAAAGCTGTTTCGGGGGCTATATCTGACTGGGCCGCGAGTCAGTTTTCCTTTACTTCTTATGAGTCAACAGGGACTGTTTGGGCTGACGAATCCATTCGCCACCTGTGAAAGCAGTTTCAGGTGCTATACCTGAATGTGCAGCGAGTCAATTTTCCTTGACTGTTTATGAATCAACAGAGGCTGTGGGGGGTGACGAATCCATTCGTCACCTGTGAAAGAAGTTTCGGGGGCTTTTTTTGTCTGGGCAGCGAGTCAGTTTTCTTTGACTCTTTATGAGTCAACAAAGGATGTGGGGGCTGACGAATCCATTCGTCACATGTGAAAAGAGTTTCGAGGGCAACTTCTGAGTAGGCAACGACTAAGTTTTCCTTGACTGTTTATCAGTCACCACGGGCTGTTTGGGCTGACGAATCCATTCGCCACCTGTGAAAGCAGTTTCGGGGCCTATATCTGAATGGGCAGCGACTCAGTTTTCCTTGACTGTATCTGAGTCAACAGGGGCTGTGTGGGCTGACGAATCCATTCACCACCTGTGAAAGCTGTTTCGGGGGCTATATCTGAATGGGCCGCGAGTCAGTTTTCCTTTACTTTTTATGAGTCAACAGGGGCTGTTTGGGCTGACGAATCCATTCGCCACCTATGAAAGCAGTTTCGGGGGTTATATCTGAATGCACAGCGAGTCATTTTCCTTGACTGTTTATGAGTTAACAGGGGCTGTGGGGGGTGACGAATGCTTTCGTCACCTGTGAAAGAAGTTTCGGGGGCTTTTTTTGTTTGGGCAGCGAGTCAGTTTTCTTTGACTCTTTATGAGTCAACAAAGGATGTGGGGGCTGACAAATCCATTCATCACATGTGAAAAGAGTTTTGAGGGCAACTTCTGAGTGGGCAACGACTAAGTTTTCCTTGACTGTTTATCAGTCACCAAAGGCTGTTTGCGCTGACGAATCCATTCGCCACCTGTGAAAGCTGTTTCGGGGGCTATATCTGAATGGGCCGCGAGTCAGTTTTCCTTGACTGTTTATGAGTCAACAGGGGCTGTGGGGGGTGACGAATCCATTCGCCACCTGTGAAAGCAGTTTCAGGTGCTATAACTGAATGTGCAGCGAGTCAATTTTCCTTGACTGTTTATGAGTCAACAGGGGCTGTGTGGGCTGACGAATCCATTCGCTACCTGTGAAAACAGTTTCGGGGGTTATATCCGAATGGGCATCGAGTCAGTTTTTCTTGACTGTTTATGGATCAACAGAGGCTGTGGGGGGTGACGAATCCATTCGTCACCTGTGAAAGAAGTTTCGGGGGCTTTTTTTGACGTGGCAGCGAGTCAGTTTTCTTTGACTGTTTATGAGTCAACAAAGGCTGTGGGGGCTGACGAATCCATTCGTCACATGTGAAAAGAGTTTCGAGGGCAACTTCTGAGTGAGCAGCGACTAAGTTTTCCTTGACTGTTATAAGTCACCAGGGGTTGTTTGGGCTGACGAATCCATTCGCCACTTGTGAAAGCAGTTTCGGGGGCTATATCTGAATGGGCAGCGAATCAGTTTTCCTTGACTGTTTATGAGTCAACAGGGGCTGTGTGGGCTGACGAATCCATTCATCACTTGTGAAAGTAGTTTCAAGGGCCTTTTCTGAGAGGGCAACGTCTCAGTTTTCGTGACTGTTTATGAGTCACCAGGGGCTGTTTGGGCTGCCCAATCCATTCGCCACCTGAGAAAGCAACTTCTGGGGCTATATCTGAATGGGCTGTGAGTTAGTTTTCTTTGACTGTTTATGAGTCAAGAAAGGCTGTGGAGGCTGACGAATCCATTCGTCACATGTCAAAAGAGTTTCGAGGACAACTTCTGAGGGGGCAGCGACTAGGTTTTCCTTGACTGTTTATGAGTCACCAGGGGCTGTTTGGGCTGACGAATCCATTCGCCACCTGTAAAAGCAGTTTCGGGGGCCGTTTCTGAGAGGGCAACGACTCAGTTTTTCGTGACTGTTTATGAGTCAAAAGCGGCTGTGTGGACTTACGAATCCATTCATCAGCTGTAAAAGGAGTTTTGGGGGCTTTTTTTGACTGGACACCGAGTCAGTTTTCTTTGATTGTTTATGAGTCATCAGAGGCTGTGGGAGCTGACGAATCCATTCGTCACATTGTGAAAAGAGTTTCTAGGGCAACTTTTGAGTGGGCAGCGACTAAGTTTTCCTTGACTGTTTATGAGTCACCAGGGGCTCTTTGGGCTAACGAATCCATTCGTCACCTGTGAAAGCAGTTTCGGGGGCTATATCTGAATGGGCAGCAAATCAGTTTTCGTTGACTGTTTATGAGTCAACAGGGGCTGTGTGGGCTGACGAATCCATTCATCACCTGTAAAAGCAGTTTCAGGGGCCCTTTCTGAGAGGGCAATGCCTCAGTTTTTCGTGACTGTTGATGAGTCAAAAGGGGCTGTGTGAGAGACGTATCCATTCGTCACCTGTGAAAGGAGTTTCGGGGCTATTTTTGAATGGGCACCGAGTCAGTTTTCTTTGTCTATTTATGAGTCAACAAAGGCTGTGGGGGCTGACGAATCCATTCGTCACATGCGAAAAAAGTTTCGAGGGCAACTTCTGAGTGGGCAGCGATTAAGTTTTCCTTTACTGTTTATGAGTCACGAGGGGCTGTTTGGTCTGACGAATCCATTCGCCACCTGTGAAAGCAGTATCAGGGGCTATATCTGAATGGGCAGCGAGTCAGTTTTCCTTGATTGTTTATGTGTCAACAGGGGCTGTGTGGGAGACTAATCCATTCGTCACTTGTGAAAGGAGTTTCGGGGGCTATTTTTGAATAGGCACCGTGTCAGTTTTCATTGACTATTTATAAGTCAACAAAGGCTGTGGGGGCTGACGAATCCATTCGTCACATGCAAAAAGAGTTTCGAGGGCAACTTCTGAGTGGGCAGCGGCTCTGTTTTCCTAGGCTGTTTATGATTCACCAGGGGCTGTTTGGGCTGACGAATACATTCGCCACCTCTGAGAGCAGTTTTGGGGGCTATATCTGAATGGGCAGCGAGTCAGTTTTCTTTGACTGTTTATGAGTCAACAGGGGCTGTGTGGGCTGACGAATCCATTCATCACCTGTGAAAGCAGTTTCGGGGGCTATATCTGAATGGGCAGCAAATCAGTTTTCGTTGACTGTTTATGAGTCAACAGGGGCTGTGTGGGCTGATGAATCCATTCATCACCTGTGAAAGCAGTTTCAGGGGCCCTTTCTGAGAGGGCAACGCCTCAGTTTTTCGTGACTGTTGATGAGTCAAAAGGGGCTATGTGGGCAGACGAATCCATTCGTCACCTGAGAAAGGAGTTTCGGGTGCTATTTTTGAATGGGCACCGAGTCAGTTTACTTTGACTGTTTATAAGTCAACAAAGGCTGTGGGGGCTGACAAATCCATTCGTCACATTGGGAAAAGAGTTTCGAGGGCAACTTCTAAGTGGGCAGCGACTAAGTTTTCCTTTACTGTTTATGAGTCACCAGGGGCTGTTTGGGCTGACGAATCCATTCGCCACCTGTGAAAGCAGTTTCGGGGGCTATATCTGAATGGGCAGCGAGTCAGTTTTCCTTGACTGTTTATGAGTCAATAGGGGCTGTGTGGGCTGACGAATCCATTCATCACTTATGAAAGCAGTTTCAGGGGCCCTTTCTGAGGGGTAACGCCTCAGTTTTTCGTGACTGTTGATTAGTCAAAAGGGGCTGTGTGGGAGACGAATCCATTCGTCACCTGTGAAAGGAGTTTCGGTGGCTATTTTTGAATGGGCACCGAGTCAGTTTTCATTGACTATTTATGAGTCAACGAAGGCTGTGGGGGCTGACGAATTCATTCGTCACATGCGAAAAGAGTTTCAAGGGCAACTTCTGAGTGGGCAGCGGCTCCGTTTTCCTAGGCTGTTTCTGATTCACCAGGGGCTGTTTGGGCTGACGAATCCATTCGCCACCTGTAAAAGCAGTTTTGGGGGCTATATCTCAATGGGCAGCGAGTCAGTTTTCCTTGATTGTTTATGTGTCAACAGGGGCTGTATGGGCTGACGAATCCATTCATCACCTGTGAAAGCAGTTTCAGGGGCCATTTTTGTGAGGGCAACGACTCAGTTTTTCGTGATTGTTTATGAGTCAAATGGGGCTGTGTGGGCAGACGAATCCATTTGTCACCTATGAAAGGAGTTTCGGGGGCTATTTTTTACTGGGCACCAAGTCAGTTTTCCTTGACTGTTTATGAGTCAACAAAGGCTGTCGGGGCTGACGAATCCATTCGTCACATGCGAAAAGAGTTTCGAGGGCAACTTCAGAGTGGGCAGCGATTAAGTTTTCCTTTACTGTTTATGAGTCACTAGGGGCTGTTTGGGATGACGAATCCATTCACCACCTGTGAAAGCAGTTTCGGGGGCTATATCTGAATGGGCAGCGAGTCAGTTTTCCTTGAGTGTTTATGAGTCAAAACGGGCTGTGTGGGCAGACGAATCCATTCGTCACCTGTGAAAGGAGTTTCAGGGGCTATTTTTGAATGGGCACCGAGTAAGATTTCTTTGACTATTTATGAGTCAATAGGGGTGTTGCAATGTCGCGGTCGCACAAATTAATTACCCTAGTGACACGACCAAAAGATTGATGTCTTCTCCCAAGTACAGGAGTGTCGAAGTAATAAATAACCCGGCAAGACCGGGGTCGAACCACAGGGAGGTTTATTGTATAAATTATAGTTAACAACAATACAATAACAACAACAATAATAGTAGTAATAATAATAATAAT
>Ga0325410_1008567_pt1 | contig 11075 bp, 10 predicted proteins | sample PopdelMetagenome_16_FD_206182 | JGI IMG/M metagenome (GOLD analysis project Ga0325410, IMG submission 206182) | Populus deltoides microbial communities from Bellville, Georgia, United States - Xylem-PdIQD-R3 | ecosystem: Host-associated > Plants > Phyllosphere > Stem > Wood/Secondary xylem...
TTATTTTCCCAAGAAAGCCCAAGTTCAACAGCCCAGAGTGAGTCTAACCCTTGGAACTGCCGAACTATTTGAAGAAACTGAGGGTAATGGACCATGAAAAACTTGATCTCTCTCGATGGCCGTGATCCAGGACAAGGAGTCCGCGTGAAAACGGTAGGTAGGTCCCTCTTAAAGGAGGTGCCTCAGTATCTGCGGTCTTTTTTTTTTTTTTAAGGATTAAAGTGTATCAGTAATTATGGTAATGATTACTTAACAAATATATTATTTGAAAATATATTAAAATAATATTTTTTATTTTTTAAATTTATTTTTAATATTAATATATTAAAATGATACTAAAATAAATAGAAAATTAATTTTTCATACGAAACACTAATTGAACAGCAGTCCGAAACGGAGCTGTCAAGAAGGAAAGGAAAACATGAAAAACAAAAATAGTCCGAAAGCAGAACAACGGCTACTCCTTTGGGACCACCATTCCCATTATTTGTCCTTAATATCTGCAAAGCTTTTATCCCCTTTATAAATAAACGTACACTTCTCTTTCCCGGAAAATAGAGACAATTTTCCTTTTCCTTTACAATGTTGGGAAAGAAGTGAGACCCCTTTTGTATTTCTTTCCTTTCCATTCTCTCTAGCAATGATGATGGTGGAGAAGATGAAGAAGCATTATTTTCGTTGCTGTGAATGGAAGTGGATTGTGCTTTGCCAGCTACTCCTAGCTAATGCTGTTTGCGCCAGCCACCATGGTAATAATCTTTTGCTTTGCTTTATTTTTCATGTTCTCTCTGAGAATGCAATACTACTGCAGCCCCATGATTTTTCCCCCTAATATGCCCATCAATTAGTTTTTATACAGTTTAATATTTGGGTTATTCACTGATAATTTGCAATGGAAGGTCTTGCACTCTCTTTTTATTGATTTTGAGGTTTTTCATTCTCTGTTTGGTTGCAGGAAGTTTTCATAGTTTAATTATCTAATGCTGGGAAACTTTAGATCTTTGTGAGAATGGAAGTGTTGAAACAGAAAGGACAAGAATCTGAGCTTAAAACTTAAAGATTACAAGTAATTGGCTTTCCTAAAAATGAAGTTTTAGGTAGCACTAGTTTCTCAATAGACCTTCAATTGCTGGCGTCTTCTTCCATTTTGTTACCAAGAAAGCTTAAAGTTCTATGTTTTAGTATATAGATTTTGTTTTGATTCTATTATCCCATTGACAGAAAACCTGACTAATTGTATAGTTCTATCTCACAAGTAAATCATGTAATGCTGAGTTTACTATGTCAGTGCTCAAATGCAGAAAGTTGCCATAAATGGTCACATGTATGCATTTAAATAGATAGAATGTGACTGTTGTGGGGATTCCATATGTTTATCCATAGTTGACATAGCATGTACTTTGTTTTTTCCCAAAATCTCGAAGCAAGCCCCTACTGTTTGTACTACCTCCTTGTGTTGAAATATTTATGCTCCTCTTCTAATTGGTCTTTTCATATGGTTAAAGGTAGCCTTTTCATCCCAAATAATCCAAAAATGCGACCTGGATCCTAGAGCTAGATGTAATTATGCTTGTAAAGGGAAAAAAATGCATACAATACCTTCTCAAATCAATTTTTAAATATATATCTGGAGGCATTAAGTATAGCTTCTGTCTGGACCTCCCGTGTTAGCTGCTATGATGAATGAAGAGAAGCATGTATCGACGAGCTGAGTCTTCTATCTGTCTTAATCCTAAAATTATGTGCTTGGCTGCAACCTTTGAAAGCTTTAATAGGGCAAGGCAAACTTTAGTTAGTCACTTAACATGGTTTTCATCCTTGTAGGCAACAATTAAAGTTGCATATCTACCCTGTTATATCATTTGACCATTTTCACTAGGAATACTTGAAGAATTGTGAGTCGCTACTTTTGTTTCTAGAGGACAAACTTAGCACCAGAATACAATTTTCCTCCATATAATGCAAACCCACCCATGTACAGAGACATACATATCATAAGAAGATTTAGGATACAGGATTCTTGAGCACTTAGGTTGAACTTGTCTTGCGCCAGCACTGATTCATGGCGAATTATTACTTGCACATGTTGTTGCTTGATGAAAACGTAAAAGGATTTTTAAGCACGTAAAAAGTTGGAAGGCATGCTTTAGATGTGGATAATTGAGAGATTTTGATAATAATAATTGTTGGTTGCTGTATTTGCCCGTCAACATACTTCTTTTTTATTATTATTTTACGGTGCATTTTTACATGCTGTTGATATCAGGGAACCCTGCAAATGATCTTGTTGATATCATCAATAAGAACCGAACAGCCCAGAAACTCCCAGAGCTGAATGACAGCCCCGGCCTTGGCTGCATGGCTCTGCAGTATGTTGAATTATGCAAGGATAACTGCACCAGCAATGGTGTTGTGAATTGCAAACCACCTGAAGATGACTTTACTGAGGTTTTTGGTCCGAACTGTGGTGTAGAGCTGCCCACTTTTGGCACCATAACTGGCCATGTCGTAGGTTGTCAGGCTAAGTACCTTGAGCCATCACTAGCCTTTTCCCATGTTCTTGTCAAGGACAGCAAAGCTTTATCCCTGATTAGAAATAAATCACATACAGAAGTGGGAGTAGGCTTGGTTGGGGCTCGTAAAGGTTCCTTCTTTTGGTGTATTTTATTTAGTGATGGCCAGACAAATTCCACTTTTGTTCTTGAAGATAACGGCGAAGGGATCAAGCAAAAGAAAGGGTGCTTTAGTGGGAGCACTTTTCCATGCAGTAGCGGACAGAGGATCCCTGTGTTTCTCAACAATTTTATGACCTTGGTTCTTCTAAATATTTTTCTGCTACAGCACTTGTATCAAACTTGGTTTGTAATGATGTGAATGATTTGCTGAGACAGTTATGCTTGGAAATTTTGTTATATAGGTGGGAGGACATTATTTTTGGTTGTCGAAGATGAGTTGTAATTTTTTTTTCCTTCCACTTTTATCGATTTCTTTTACCATATTGATGTTCATGCGATCGTGACTCATTTGCAGACTAATGCTCTAAGTAGACTAGAAGGAACACTGATCTTGGTCTGAAAGTTATTTACCATGGGTATCATCAACAAAATACAGCTCCTATTAATTAACAATACATGCTGAGTCCGCGGTGCTTTTTCTTGCAAAGGAGATGGAGGAGTGGAATGTGAATCTTGTATTTGCTAAAGGGTAACAGTTAGAGCCATATCTATCTCCCGAGGATGAGAAATTCGCAAAATTTTGCTTTCACTAAATTGGTTGCCCGCTTCATGCTCCAAGTTGGACTCAAATTTTTTGGTGATAATAACGTTTTTAAAGCAAGAAAAAGTTTAGACTCAGGTACAGCAATGATATAAGATAAACTAAACAAAAAAATGGCAATCATTAAATGTAAAAAATAAATGTTGCCAATATCATGAAAGATATATTCCTAGTAATTTTAAACTGTCTACGAGATTTTATTTACATGATTTTATTTAGTAACAAATCAAAAAATTAGTAACAAAACAGAAATTAAATAAGAATGAGATACCTTTTAAAAAGCAAAAGGAAAAAAAAATAGAGTTAAGTTCCTAGGACAAATTAGAAAATAAAAAAACTCGAGTTAATTCAAGTTAGCTTGTCATATCTGTGACCTAGTCATGAGATCAAGATTAACCTCATATAAAGTAAATTGAATAGAATATAAAGCTCAATTATCAAAGCAGTCTAATGTTGAAAAATGAAGATGAAATTTAACATAAAAATAAAATTAAACTAAATATTGAGGGATAAAATTTAAAAACAAATTCAATTAAAATAAAACAAATAGCTTTCAATCTTAGTTTCAAAAGTAACATAAAATAATATTATTTTTTTGGTTAAATTGTTTTGCAATTCAATATTGGAATATTTATAAACACATCAGATACACAAGGAAAGCAAGCTTCAATAAATAAAATTGTGTCAACATAACTTGAAATACCTAATTGCAAATAAATAAAGATTGGTGACCAAACTGTAAGACGGTCAAGATTTCAAGGACTTGAAAGGAAAAAATTAGTGTGAATAGCGAAATAAACAGCTGAACGAGAGAGGTGGAATAATAAAAATTCCAAATCTTTTAGTCTCTTTTACTAACTAATTACTTACCCTACATTGTAGATATGATTTCAAGTTAATTTTTAACACAAGAAAAAAAATAAAAAAAATTCAGGACGGCAAAATAAAACTTCTAAACGTCAAATTAAAAGAAACAAAAACTAGATGACCAAAATGAATTAAAAGTAAAATGTGAGGGACCAAGAACGAAAAATTGCATAAAGAATAATGCTTATGAATAATGATTCGTGAGATGATAAATAGAAACACTACAGGAAAACACTAGCGTGTTTTAGTTTCTTTGTTGATTAATAATGTTAATAGTAATAATTATTATAATTATAATTTATAATAAGCTGGCGTGTTTGTAAGAAAAAACCTATAACAGGGTTGAAATTTTCCAAGTTAAGTTCCATCAATGTTGGACATATAGTTATAGAATCTCTCGGACAAGGTCTTTAAAAATTGGAGAAGTATCATTCTACATACAAATAATCTCAAGCAGAAACAGATTCTTATGACAAGAAGGCACACAAGATCAATACCACAGGAACACTCACTTCGGATGGATGTCTCCGTGTTTTAATCTCCCAGCCACTGATAACAGCATCTAATTTTCCATTCAATACCAATGGCAAACAAACAATCAACGTGCACGGGAGCTGGGCACAGCTCTGTTCCCATCTGTAGTCGTCTGCTACGGAAGGCACAAAAGCAGCCCAGGCTCCATCATTTGTGATTGGCAAGATCCTATGCTGCAGCCCAGAGAGACATCAGCAGGCTTTGGCAAACCATCCGATGCATTCACTTGTATGCACTGGACTTAAAGCTGTGTATGCCTCTCCTCCACAGCCAGTCTGCTTTGTTACATTTAACTGGAAACAACATATAAACCATAAAATTCAAAAGCGCTCCTGTCTAACAATTCTAACTGGACCCGTGGCAACTGAAGTTTTGCATGCAGAGAGTTTAGGCCTGAAAAGCCACCACCACATGCACAACCCCATAACAAAAAGCATAACCAAACTCATAAAACAGTTTATAGGCTCACAGTACAAAAAATTCCTAAAAATTCAAACCTTTGAAATGCAGGAAAAGAAAATATGTTGGCAGGAAATGAAGTTCTAAACTAAAGTTTATAATCAACAAGACAGCAATAATTACCACTCATCCTCCTCACAGCAATCTCAGAAGCAGTCCAATATGCATGCAGTTAGATCCAACTGTGAGCAAAACAGTGCATATCAAAAGATGACAACCACATAGATTGCCTATCTCAAACCATGGGTTGCAAAATTTTATGGCTGCAGGACCAGAATCTCTTCTTCCAGTTTTGTAAATGAACGAGGAAGTTATTTATAGCCTCAATTGATAGTGTATGACCGGCATAGTGCTCACAGAAGCCAAACAATAATTATGGAAATAAAGGTGCCTGCAATGTTGTGTGTATTTGCTCAAACCAGCTTCCAGTACAAATGGCAACAAATTTATTGTTTTACAGAAGATCACAATTGGAAGATTGTAATCGAGCAAACTAAGAGCAAATGAAAATAAAAACTAAAACAATTTCCTATAATAACCCCAATCCATTGAACCAAACATTTATGTGGTGAGAAAAGTGGACATAACTTGAGGACATTCATTCTCAAACACAAGATTGATATCGAAAATCATTGCTGCTGATATAATCATGTTTTCAGTAAGTTTTCTCGTCATCAATAACCTTGTCCAAGGCTAATTGGCAAAGCATACTGACAACAATCTGCAAATATCAAGTGTGATGATAAAAATTCGACAAATGACAAGATAGGGGTATTCAGATCCTAGGCCACTTCTATTACATGGATTCAACCACACTGACCGGATTAAATTTTAAAAGTTGAATTGCACAATCAAACTTCCTCCATACTAACCTATTGATGCGGTCACATCCTTCTATCTCGCAATCTTACTAAAAACAACCATCCATGCATGGCACATATAACTTTCAGACAACAAAAAAAAGGCAGAAAAGAGCTGCTTAGCTAAACAAAAAATGACATTTTCATCATTGATCAAAATCCCGTGCATTTGACATATTTCAAACTGAAACAAATTGAAATACCAAGTGCACAATTAATTACGTCTGCACTAGCTAACCAAATCAGGTTTCCATAGGCACGTGTTGCATTCAGATATTTCACCTGCTTCAAGTGAACAACAATAGCCATGAACCAGCAAGTGATAAAAGGAAGCAACTTAAAATCTTCCTCGTATAGTTATCTAATATGTATAAATATTAATATAAATACATGCATGTATATGAATATTTCTGATTTTGTGTCTGTCATTATTTACCTGCTCCAAGGCCATTTTTTAATATTTAACATGAAGCTGCATATATCAAATTCACTGCAACATATGCAAGGTTCAAAGTAGCTCAAAAAATTTTTCAGACACTGGTCAGATCCTTGGTGCACTATATGAGCATATATAGTTTGACACCACAAGCAAATGAATGCCAAATATTTAGATCATATTTACAAGAATCACAGCAAAATCCTAGAATCACAATCAGGGTTGTCATCCCAGATTTTGCATCCAAGTTTTGCAACAGCATGCAATCCAAAGTTGACAATCCACTGTGCAGCTAAGGTACTATATATATAATGATATAAGTGGTGAGACTTGGACATGGTAACAAAGGGAAAGAATAAGAAAAGATTTTATTAAAAGATTCAACATGGTATATTTCTCTAAATGGTATAAATCAAGTTTCTAAAAACTGATCAATTTGTTCTCACTAAAATTTAGAAAGTATCTTCAAAGAGTAAATAAAACAGCACAAGATAGTTTGGGTATTTACTTGTTTTCCAAGTAGTATCACTTGAAAAACTTTAAATAAACAACTGATATGCATTTTAAATTGTACTACCATAATATGAAATAGAGAACCAACTAAGTCTATCCCCCATGTACTAGATGCTAAACTAACTGGAGCACACTTTCCCAGCATCCGTACATGAACTGAAACATTCTGCATTAGGGAACTATGATCTTGATAATATAGAAATATTTATGACAGCTATAAGCTAGTTAGCATGGTAATTGCAACTTCATGATGACATAATATTTTTTGTACAATCCTACAATCTGGTCAAAACTGCAATATCTTAACCAAGGAACTAAAGAATTCATCTCATAATTCTAGCAAATCCATCTTCTGCTCTAGAAGACACATTTCGTGTTAAAGGCAACATCCTGAATTGATCATGCATGCTTCAAATGATGACACTAATGTGCATGGCTCATGCAATGTACAAATAACGACAACAACATGCATGGCTCACTCTTCAAAAGAGGAAAGGCAAGCATGAGAAAACTGCTTGATTCCTCAAAGTATCAGACTTTCCTTAAATCGATTAAAAGCTGTTAAAGTAACTGATTTTTGCACTAATAACAGGAATATTTGAAAAGGAAAGCAATGCAGAGACACGACGTGCAAGTCAATCACAACACCATATACCAACCAACTATTAGGCTTTAGGTTCCAAGAGATAATTCAAGTTTTGGGACGATAAGTTTTCAAAAACCAGCATGAAAAACAAAAGTTGGGAAGAGCATCTTGATTTCAAACTAACTGAAAATATTAACACCAACGTTATTCATATCTCTACTCACTAGACTAACTGTTCTTATGTACATCTGCAGCTACCCATGACAAAAACTATAACATTAAGCCTTCCAACATTCCCAAAAGCTCCTCGGTAAACAGAAAAGGGCACAAAAACAAGATACATTTGTTACCCTTTCATCTTCACGGGATCATGAATATGCTAAATTGATTTCAGCTGATGTCAAAAGAGTTCAACAGTCATCACCTCCAACCTCCCAGTCAATTCTTTAACCCTGCAGAGCAGGAGAACTACATTCTCAACTGTATAGATCAAAGCATAAACGAATTAGCCCATTTTTTTTATAAAAAAAATCAAATTCAATAATCACATGTTCTTTATATAAAAAAAATATTAATTAAAATATAACAAAACATCTCTTCTACATCATTTTCCACTTGCTATGACTCAAACTAAACCATATATTGACTACATGATTTTTTTTTTCCCATTATTTTACTTAAAACAGTAATAGCAAGCCACCAGTTCCTGTTCCTGTTTCATTGGTTCACAGAGCCAGCAACTAGGAAGTGAAAAGGGTAAAAAAGAACACTAAAACAGTCAGAAGTATCAATACAAATCAGACCTTTGAAGGAGCTTCATGAACCTTGTAACATTCCGGGGTGATCGAAGCCAGCCACATACCAGGAAACAAGCACTGCAGAAACAGAACCAACAAAAGCACGTATCAATTAGTCATCAAATCCATCAATTAACCAGAAAATAATAATAGATCAGAAAAAAAGAAATGATGATTGCAGACATCAAGTTGTTTTTGCACATGCTTAGCTCTCTTCTTTGATCTTCTCGCGGGCTTTGACCCAGTCAAGGAATAAATATCTTCTTCAATTTCCTCTCTAGTAAGAGGAATCGAAAACCTCAACTTCTTCTCCTTTTCCTTTTCCTTCTCTTTCTCCTTCTTGTTGTTGTTGTTGTTGTTGTCATAGTTAGTAGCATCATTACCATTCCGGTTCGACCGAGTCCATTCACTCCGATTACTACTTGTCACCTGAGATTTGATCTCTTGCACCGCGCCCTCACCAACCTTCACAGCACCTCCGCTCCCATTCAAACCCTTATTAACGGCTCTCCTCGGCCTCAGATTCCACGTCTTCGGTATCGACTCCTCCACATCCTCCACTACAGCAGCAGAGTACAGATCCCCTGCATCCGCGGCCACATCATCAACCATGCACTTGCTGGTACTGCTACCGCTACCGCTGCTATTTTTGTTGGTCCTCAAACGAATAAAGATCTTCGATTTCTTCTCCAAAGTCTCAGCATCATCAGATTTTTGCTTCGATAACTTCTCAACCTTTACCCCGCCGTCTCCGTCCGAGTCAGCAGCAGCAGCATCCCGGTGAGGAGATTTGTTGGAGCGAAAGCGGTGGTGGTTGGTGGCGTTGTTGGAAGGGTTCATTGACCATTTAAGGTCTTGTAGAGGAAAGTTATGGAGTGGCTGGTGTGGTTTGACAGTAGTAGAAGAAGCCATAACAATATTGGTTGTGTTTGGGTGGGTTGCAGAGATGGAGCGAAACACCATTGAAGAGAAACAATCCGATTTTTTTTTCTCAGTGTTCAAATCGGCAGCTTAATTGAGTTTTTCTGGTAGGGAAGGAATCAGAGAGTGAATTTGCTTTGGTTGGATAAAAGAGGAGAATGGAAGGAAATTGGATACCTGGAAAGTCAAATCAGGTCAATCTAAATCTCAAGGAATTATGTGGAGGCAGAGAGAATATTTTCTTCTGAGAAAAGATGGACAGGAAGCAGTAAATAGACACATGCCCTTTGTTGAGGATGCTCTGAAGAAAGTGGAATGGATACAAGAAGTTCTTATTAATTATTTTATTACCAATACTGTCCTTGATAATTTTGTGTATTTGCACTTTGCCCTTCAGAGATTTGTTTTTGTTTTTTTCTTTTTTTTTTAGAAACTTGGCTGATAAGGCAGCTTTATTTTTGTCTATAATGGGTTTTGAAATTTATTAATTTATTGACTCAGTATTATGGGTCTGATAAATTTTTTAAAATGTAAAAAATATTAAAAAAATAATAAGCTTTTTTATTATGTTGTTAAACTTGATTTAATTGATGAATCTTTAAATATTATAATTTTAATATATATTTTTAGATTGTTTTTTATATTATAATAAAAAAATAAAAAAATTTACCTTTAAATTTTATAATTTTTTAATATATTTTTAGATTTTTTTTATACGATGATATTAAAAATAAATTTTTTTAATATATTTTTAAGTAAAAATAATAATTTAAGAAGGAAGGATAATCACACTAACAAACAATTATTTCGTACAGCAATTGATAAAATTATATGGAATTGAACTTCACTTGCAGAACAGATGACGAAGGAAAAAGATTCTTAAGCATGATGTTGTGATTTAACAGAGGAGGAACCTCTTCTTGTATTACGTTTTTCTGTGGATCAATTGATAATTAATTAGGCCAATAAATATGATATTAAAAAAATATGGTTATAATTATTATCGAGGATCCAAGATTGAGACATGTATTAAACATCTGGGTTTTATATCCTCGATCGTTTCTTGCCAGAAAGTGGCTACAACATTGGACCACGAGGATTCCTTCTTCTGGTGGGAAAAAGGTGTTGACCGGTGTTGCCAGTTAAATGCTAAGACTAAAGACCAAGGAAAAACTATTATCTTTTTATTTATTTATTCGCGTGACTTATTGGTCCAGGCCACGTTACGTGTTTTAAAAAAAAATAAAAAATTATTTTAATATATATTCAAGCAATTTATTTTTTATTTTTTATATCATAGTATTAAATAAATAATAATTTATGATTCTTGCGGTCCCATTTTATGTACCAGTTCTGTCAAAATGGTTTTGCGGGTTGTTGAAAATTCATGCCTCCTTATATATATATATATATATATATAAAAGGAAGCTCTTAAATCGGGACACGTACACAGCATTAGCAGTTCTGTCAAAATGGTTTTGCGGGTTGATGAAAATTCATGCCTCCTTATATATATAAAAGGAAGCTCTTAAATCGGGACACGTACACACCATGCAGATGGTGTCCAAGTGTGAGAGTCGTTGTACATTTATGTGGTTTTTGTTTCGCTCGTTGGCTGAGGTATTGTTTCACTCGTTGGCCAGACCTCAGCCATCCAATTTAACTCCCGATACCTATCTGTCAATACCAGCCCCCCGATAGAATATTCTAGGTTATGGAAAAGAACAAGGCAACATTTGCTAATTTATTTATTTTTCCTTTCATTTTTAGAATATTCCTAAACTGTTTCTTTGAACTAAAATTAAAAGCTATCAAAATTAATTAAA
>Ga0325410_1008570_pt1 | contig 11072 bp, 6 predicted proteins | sample PopdelMetagenome_16_FD_206182 | JGI IMG/M metagenome (GOLD analysis project Ga0325410, IMG submission 206182) | Populus deltoides microbial communities from Bellville, Georgia, United States - Xylem-PdIQD-R3 | ecosystem: Host-associated > Plants > Phyllosphere > Stem > Wood/Secondary xylem...
TTAATTTTTAATAAAGAATATGAAACCGGCTACGTACGAACATATCGACATGTCGTAGAAATCAAAATAGGTAAGGAAATGAATTAAAATGCCTTTACCGTTTATATAGTCTTAGCTGTTCAATGATTGACCCTAATCGATCCAACACGGCAAATCAAGTAGAGTTGCAATTTTCAACATCCTTTTTTTATTTTTATTGAGTGGGAGTTCTCTCATCGTTTATATATATGAATCACGAGGAGATCGTTCGCAGCCACCCCATAATTCATTAGTTGACACATCCCACGTCAAATATTGAAGCTTAGGCCTGCTAGCTTCATGATTTAATTTCACGCTGTGAAACATTAAAAAATAATTTATTTTTAAAAAATTATGGGTCGTTTTATTGCAAGGTCGGAAATCATAGCGTCCACAACAAAACAAAAGGGATAAAAGTAGCAAAATTAATCGCATTAATTCCTGATCTAAAACTTACCTAAATGGATTTTCTCTTTAGGGTTATTATAATATTGAATATGTATACGATGTTTCGATGCTTTTGTGTCTTTTAGCCGTGGCGGAGGGACAACATGTTTTATAGCTTTACGACAGGGCATATCGTGCCCAAATGCATGCACTTTGCTTGGCCACACGGCATGCCCACGCAAACCTTAGTTTAACTCGTCTTAAAATGTGGAAGACGCCACTACTAACTCAAATCATTAATCTCGCTCCATGTTATGCAAAAGCTTAAGTAAAACTCAAACAAATTCAAACTTTTTAAATTTCACTATGGGCCGGATGTGGGTGGCTTATGTCCTACTGTCTCGAACAAGTAAATATAATCCTGGGATTTGCCACAGGGCTAGCTTCGATCGAGGATGTATACTAGCTAGCTAGTAGCTACAAGCAAAACTATGCTCGGAATGTGCCAACGACAAACACTTCTAGATAAATTTTAAGAGATTGATTAAATTCTAAAGGGCTAGCTAGCTACGACAATTGTCGTGTTTTCTACCATTACTATAGTTTCTATAAGAATATTTTTTACAATAATCGTACACAATTCCAGAACGAGTATTGTCCATATTTAATCTCTTTAATATAAATCAGTATATTCTTAACACAAAAATGTTACACATTAGAAGAAAAAAAAAATTAAGAATACATCTAGACTGTTTGATCATGAATTCAATTGTCAACCCTATTAATTCAATGATCATGTGCTCTTAAATTTATTTTTTTCTTGTTTTTTTTCTTAATATTTAGAATTATTCTTCTTAATGGTTATGATATTTTCATATTAAAGCTTTTAAATTAAGAAATACAAGAAAAAAATCATTGATTTTTCTTGTCACAAATGATCAAATATATTTAAAAAAAAAACACTTTAAAATATAATACAACTCTATTAATATCAAAGAAAGCATAAGTGTATGTTCGAAGAGAGTTCCTTCAGCTTCAAAGGAAAGTAGAAAGACCTTGACATAGTTTTCTTATCATCGAAGTTGAGTCCTACCTTTTTATTGCTTCAAAAAAGAAATTCCCTTCTCGGCATGTATGCATTAAGGTACCCGTCACGCGTACACTCTAGCTCGTCTCAGAATTTGACACGTCCCTTAACACGGTTTTAAATAGAAGTTGTACGTAATGATTAAGGAATAAATAAATACACCACCCAAAACATTTTCCCCTAGCTAATATATATAAATATTAATACCCCCCATGATTCCTTCTCATACTGTAAATATAAAGCCAAAGGAAAACAAAAACTTTGCTTGAGCACTTCTCTATTTTCATTCATGGAAGCAACAAAATTCTCATCCTCCAGGCTTGTCCCGAGGCCAAGTTCTCTAGTGAAACCATGCCCTCGAAGAAACACCATTGTTGCCCTTCATAGAGGAACTAATGGACGAGACCGTGGGGGTAGGCTTGTAGATGAAAGCATGATTGTACTGCGATTACGAATTAAGGAGATGAAGATGTTGGAGGCATGCAACAACCCACCTTCTCACTGGATGGAGTGGGAGAAACAATATTGCTTGCATTGCAACTACAACAACGATGTTTGTGAAGCAGTGGGGATGTTGCAGAACTATTTGATGAATGTTAGGCCAAGTCTGGCTCTAGGGATGGTGGCACTTGTTTCATTGAGTGTGCCCATCTCTACTGGGGTGGTTTTGTTGCAGGCTATAGAGATAGCTATGGGAGTTCTATCCGCCTTACATTAGATGATATATATACAAATGGTAGGGTAGAGATCTTTAGATGCCAAGAATTCATGAATATTAATGACTTTGATGATCTTCTGCAAGCTTTGTGATCAACTTGTACTATCCGTTTTACTTTGAGCTGATCATCAAATCCTTCCTTTCATGTATTCTGGTTATTATCATTATACCAATTACTTCAATTCATCAATATATATATTCTTTTTTCTTTTTGTTTTATGATATTTGAGTTTCTTTGAATTTATAATATGACTCCTTCCTTCATATATGAAGAAGAAAGATTTCAAGATTCGAAAATGCCTCAGTACCAAACTTCTTCTTCTTCTTCTTCTTCTTCTTAGCATATGTTTGGTAACCAAATTAAAACCTGAGAGTCCATCTCATCTCCCCATTTCTTCTTCTTCTTCTTCTTCTTCACGATTTACCTAAATTTGGCGCAACAGCAACAAGTAGCAGCCACCCTCCCCCACTCACAAATCCAGCGCCACCTCTCCTCTACTCATCCCAGGTTTTATTTTTTGTTCAATAAACTTAGGGTTAGGTTGCGTGTGCTTAAATAAATGATTTTCCCTTTGTTGGTTGAAATTTAACAAAATAGAGTTCAAAATTAATGTACTTAATTTGAGATTTGGATGATTATGCAAATAGGGAAAATGGGTTTATAATTGTGTGGTTTGGGTGTTGGGGAATTTAAACAGTGTTATGATCTCTTATGAAGAAAATGGAGAAAAAAAATGTTGGTAAAGGCTGAATGGAATTGTGGGGAGAATTTTTGGAGTTGTTGTGTAGCTTTAGTGTGTGGTTTTGAAGGTTAAAAAAAGGGATGATAGTTGTGGTTTCAGGTTTCATGATTTGATGGTGAAGATGAAATGGGTATGGTAGTCTTGGACTGAGAAGAGGTAAAGGAGGAAAATGGGGATTGATGGAAGTGGTTTAGTTTTGTCTAGCTATGATTTTGAAAACTCTCAATTGAATCACCAAAGTATTCACTATTTGCAATTATACCTTCCATCCATAACTATTAATGAAATTACATGTTCATGTTCACATTTTTTGTATTAGTGATGATTAATTTTATAGTGAAGGAGATAGTCTAATTTTTTTGAAACACAATCCTTTAGGGACCCAATTAGAAATATTTGTATACTTATTGCTACTATTCAAGTAGTATTAGCTTCGCCTTTGTTGCTTGAAAAAATCATTTCCATTACAAAGTCATAAATCTTCAGATTCATCTCATTAATGTCTAACAATACATTAGAAACTTTTAGGTATTGATGAATGATCTTAAGCCTAAAATCCTTGTGAAGATAAAGCATTCCCTTTGCGATTCCATTTATAATGTTAATTCTTCTACTCCAATCAAGTTCTGCTCATTTCCTTGGATCTACCATCAAATCAAGAGCAAAAACAAAATGATATTAAGAGTTCACTTGACATCATTTATAAATTATAAGAAAATAACTACTAATTTTATTCATGAAGCAAAAATTATTTTTTCTATAAATAAGTTTTGATAAAAATGATTTCAAACAATTATTTTTCTAAGAAAAGATATACCATATGTTAAAAGTAGACGTCTTTGTTAAATCAAAATTTTGATTTAATGTTGTTTAGTGTCTTGTTGTTGTTAGTTTATATGTTTTCTTTTTTGCTTCTCTTGTTTGAAATTGATAGAGAGTATGTTTGAAATTGATAGAAAGTATGTTTAATTTGTTAGTTAATTTTGTCAGCAAACTGGTTGCTGATGAAAAATAGAAAACAAAATCTAATTTTTTTAGCATGAATATTTCATTATCCATTCCATTGGCATTTGACATTGCCAATGGAAATGCCAATGGAAATAAAATTCCCAAGGATATTCTTTTTTACGACAAGTTTATGTTGTCATTTCCATTAGCAATTAAAATATCGATAAAATGTTTTCCTAAACATCAACAAAATATTTCATTGGCATTTTCAATTTTTTGACATCGCATGTTAATTCATTATTAGAAAGCATTTTCTAGACCATTAACATGGTAGCAATCATTTTGATTAAGATTAACATCCTTTTAATGGCGCGAATGAAAGAAAGTAAATGAAAAAAATTACTCTGACCATCAATGGGTTTAATAAATGTGAATCTAAGGAGGTTCTATAAATACTAATAACTAAATATACTAGAACGCAAGGGTGTTTTGAACAGTGTCATACACTATTCTAGCACTCACAAAGCGTTGTGGATGTAGATTGGAGCCATGCCATTTTAATTTTTATTTTACTTTGGTCCCTTAACTTTTTTTTATTATGTCCTTTAGTTGCAAAATTAACACCCAATTGCATCAATTTTATTGGCTATGGATAAAATTGAAAGACAAGGGATCAACTTAGAAAAGGCACCAAAAATAGGTGGTGTGTTTAAAGTCGATGTAAGAAATACACTTTAATCCCCTAATTTATAAAATTCAACCTTTTTGGTCCCTTCTAAATTCAATTTTGATACACAACTTTATTTCTTTTGTTTTTAAGTCCTTGATTTTTTAAAGAGAGAAATTTTTTTTGAATTTTGACATAGAAAGAAAAGGTCACCGCTTTCACATATTCCGACCACCAAATTGGTTGATGTTAGTGTCCACGGGTTTCATTTAATAAAAAAAGTTGAATGGTAATTATTTCAAACCTCGATATTACCTAAAAAAATAGATCAAGGTCGAGGATGAAAAATTTAACTCAGTTTGATTTCATGTTTGAGGGCTTTTTTGAAGTTTATTAGGTTGATAAATTGATTTGTAGGAGTTGTGAGGGTGTTTATAAGGTGTTTCTTGGTTAAAGTTGATTGAAAAAAGATGATGTTTTTAGCAAAAATACTTCTACCCTATTTTCCAGCCACCATTATAGTTGTCAGAATATAGGTAGACAGGTGACACGTCCTCTGCTTTACTAGGCTCCATGTTGCTCAATTTATTTATTTTAATAAAAGGGATGGACAACATCGTCCGCCTCTTAAAAAAAATATAAGGCCCAAGCATGCAGCTTGGGCTCTTTTTTCATATGCCTAGACGCGCTAGACCATTAGGCCCATGCACCTGGGCTTTTATATGTTTTTTTTTTATTTATTTTTAGTCTTTATTTAGGTGCAACATAAATGTATTAAAAAAAATATTAGACCTTGTTGAGTCCTTTGCACTAATCGGTGATTCGACGGGTCAAGACACGACATGTAGGGCTTTTTTTAATGCATTTCCCCTTGAATTTAAAAATAAATTTTGTAATTTATCCCTTTGTTGTCATTGATTTTTTTATTTAACTTCAAATAAATAAACAAAAATAATTTCATCTTTTTATTATCACTTAGCTTAAAAAAATTATGCCTGGTTGGGATCATATTTTGAAATGGGTTCTAAATTTTGTTTGTTGATTAAAGCTGACTAGGATCAATATAGTATGACATATTTTTAAAATTTTAACTTAAATTCTTTTATAATTTTTTTATTTGCTTCTAGATTTAATTCGATTTGTGGTTAATTAAGACCCAATGAAGGTCCAATCGGGAAAACAATGAGGAAGGAAAAAAGAAAGATAAATTATCCAATCGAGTTTACTCATTATGGTCATGTCCATTGTCCGAGTTGTAAATTTTACGTGTTAACCCAGATCGATACAGTTTATCTTTGTTTTTTCATTTCACTCCCTCAATTTTTTTTTCCGATTTAATCCTTTGGTAGTTTTTATTTTCACATTTAAGTTAGAGTTGTACAAGACTTTAATAAAGGATGTGTTTTTTAACTAGTTTATTATTTGAGTTAGGCAACTAATTTGTTGTTTGTTTGTTTGATCGAACAAGTCATATTTTTTTTTTTTTATTAAGGTTTATAGTGATTAATTAATTTATTATGACATACTGATTGAGTTTTTAATCATTGTTTCAAATATTTTATCGCATACAATTAAATATAACATCATTTATATTTTTTTAATATAATTATATATTTTTTATCTTACCCGCAACGAATCGCATCGCAAAGCCTTTCGTGCACATCCACCAAAAATTGAAGAGCATGACCTTAGTGGAAACTAGAGAGCTCACTTCCATCAGTGTTCCAGTTGTTCGAGGGACCAAACTTTTCTGTTCCACCAATCAAATTAGAGAAAACCAAAATACATGCCTCAATCATGCTGGTTTAAGACTGAAAAAAATAGACAACTGTGTGGATGCCAATATTAATTTTTTTATTAATTGACATTTCGCCGCTCTTTTTATTCACGCCGGCTGCATATGCTGTGAAAAGGTCATCACTGTGATGCCAACCGCTGACGTGTACTCATGCTGCCAATGATTTTGGATTGAAAAGAGTTTGTAGCATTCATGCATCAGCATAAAATAACTAAAGAAAACAGAGCCAAAATGAGAAGTTGAGCTCTTTTAGGTGAAAACCCTCTACACAGTCGTTTCGATAGTGGAAAAAAACATAGTATCCCTCCACTTTGGAAAAAATCAAGAGAAACGTAGAAAAAGATATTTGATTTTGTAATATAAAATATTTATTTGGTTATATTTATTAGGTTTGTTTATTAATATCAAACTTTTATTCAATCAAATGATAATAGAAATAAATACATATATGAAATTGATTGAATAAAATAAAAAAAATATTATGCAACGTTATATTAAAAATATTATTTAAAAATAAATATTTTTATTTTAGAAAATAAAATTTATCTATGTCAAAATATATTAAAAATCATAGAGAAAGGATATTAATTGAAACATGAATGAAAAAGTTATTTTAAAAAAGACATTACACAAGGTATCAATTAAAATAAAAACTCAAATTCATATATATATATATATATATATATATATATATATATATATATATAGCAACGATAGTCTAGATATTGTAAGTGCATTCAAAAAAAAAAAGGAAAAACAAACGACTTGGGTTACAGCTCTGATCGGGTTTAATAATTGTTTTTATTTCAATTAGACAATTAAAAAATAGACAATGATAATAAATGAATAAAGTTTTTATAAAAACAAAGTCCACGATAACTTGGAAAAAAAACTCTTGGAAGTACGAAATTGGATGAAAAAGAGACAAAAAAAACTTAGCCTGAGTCAACTCAAGTTAGCGTAATAGACATGTAACCTGGGTAATAAGGGATTAGCTAACCTTGGTTAACCCACAAAACTCATAGTCCGGGTCATTAAACCAGGATAACATAATAGAAAAGAAATAAAAAAAACCAAAACGTCAATCTTTTTTTTAAAAAAAAAGTAATGTTGAACGATGAATTTAGATAAGAAAATAAGCACAAAAAAAGTATATCAATTCGCGTTAATTTTTCAAACTCTTTATCTGGATCATTAGACAATAAGCACTATAAATGAGAAAATTGTGTAAAGTTGAATGATAAAACCGAGAAAAAAAAACCAATTATACAAAAGGATCAAAGATAGAAAAATAGAAAAATGATAATTAAAAATAAGTTCAATAGAGTGAAAAAAAAAGTCACAAAAATAAGAACTAAATTGGAAAAAACTATAGACCATAAACTTGAATTGAATGATGAAATTGAAAATCAATAAAACTTTTATAAAAGGACTAAAGAGAAAAAAAAATAGAAATCAAAAGAATAAGGATTGAATTAGAAAAAATAATACATGACAAATTGGAATTGAAGTATTACATCGAAAACCAATAAAATTTCTATAAAAAGACCAAGAAGACAAATTAGAAATCAAAAGAATAATGATTAAACTATATATATATTTTGTTTTTTTTAAGGCGGGAGAAAAGAAAAAAAGGCTCATCGAGAACAAACCGCCCCACCTCCACTAAGACGCGCTGCACTAGGAGAAAGAGCATGTTGTAATGCTTCTAATGAAACAGTTGAAAGACAAGTTTGGCCACCGGGAGCACCGTATAGGCTGCCTCAATGGTGTGGACGCCTCTCATATACTGGAGCGTGAAGAGCATGCACCAACAAATTTTTTAATATTAAATTAATTAATCAAAATGAAAAGACCAAAATGTCCTCCATTGGTTTGGAATTAACACAAAAAACCGTTATGAAAGGCTGAAAAAGCATCTCAATTTTTCTTCCCGGGACATGGCAAAATATGTTCAATAATTTAAGATTTTCTCAAGTCCATTTTCTACTTGTTCTATATAAAAATTTAATTACTATTTAAAAATTTTAAAAATAAATTGATAATTGAATAAAAAAAAATTCATGGGATCTAATCTACTTTTCTATATTTAAAAAAAAAAACAATATTCATTAAACTTTTCTCTTTAAGACAACAAGCTCAATAAAACGCGAATTTGAATGATGTTTTTCATTTTAATTAAATGTTTTTTTTATAAGTTTCATCCCTGAATATTAGTTATTTAAAAATTTAGTTTTTCAGAATTTATTTTTCAAGATTATTTCTATAAATTTTATATATCAACTCAAATTTATTCAAGTAGATCCAATTTGTTTCAATTTTAATATTAAATAAAAATATGGTTTTACTATGTATTTGATTTTAAATTCAACATTAAAAGCATATTTTTTTTTCTAAAACACCCGTTAACAATACATAGATTTTTTTTTATGTTTCAAAAGAAATATATATTCTAACTCATGGACATAGGACCAATGGATTAGTAGTGAAACAATCTACATGAACATTGTTTTTTTACTTAAAAATGTATTTTTTATTTAATAAAAGGATATTGAATTTCACATATTTATTTTAATCTGTCACATGTTACGCGCATCCTCGTTTAATTTTATAAGAACAATTGAAAGATGACATATATACATAGTTTATAGTTTATAGTTTTATACACACAAAAATAAAATAAAAAGTATTAATAATAATTGATATAATATATAAAGATATATTTGACAGGTCTCTCCTTTCACGAATTGCATAATTTGCGTGCAAGAAAATCTATTATCATTCTGCAATGTCAACTTTAGCTTGTTATCATTTTGCAATGTCAATATTCACCGCAAGGATAAATTAATGTATCTAATTCTTCTCTCTTTTGAACATTTTCTTAATTTTAAATTTATCTTTATAAATTATTTCCATTTACTTTATATAACATAATTATCATCTCAAACAAATATCATAACATTTAGTTTGTGTTTAATTTTACAAATGTTTATTTTTATTATTATATAATTAAATAAAAAATTTTAAAAAAAAGTTCTTAAACTCAGTGTAGTCCATCATCGGAATCAAGAGTTTAGAGGGTTAAGTCATGAAACTCGGGTGGATCCAATATATTATTGTCTCAATATTAAAAAAAAAAAAGTAATCTTGATTATTTTTTTAAAACTAAACCATGTTTTTTACTGATTATTCAAGTTGTTTCTAAACACACTAAGTTAGTTGGTATACATCGAGACAACGTTTTCATGATTTACTTTTAAACTTGAGCTAAATAATAAATAGTGAGGTTAAGAGATTTCAAGATTAACCCATTTAGATTTAATAATAATATTAAATAATTTTCTATTGCCTGGAATTTTTTTATAATCAATTTTTTTTTTTAATTTAAGCTGCAACGTATAGAGGACATGTAAACCAGAAAGGTAACTAAATAATTGAATTCTAACTTTTAAGTGATTGTTACGAAGTTCAAATATTCCGAGAAATCAAGATTTCTTTTGGTCCATAGATCATATCATTACTTTCTTGTCATTTTGTGTGTGTGTGTCTGTCTGTCTGTCTATATATATATATATATATGAAGACAGAAAATGATACAGAAAAAAGTGTGACAGAAAAATCAAAATGCAACACCTGATCCTGACAGCTTTCAGAATAGACAGAAGCAGGCATGGGGGAAATCATATCCCATGAAGAAATCAAGTTCATATCATTACTTTCGTGGCAGGTGGAACTTAAAAAAAAAAACAGGAACTACTATAACTTAATTATGTGTTCCCCTGCAGGCACCGGCCAAAACCGGCAGTTTAGATTTGGAATTCTGGGATTAGGGTGAGTACTTAGGGTTAGTGATGACGGTTATAGAAGTAATTTGAGTTTAATCTATTAATCAAATCTAGAGTTATAGCTTTTATTGTTACTATGTTGGCCTGATATGGCCGTATCTTCTCTTGAACTTAGCTTTATTTTATGGTTTATAAAAACATTTATAATGTTATCCACATTTTTTGTTTGTTACAAGTTTTCATGTAATTATAATAGAACTATTTAAAATCTTGAATTTCTATTAATTCGGCTCATTATTAACTTTAAATACAAACTTCAAACCCCTATATTTAAAATTTAAAGTTATTTAGGGTTAATAATTAATATCAGCGTTTAATGTTTATTTTTAAGATTTAGAGTTAGTGTTTAAGATTATAATTTTAGATTAGGATATTCTTTAGAGTTTGCATTTAAATTTAATTTTAGATTACAATTATGATTGAATTTTAAATTCAAGGTTAACCCAAAATCATATCCCATAGAGAAATCAAAGTCATGATTTCAACTCTTAACATTGTTACTTGCTTTTTTGGTTTTTTTTTTAAATTATGATTTTTTTGTGTCAAATCATATCCCATAAAGAAATCAAGTTTATATCATTACTTTGGTGACAGGTGGATCTTTTTTAAAAAAGAAAACTATTATAACATTATTTAAATAATATAGGGGAATCATTATTTCCTCATACACCACAAAGCATTGTGGATTACAATAGTAATTCAAAATGCTTTTTTTTTTTGCTAACTTTTTCTTTTTTTTTTTAAATTACTTTTTTTTAACTTTTCTATTTTTTTTTTCAAAATTATTTTTGTTGATTATACTTTTTTAAATATTAACCTAGTTAAAATTTTTGCTTTGTAATTTTTTTCTTTAAAATACTG
>Ga0325410_1008571_pt1 | contig 11072 bp, 7 predicted proteins | sample PopdelMetagenome_16_FD_206182 | JGI IMG/M metagenome (GOLD analysis project Ga0325410, IMG submission 206182) | Populus deltoides microbial communities from Bellville, Georgia, United States - Xylem-PdIQD-R3 | ecosystem: Host-associated > Plants > Phyllosphere > Stem > Wood/Secondary xylem...
TATTTTCTCTTTGCTCCTAATGGCCTTGGGATTGTCTTAACAAAAGTTGACCAATTAGGATAAATCTCATCTGCTAAATAGTATCCCATTGTATATTCATGCCCATTAATTGTATAATTGACAGGAGGAGTACGACCTTCAGCAAGTGTAGCGAAGATAGGTGACCGATCAAGAACATTAATATCATTTAATGATCCAGGCATTCCAAAAAAGGCATGCCATATCCAAAGATCTTGTGAAGCCACCACCTCTAGAATTATAGTTGGTTCACGACAATGACCAGTATACATCCCATGTCATGCAATTGGGCATTTCTTCCATTTCCAATGCATACAATCAATGCTCCCTAACATCCCTGGAAATCCACGTTGCTCTCCAATTGATAATAATCGACAAACATCGGCCTCGTTTGGTGCCCTTAGATACCAATCACCAAAAACATCTACGATTGCTTTGACGAAAGCTCTAAGACTTTCTATCGCAGTGCTTTCTCCAATTTTAAGATATTCATCAGTAAGATCTGCAGGAATACCATATGCAAGTATTCTGTGAGCTGCAGTTACCTTTTGAAGACAAGATAAACCAAGAACACCGAAAGCATCTATCCTTTGTTTGAAATATGGATTATGAGCTTCCACTGCATTTGCAATCCGAAGAAAAAGACGACGACTCATCCTAAATCTTCTTCAAAATTGAGTTTCAGTGAATTTAGGATTTTCAGCAAAATAATCATTATATAACCTCAACTCACCTTCTTTTCTATTACGATTGACAATATTGTGGCCAAGAATAGAGCCACGATACCCTGTTCTCCGCCCTTGATTATTCGATTCTTCTTCAGCAACCACAGCAGCAACAACTTGAAAAGCAAACACAGGAGTGTCATCATCAAAATCAAAAGCATCATAAAAATTAAAATTAGAATGATTCATGATGAATTTTAATGAAATATATTTTTGATTGGAGAGAAAACAATGGAATGATGAGAAAAAATGTTAAGGTATATGAGAATATTTATAGATGGATTATTTTTTAAAATTTTGAAATATTAGAACGTTGGCGGTAATTTTTTCAAAATTTGAAATTTTAAAATTTAAAATGGTGGCGGTCATTTTTTCAAAATTTGAAATTTTAAAATTTAAAATTTAAAATTGTGGCGGTCATTTTTTCAAAGCATGAATTTTTTTAAAAAAAATTGAAAATCAAATTTTAAAATATTGATGGTTTTTTCAAAGTTTGAATTTGAATTTACTTTTAAAAAATTAAATTTTTAACAGTAACATATAAAACTGAAAATTAAAAATATTCATATAAATAAATTTTAAGTTTAATTTTAAATTATATCTTTTAAATTTCATATTATTTCATTAAATTTTATATTATTTTTATAAATTACTCATATTTATTATATAATTAATAACATCATAATTATATTATATATAAAATATCTAAATTAGTTACATAATTATATAAAAATGAATTTAACATGAAATATATTAAAATATAAATGGCTTTTCTAAATAGCTTTTTACCATTGGAATGCATATAATCAAAAAAGCTATATTTATACTATTCGAAAAGCTATTTTATCAATTTAGCTTCTCAATTTGGCTTTTTGCATTGGAAATGCTCTTATAGTGTTATATGAAAAAGGTATATTAAGGTGAGGAAATTGGCTAAAATTGGGTATATGGATGCTAATTTATGTATTTAAATACATGATTATGTGTTGTTTTATGAATAAATGGATATATCTTGAGAAAATGATAGATTAAGGTTTTTTTTATAAATGAGAAGAACATTGGAAAGTATGGATATGTATTGAATTTTATAAATTTACTTTGTTGTTTATTTGTAAACATGGGTTAAATATGAGTGAGGATATGGTTTTTAGGTTGATTTTTTTTTAATAATGATTTAAAAATTATGTTGGTCCAAGAGAGATTTCTAGAGTTAGACAACATGCTAATGGAGTAGGACATATACATACTGCATGTAGGTGTTCAACACCTTGGTTATAGTTAAAAGACAATAAATTTTATTATTGTAAGTACCATGTTTTCTTTTTATGTGTATTGATTATTTGAAGTTTTAAAGCAAAGAAATGAACAAAGTTGAAGATCTAACGATTATATTGGTATCTATATGGAATAACTGGATTATTGGTAATCAAATGAATTAGCCAGATTTATTGGCAACCAAATGGGTTTGTCGGAGCTATTGGCATCCGTGAGGTATAGCTTGGGTTATAGACATCTGTATAGGATGGATGAGATTAAGTTGGTCTTGTTGATGATAATTGAAATGATTAAATTGTTAAATCAAAGAAATAGGTTGAATGAAAATAAAGAGACTCTTGTTGATATGTTACTTGTATGCTTGCAAAGGTATTCAAACATTAATGATGCTAATTACTTGGTTTTAAGTTTAATTCAGTCTGGACAGAATTAGTAAATTAGTTGTAGAGTATCACTGATTTTAATTTTTTAGGGGATATATCACTGAATTTGAATCTTATAGCATATATATTAAATAATTTTATTTTGATGTGTATACAAAATGTGATTTAAGTATCTAATTGCTCATTATGTTTGTTAGATTTGTTATTAATATGGAATTGATAAGATTGTAAATATGGATACATCATATGTGACATTATGCATATTGAAATGAGTCAAGAAAGGTTAATTGGTTAGAAACGATAAAATGGGTAAAGAGATCATTTTATAAATATTAGAAGGTTGAAATTGGATGACATGGACATTGAAGAAAAAGGATCGAGCTAAAATGTTATATGATATCATAAATCACCGCAGTACAACTATTCATTTATTGCTATATATGTATTTATTTTTTATTGAATCTCTTGATTTTATACATATTATAAAATGTACAACAAATTGTATCTCCTAGCATTCTATATTAATGAGTATAAAATTATATCATATTTTTATTTTAAATTAAATTATTATGCTTTTTTTAAGAAAAAAACATTGCTATTAAAAAAAGGATTGAAGTAATGATCATGAATGATGAAGGTAACTGTGAGGAATTGTTGGAAGAGAAGTCAATTAAACAAGTTGTAAAATGTGATATTTGAGAAATTTAATCATAGTTATAGGACGGAAAGTGAAATGAATTACATACGTTATGCAACAAAATAAATGTGTAAGTTAAGTGTGATTGTAGAATGAAATATTAGATGAGTTAAATATGCTCTTATGGTGATGTGCGAGGTATAGTGAGCGTTTCAAAATACGGTTATACTTGTGTTTTTAAAAGTTTTATTTTTTTATTAAAAAAATAATTTTTTGTGTGTTTTGGATCGTTTTGATGCGCTGATCTCAAAAATAATTTTTTAAAAATAAAAAAAATATCATTTTAATGCATTTCGGCACGAAAAACACTTTAAAAAATAACCATAATTACACTTTCAAACAGGCCTAAAGAATATGATTTGTAAGGACATGGTATGGAAATAATATAATGAAATTAAAATGAGAATTCATCAAAGGTTGATGAAAATGTCTTAAGCTGTAAACTGTATAAGCTGGAAGTAATTACAAAAGATTAACAAAAATGAATGTTATTGTATAGGTATTAAATATTAATAATCAGGATAGTTCAAATTGGTGATTTTTGGGAAGCAAACTCAGGATTTGACCATGTAAATCTTCAGTGATCCTGAGATTTATGGGACTCGAAATGGTGATCTCTAGAAAACAAACCCAGAACTTGACCAATTGAGCTACACCTCTTAGGGTTATATTGTAATTATCTTTACTTAAGTTAGTAGAGGTTCTCAAGATGATATTTATAGATATAAAAAGATTTATGATCTATATTAATTACTTGTTACAAGTATTTCTCCCTAGAAGACCTCGGCTCCTTATAAAATGTCTCCAAATTTACTAACCTTCCATGTTGAAGGGATTCATGTATTTTTGAATGAATATATTAAGAACAATTTATATGTATATCATTTAAAGAGTAATGAATACGTATAAATGTGTAAGAATAAATTGTGTATTATTGTATTCATTAATGAAATTGTAGAACAATTAATTTTGTTCTTATAAAAAAAAAATTACCCAACTTGTTACGAATGTGATTATTGAAATAAGAAGAAATGCAATCAAACATATAGGGCGTTAAAAATTTAAATCGGTTGATTGTTCTAACTGTTAATAGAATTATAACATTATAAACAACTAGTTTTTGTTGTCTAATTATAAAATTAATAAAAAAATTTAAACATATATCATATACAAGTTATTCTAATAGCAAATCAACTATAAAATCTTTAATCCATGATTATAATCTAATACGTGCTATTAAATCTTTATATTTTCACATAAGAGTTCTTACTATACTTAAACTATATGTTAGGAACTTTATTATTAAATAGTAAATATATCATTTAACTTGAGAAAAAATCTACATGTTGAAATTTAAGGGACTTCTACACTATATAAAGAAAGCATTTATTTTATATTGTATTTTTCATACATGAAAATACAAAATATTTATCGTTGCTAATATATAAATTCAACCCTATATTTAATCATAATTAAAATATATGCACGTGATTATTTTATACTAAAACGTAGCAAAATGTCTCACTCAAAACATAAAAAGATGGCAGAAATCAAAGCAGAAATAAATGAAGGTCCATATTGTTCTGCTTTGGAATTCTAGATTTGAAGAGTCCCATGCTTTTGGTAAAAGAAAGGCCAGTTTCCTCCTAACTTATATATAGCACGATTTATAAACTCTCTTTCTCAAGGATTGGGTATATATATAGACACACACACACACACACACACACACACACACACACACACACACACACACACACACACACAAAAGATAGTCTAAAAAAACTATATAATATATTATGCAGCAAGTAATATATAAGTGATTTATTTGACATATATGTGACTTATAAAATTATTACGTATATGATATTAATGCGGAAATAAATTGTGATGTATATAAGTTATTTACTTGAAAGATAAATGATTTATAAAATCATTACATAGAATGTTATTTATGGTATTAAGATTTGTTAGTATGATTTTTTCCATCTTTATAACTTTTCTAATGTACCTTATTATATGATCCAATATGCATGGAAAGATTAATGAAAAAAATAATTTCGTATGTTTTTTTTTTAAAGAGAGACGGTAATTTTCGTGCTGAAATGCATCAAAATAATGTTTTTTATTTTTTTAAAATTATTTTTGAGATCAGCGTATCAAAACGATCCAAAACACATAAAAATTCTAAACACATCAAACAATGATATATGGTAAGGAATAAATAAAAGGATAATAAACATCTTATCTATATAAATAATATTTAGGAGTATGGTTGCGGTTATTTTTTAAAGTATTTTTGTGTCAAAATACATTAAAATAATATTTTTTTTATTTTAAAAAAAATTATTTTTAACACAGCTTATCAAAACAATAAAAAAAAATTCTAAACACTTCAGACAATGATATATGGGAAGGAATAAATAAAAGGATAATAAACATCTCATTTATATAAAAGAAAATAAGAAAAAGAAGATTCAATAAAGGGGGTTGTCACCTACTTATTTTAGCCGGCAGTAGCCTAAAATAAGACTTTAAGAAAATATAGTCGTTTATTTTTTTATTTATTTAAAACGCACGTGCATCATCTAGAAAATTCAATAAAAGAATCGTGGGTCTTTTGAATTTGATAATTTCACGTATATTTTGGACAAGTGGGATGGAACAGAAGACAGGAGGGACTACAGTATGAAAATTTTTTAATTTATTATTTTTAATTTTTTTATATGATATATTTTCAAGGTTCATACTTTATGTCACAATTATATATTTAATTAAATATATAGTATCAGTGGTCTTTTCCATCCATTATAACTCTTAGTTTAGAGTGAATTTGGTATTACGGTAGCTGTTGTGGTTGTGGTTTGAAAAAAATTGTTTTATAAAAAGTACTTTTAGTTGAGGTTGGTTTGAAAAAATAGGTGTTTGGTTAAAACTGTGTTTGAAATTGAGGTTGAAGAAAAAATAGTTTAATGTGTTTGGTTAAGAATGCTTTTGAAATTGAGGTTATAAAATAATTTAAAATATATATTAATATTAATGGTTTTAAATTTAAATATTGTAGAATTAATTACTTCTATTACATCATGAAATAAAAAATACTTTATAAAAAATACTTTTTATTATTCCATTAAACTATTTATAATTTCATTACATACAAAATTCATTCGATAAAAACTACAGTTTTCATAATTTTTTGAGCGTATATAAAATATTATTAGGTATAAAATTGATATTATAGTGCGAGTGAATTTAATTTACTTTATACTAGCATTTTTTAAAAAAAATGTTAAAAAAATTAACACACTGGAAAAAAAATTCACGTGAACAGTGCAATTCTTGCACTGTTCACATACTCCACTGTTCAGTGAACAGTGAAGTATGCCTCCCCTGCTCACTGAACAGCGAACACATGCCTCCACTGTTCAGTGAACAGTGGAGGTGGCATGATACACTCATGGTTGAATTTCCTGGAAGCAGTAGTTTTATGCTTTTCATCTTCCTGCGTTCCGCACCGCACGTGATTTGGCTGTGGAACCATGCACAGTAAGCAGCTTTTTTTTTGTTAACCAAACATTGCTTCTTGCGTTTTTTAAAAAACACAACTTCTAACGCGTAGCCGAACGGTCTCTTAGTAATTTACTTTGAGGTTTTGCTCTTCTTTAATCTCTATAGCCTTAGATTTTAATTTTTTTTCTATTAAAGCCTTCTATTCATTTTTAAGTTTTCAAACTCTTCATTTTATTTTGTTTAAAATTGTATATTTTCACCAAATATCATGACACCATTTGTAGGAAAATTGATATTTTCCATTAAAATCTTGTGAAAAGTTTAGACAAAAAAACAATTAATTATTTGTTTAGTAAACTCATTAATATAAAACATTTTTGAAGATTCCATTGAGAATTCGGATAAAGTTTGAGGGTAAATTAGAGGTTTGGGCTATTATTTTTTTTATACTAATCTATTTTAGTTGCTAGTTTTTTTATTTACTTATTTTTATAAATAAATTTTTTTAAAATAACATGTCACTACTTAATTATCATATCCTTAATTTCTAGAATTTTTTTTATTAATGTGGGTGTCTAGGGCAGTTTGAATGCATCTCGACTAATCTCACGGCTCCTAAAATTAACGATCATGTAAACTTCTAGTGGTCATTATAGTAGTAATTACAAGACTCGAATCTAAAATCAGAGAAAAATCAAACCATTTAATTCCAAGTTGTTGTAAACAGACACCTCCGATATGTTTGAAAATTTTATAGCGTGGCAGTTGTATCACGCTGCATCCATGTCCATGCTTTCTTCACTCTTAGATACTTCAAGAATACAGAGCTAACTAGAGAGATGTATTGAAGTACTTGGAAAGGTAATCCGTGTGAATACAAACGTTGAGATAAATCTGCAAGTACAAGTTAGAGCAACAGTTACATTCATCGCCTATTTTCAATTAGTTTGGATATATAATATACTCTCTTAAAAATTATTAAAAGAATTGTCCTTCCAAATTATTTAAGATTCAATAGAAAAATACACTACCTTAAAACAGTTGAATACGAACAAAAATATAGACAGAAAAAAATATGTCAGGAAATTATAGTGATATTTACCGATGAATATTTCTTCGTTGTTTTTCTCGGTATACACGGACAATGATTTTCTATCGGTGAACACTAAGAGAATTACAATTGAAAATGAAGAAATAAAAAAAAATGTGTCATTAGTATAGAGAAAATATGTTTGTCGCCAACACCTGTTGATGAATCCGTCGGTAATATTTAAATTATAACCTAACAAACAACCCCCCCTCTTCCGATCCCACATTTCTTCTTCTTCTTTCTTTTTATTCTGCAGAAAACATCACACAAAACCCTTATATTTAGTCACAAATCAAGCTCTCATCATTACAAATCCGACCACCCTAATAATCAATTTGTTAGCATTTTTGTTATAGTTCAATTTTATTTATCTTTTTATTCGTCATATCAAGTAAGCAAAAATACTCATTTTTTGTTGTAACCTAATACTTGTTTTATAGCTTTTTCTCATAGAAATCTGTTGTATGAATATATGAATTTTACATGTTAGAGTTTGTTTGATATTTTAAAAAATTATATTTGTTTGTCATTTGATGAAATTGAGTTTTATTTTATTACTTAGGTGTTTTATAGTGAAATAAATAATGACTTATGTAATGGGTACGTTGCACATTTTGTAAATTTTATTGTTAAGTTGAAAATTTCAGTAAATTTGAAGGAATTTGAAGTTTTGGATAAATTTAATAATAATTTAAATGTACTATTAAAATAAATTGAATAAGTTTGAGTTAAATCAACGATAGCTAATTAGTTGTGTACTGGTAATTTGTTTAGTTCATGTTATTAATTAATACATGTTGTTATTAATATTCTATATAAGTTTCATATAAGTAATGGATGATCGTTCATGGATGTATCGAGTTTTACCTGAAGGGTTGCGCATGATGAATTATTGTATTGAGGTTGAGGGTTTTAATAATTATACACTATCTAATCCAAAAAAATATTAGTGAAGGTAGTATTGGATGTCCATATAAGAGGTGTAAATATAAAAAGTTTCTCAATCCAGATGTTTTTACGATACATCTTTTACAAAAAGAGTTCATGAAGAAACACTTGTGTTGGTTTGCACACAAAGAACCATATATTCCTTACAAAATCATGGTAGAAATGATGGTTGAGCCACCTTCTAGTTCTAGTAACGTGCATGGAGTCGTAGATGATAATAGTAATCATTATAAAAGTATGGTTATGAATTCAATGAGAATGAATTAGAGTGATGCAGGTGAATGTTCAATCGTAGATAAAAAACTAAATACAGATATGACCAGGTTTTTTAATCTTTTGAAAGATTTCAATGAACTATTATGGGATGGGTGCACAAGTCACAGTAAATTATTGATCATTGCACATGTGTTCACTATCAAGTCGGGTCATAAGCTAAGCGGGGCCAGTTACTACAGAGTCATCGAATGGGTAAGAATCATTTTATGTGAAAGGAATAGGCTGAAATAGAACTTATATGCTAATAAATCCATGATGAAACTTCTTAGCCTAGGATACCAGAAAATTGACATATATCCAAACTTCTATATGTTGTACTACCTAGAAAGTACATATTTAACATAGTACAAAACTTGTAGGCATGCTCGATATAAATCCAGAACTGGAAAGGAAAAAACTTTTGTCGCATGTAAAAAACTGAGTTACTTACCAATTACTCCTAGATCGCAAAATTTATTCACATCTCCACAAGACTTCTGAGCACATGACATGACATCATTCACATGATGTGGTGCATGGAGTCATAATACGCCCTTCTGATGGTGAAGCCTGAAAAATTTTTAATAGGGTGCATCCTTAGTTTTCAATGGAACCATAGAACGTACGTGTTGGGTTATATACAAACTGATTCAGTCCATACGGATCATTTGTTGCACCATATTCTTGTTGACCTGTGATACTCACAATTTAAAACTTGTCATGAGGGATGCGTATGAGGCCAGAGTTCACATTCTTATCTACAGTCATACCTGGTTCTAATAGTCCGGGTATGAATATACATAGATGTTTGTCTTTGACCGTTGATTGATGAGTTGAAGTAGTTATGGTTATTCGAGACTTTCACGTATGATGTCTCAAGGAAACAAAATTCTTAGATGAATGCAGCTTTGATGTGAACTATCGATAATTTTCTTGTGTATGGGATGGTTTCTAGTTGAAGCATACATGAAAAATTAGTATGTTCATACTATATGGAAATTAACAAGGCCTTCACCTTAATAAATGATGGTGCAGTGTCTTTTTTTATTATTATTATCACTGAAGGTTCTTGCCAATCGATCACAAGTACAAAAAGAACAAAAAAGACTTATTTATAGGTAGAGTTGAAAGGGATGTTGTATCGTCGGTATCGTAAGATAATAATTACATGACGTGGTCTCGTAATACGAGGGCATTGTGTTTGATTTTTAATCCGGTAAGCAGAAGTTTTTTAGTTATAGTATGACGCACAATTAGGTTAAGTAAAGTATTTTTTAAGAGCTTTTTTATTGGAAGACTAATCTCATCCCCATAATATGGGTGTCATGCATGTTGAAAAGAATGAGTTTGAAAAAAATTTCAACATGATAATGGACGTAAAAGGAAAAACAAAGGACATCATGAAGGCTAGAATAGATATATATTTGTTTTGTCACCATAAGAATATGAAGTTAGTTTATGATTGGTCAAGGATTTCAAAGCCCAAAGCCAGTTTCGCCTGAAACAAGAATGTGTAGTTACTTACCTACCAATGACTTGAGAGTTTATATTTTCCTGATGGATATGTTTCAAGCATATCTAGATTAGTGAATTTAAAGGATGTCAAATTGTATAGAATGAAGAATCATGACCATCACATGTTTATGAAAACACTCATTCTACTTGCTTAATAGGATTTATTGTCAAAAAGGATCTGCCTCCTCCTCCTCCTTCAACTTATGTCCTCTAGATAAATTGTATTCAAACTAATATTTTTTAAATTAGTAATAAATATTTAGTTTTTTTTATCTTAGTTTTGTTTTTTTGTTTGTTTTTTTAGTTTATTTTAAATTTTTTAAAATATTAAATACAATACTGATGGAATTATCGATAAAATTTGAATCACATCGTAATCACCAACAAACAAGTCCCTTGAAAAGTTCCAAAGAGTTCGGAAAAAATTACAGAAATTACCACTGATAATATTTAAATCATCGATGAGTTAATTTGATAGAATCAGTGTTTAAATATCGATAAAGTATTCCATCAGTACTACACAAAACTGTGGTTGTGATCTTCCCGTCTCCAACACATGCTCAAATGATTGTTGAACCGGCATAAAGAGTGTATGGTTTTTTTGGCCAAATGCCAACCATTTAACATAGTGCAAACATAATTATGAACTTGTACAT
>Ga0325410_1008572_pt1 | contig 11072 bp, 5 predicted proteins | sample PopdelMetagenome_16_FD_206182 | JGI IMG/M metagenome (GOLD analysis project Ga0325410, IMG submission 206182) | Populus deltoides microbial communities from Bellville, Georgia, United States - Xylem-PdIQD-R3 | ecosystem: Host-associated > Plants > Phyllosphere > Stem > Wood/Secondary xylem...
GGTAAGGATAAGATTGAAAATGTAATATTTTTTCATTGAGATGGGAGTAAAAATTAAAAATTAATGGCAAGCTTTTTATTTTTATTTTTTCAAGATTAACAAATTATTACAATTGGTTGAAAAATTTTGTCAAACCTATTGACTTTTTCGTTTTATTTTGTTTCAAAATGATTTGCTTTTACGTTTACTTATAATAAAAAAGAATGTGTTGATCTACGTTAATCCGGTCAATCCACTTAATCCATGACATGCCCTGAATCAACCCCGCGTCAGTTTAAAAACTATGACTAAAACAATATATACTTTTATTGTTCATTAGTGTTTATCTATTCACAAATCACTATAGAAACACTATTCATAAATAAACAAAAAAATATATTTTTTTTATTTTTCATTTATGTTATTGAATTTTTTATTTTTCAGTTTCATCCTTTCATATGATGTTTATAATATTTTATGTGGTGATACTTACTTCAGCTTGCATATTCTTTAACATTCAAGTTATTTGATAAAATTTTAGAATTTAATTAAAGGTCAATTTGATTAAATATGAATTAGAATTGTTGTATAAAAAACACTTAAAAGAAGGGAAAAAATAAAGTTTTTTTCATTTTCAAGTGAAAATATCATTTCCATCCCAAAAGTCTTCATCTATGCATATTTAGTCCTTTTAATTTTATACCTTTATGTTTAGTTCCTATTTTTTTTAATGTTTTAGTCCTTTTTTTTTTTATAAAGGAGTGAGAAAGTTGCTGAAAAATAGAGGAAGAGAGAGAACGTGGTCGGTCAGTCATATTTCAATAACAAAAAAAAATTGATATTGGTGTCAATAAGTTCTTGACAAGAGGTATATCATTTAAGTGTTTTTGATCTTCATCTAACCAGAAAAAGTAGATCAAGATGGGGATATATATTTTTTTATTTAATTTTGGACTTTTTGATCAATTTAATGGTGTTTTAAGGTTGAAATAGGTTTATTGAGGTGCTTAAAATGTTTATTTTGAAATTCTTAGTGAACCTAAAAGGCTGTGAATTAAGTTGCCAATTAAAAAGCTTTTTCTTAACTTAATACAATATATAGCACAACCTAATGATTAATACAAATAATCTCAAAACAATAATATATAAAAACTTGAAGATGCACCAAAACAATCAACATAATAAGTAAGGAAATATAATTAATAGAGTGTGTACTAGGATTTTGTTTTAAGGTTTGGACAATTGCCTACTTTTTTTAAAAAAAGTACCGTTCAAGAGTTTACTATTACATACGGTCTTCTTAGCAAGTGAGACCAACTATTTACACAATATTTTTCAAAGGTCATAGATTGAAAACCTTTCTCAATCCTTTTTCGGGTTCAAGATCTAATTCAATTCTTTTGTGAGCTTAAATCAAACCGAATTCTTTTTACAGTCTCAAGATCAAACATGTCATAATCTTTTTATATGATCAATATTGAAAACCTTTTGAATCCTTTTCCTGATTCAATATCTAACTCAATCATTTTATGGGCTCAAGATCAAATCGTATCTTTTTACATAGGAAAAGAATCAAACCTTCCACTTAATCATTTTTACAGCACAAGATTAGAAAACCCTTCCTCACCAATACTTGTAGATAGACAAGTATCAAACCACTCCAATAGCCTTTAGAAGGCTTTTTTAAAGTTTTTTAAATGTCACTTACACTTTCCATAATATTACTTCCTTAATAGTGTTGGATGTAATACAAATAAAGCACTTGAAAGAGTTTTGCTAAAAACACTTCAATCTTGTTTTGGATAAATCAAAAGTATAAAAAAGGTTGTATAAAAGTAGGAATATGATCAGAATCTTACCTTGGATGTCCTTTTTCATTTTGCTAAAGAGATAGGGTTTTATAAGGAAAAAAGCTTAAACTAAATGTTGGATACGACTTCTAAAAAATATCTACCCATAGAAAAATCTGTTGAAGCGTTGTCAAACATGTTAAACCATTCTAAACAAATTATAGAATTTTTAGGAAATGGTTGGACCAACTCACAAAATGGTTAGACCATTTTGAATAATTTCTAGAGTTTCTAGAAAATAGTTGGGTCGTTTTTCAAAATGTTAGATTGTTTTGCCTACTGGAACTTTTCTTTAGTTTTATGTGTTTTTGGTCTTGTCTTGGTTTTCTTGTGTTCTTCTGGGTTTGTTTAGGTTTTGTAGGTGTGGAAGCTAATTCCTAAACAAACAAAAATATATTTGGTAAACCTTATTTACTATATCTTGTGTTTTTGAAGTCGAAAGTTGTTATTGCGTCAATATTATTGTTTGAAGTTGAAAACTATTATTGCATCATTTCATGTATTCATGCCTTGCTTGTTTGCTAATTTCCTTTAATTATTACATTCTCTTAAAGTTTGTCTAAATCATTGTTGTAACCCATTTTTGGGTCCCGACACAAAAAAGGAAGAAAATACAAAAAAAATAAAAAAAATATAGTCGGAAGAAATAAAAAAAAATATAACAATGAGAATAGGATGTTGGACCGCCCAGAAAATAGTCAGAAATTGGTTGAGGAGGTTCAAAAATACAAGATTGAAATTTGATAGTATATATTTGACTGATGAGAGCCCTGTTGAAAAAAAAATTCAATTTGGAGAGAAAAGTCCAAAATCAGATGTTTATGAACTTAATTGAATTTTATTAAATGTTTAATTGAAGTTATAAAGGGTTTGATTGCAAGAAAAGTTGATTTTGAAGTCAATTTGAGCTTTAATTGGAAGAAATTAAACTTATGGGGTCAAATTATAATTTTTTAGAGTTGATTTGATCAAATCAGGGGCTTACTTGCATAAATATTAAACTTTGAGGGTCATTAGGGACTTGATTGAAAAAATCCTAAACCAATGACCAAAATGGAAAAGGCGCGTAAATAGAGGGGTTGAAATTTGTCTAAATCAAGGGCCACATTGAATAAATTGAAAGTTTATTGATCAATTGAGAGTCAAATTGCATACATCCGAGACCAAGGACTAAAGTGAAAAAGACGACCAACATCAGGGCCGACTTTAAAATTTGACAGGGATGCAATTGAATTAATTCTTAAAATCAAGATTGCAATTAAGGACTTGATTGAACAAATCACAAATTAAGAACTAATTTGGAAATTGAAAAAAGTCTTCACGCCATTTCCTTTTAAATGAAACAAAGTGTTTTGGGAAAAACGATGTTGTTTCATCCACTGTAAAAAAAAAGAGAAAAAAAGAGAAAAAGCCTAAAATTAATGGTGTCGTTTTGAACGGCACTGTGGGTCTTCGTCTTCCCCTGGATGCGCGACGCAGGGGAAGAAAAAGCATATGTTCCCCTTCATCTGTTCCTCTCCCTCCCCCCCTCTCTCTCCCCCCCCTAAAACCCAATAAAAACCCCCATTTGCCTAAACTCTGACCCGTGACCAACCACGAGATGAAAAAACAGAGGGGACAATCCCTTGAGCAGCCTTGAAACGGCAGCCCAGTGGCCGCCCGGCCACCTTATCCCTGCGCCATGACTGGACAGAGGTAGTAGCCCTCTCTTCCCCGTTTTCCACTTATAAATACGGGGGAAGAGAACAACACCAGAAGGGAGGATTAGAGAGGGATAAAAAAAAAAAAAAAAGAGAACGAAAATAGAGAGAGATGAGAGAACTGAAAAAAAAAGGGAGAAAAAGAAAAAACAGGGGGCAGATGGAGAGAAAGAAGAAATGAGAAGAATAGAGAAAGAGGGGAGAAGCAGAACAGAACCGAGAGAAGGAAAAAAAACAACGAAAGAGAAGACACTGGGACTGGTGTCTTTAAACAAAAAAAGAAGAAGCATCACAGTAGCTGCCACCGGGCTTCCCAGCAGCCGCCGCCACCACAAGCCACAGTTAGCCCAGCTACCAGAGCACCTCCATTCTAGGTAATTCTCTCCCCCTCATCTCTGTTTCATGTTTCATCTTTTTACATGCAGAACATGCATTGTGCACATTTCTGCAAGCAAGGAAAATAATTACCCGGTTACTGTGCATGAGCAAAGTAACCGGCTAATTGTATTTGACTGGTTATTATGCATTGGCATAGTAACTAGTTCGGGTTGGATCATCAGCCCAGTCCACACGGCTGGGCTGAGTCTAGCCCAACATAAGATAATTTGTATTTTATTTTGGGCTGATCTCGGCCCAGTTTCTTTTTGGGTCGGGTCTGGCCTGTTCCAAAAAAAAATTTAATTTTTTTTTAAAAATATTTGTAATTTTCTTACGTATTTTTCTATCCATTTTAGTTAATATCGGTTTGTATTTTTATACCGTAAAGATAAAAAAAACACTATTAAAATACCCAGTTTTCATCAATATATATATATATATATATATATATATATATATATATATATATTTGTTTCATGCATATGGTCAAGTCTCTCAAAGCTAAAAAAAATCATATTGTATTTTCATACAACAAAGAAAACTTTAAAAAATATGTTTTAGCATGCATTTTGGTTTTAATAACCAGTTTATTAAAGTCACAAGAATGTGACCAATATTTCAAAAAATATCCAAAAAAATATTTTGTTTTGTTTTAGTATCAGGGATTATGAATTTATACGTAAAACATATTCCCGATATTAAAAGGTAGTTTTTTTGTTGACGTTAGAATGATTAGGTTTTACCTGATAAGATAAGGATCTCCTTACTGATAATGACTTTTCTTAAACTGTAGACAAACCAATAATTAGAAATACAATAAAACCGTAGCATATATCAGATAATAAAACAATGCAGCTTACCTTAGGTAGGGTGTATTTGGGTTCCAATACCTTCCCTTTATACAACCAGTCCCCGTACCCGATCTTTGAGACCAGTTAGGGTTTGTAGTGACTAAAATACTAGGTGACGACTCATTTTTCCACATATAAAAGACAAGAATTCCTTGTCTGCCTATATTTGCCAGATATAGATACAATACCTAAAGGTGGACGATTTGCCGCGACGCCGCACACATACGACAATCATCACAAATCTTGTACATCATGTAATTGCAAGTAATATATTTTCTTATACATTAAATAAAGCTGGTTACACCAACTTTTATGCATGCCTTGACTTTGTATTTAATCATCATTTAATTTGAGCATTAATACATGTTTCATTTAATCATTTTAGTGCAACAAATCAAAACGTCACTTTTTTATGCTAGTTTAAGACATCAATGTAAAACATATTCTATTATCATCAAAGTTATACAACAATAATCACATTTTTTGTTATCATCAAAATCTTAGATGATTGATGTGCATCTAGACTAACAATGTTCTTATTTTTTTTTATAAGGATAAAATATTGAAGCACACGTTCAAATGTAAAGAATATAACGTTAAAAGAACGATACCAATTTGAAATATTTTCTCCCCCTCTTTGTCATAAAATACCCCCATTTAAAAATACAAACTTTTTAAGGAAATATTAATACCAAAAGAAATAAATCAACCATTGATTTCATAAAAAAACCCTTTAAAAAAATATTATGAAAGAACTTATGTTTGCATCACATCAAGTTTGATAATAAGTATCATAAAAAAAAACCCCTGCAAAAAGTTTCCCTTAACAATAGCATCATCAAAACTATTTCAAAAGACAAGTATAAGAAATTAAAATAAACTTACTCCTCCTATGAAAAACATTTAATGCATATAATTTACAGAAAACTATTACTTTTTAAAAATTATGTTTACAACCATCTTTCACAAAATCAATAATGATATAAACTAAAAACAAAATATATTTCAAAAGACTCAAATTTTGATGATTGGTTAATCCTCATATTGTTCATGTTTTATGCATGAGTGAGAAAACAAACAAAACATCTAATTCAAGTCAAATAACTATATCATACTTTCAATGCAACAAATAATTATTAAATAATCTAAACTATTCAAGCTAAGGTATAGGGTACTTACCTTTAATAAAAATTACTTATTTGGTTGAAAGGAATATAAATAGATCGGTTAAATACTTGTCCATGTTCCAAAAATCTTTATAGATTGTAATTTCTATGAGTTTGGTGGAGATATGAATGTTATAGTTGATACCTTGGCATTGGATTTGTGTGTCTTTGTATTTCATTTATTTCATACATATTTATCCCTGGTCTTTGATTGAAGGTTGAGACCCTATGATTTTTCTTAAAAGAGATTTTATATTTCTCTAAGACACATCTGTTCTTAATCCTTGATTAAAATATATAACCTTGGACATGTTTGATGACATAGATCTTAAGTAACTTTCTCTTATGTATCTTCATTGTGTGTTTCCTTGTAGTTTATAGTTTTGAACTTAAGTCCTTTGATGGTATTGAGGCACATTCCTTACGTGTTTTTTTCTACATTCCAAGACACATGCCTCCTTGGGTTCTTTTTGAAGAAAGAAGACTTTGTATATCTTTTTTCCTTGTTCCTCCAATGTAATTTTCCCTTAAATTGATGATTATTGAATTGAGGCTTTGATTAGTGAATTTGTCATTTGATTGTTGTTTTTTAATGAAGCTATGAAATTCAATCTATATTGATACATATTTCTCATTGAGTTCTTATTGGTTAAGCTTAGTACCTTTTAGTATTCACATTATGTTTTTAGATAGAACATTTTCTTAATTCTACATTTATAAAATAAATGACCTTTCTTAGCATAATAATCACAACCAAAAAAACAATTGTACAAACTAAATGTTTCATAAAAACATGTTCACTTATTTTTTATTTTTCAACAATATTATATCCTAAACCACTTCGATTTAAGATTTTGTTTTGATTTTCTAATAGAATAAACATGGCTAAAGTCAAAGTTATATCTTTAACTTGATTCCTAAGAGCTTTATTTTTAATTTTCAAATCATCTATAGATGATGAATAACTAGTAACATTACTCAAGGAATCATTTTCTTTAGACAATCTATTACATGTTTTATTCAAATCATCATGTTTATTTTGCAAAGATGTAAGTTGATCTTTTAAATTTTAAATTTTCTTTTTACTAAATTTATCCCTTTTTATACATATTTTCAGCATTTGGCCCTTTTTTTATGTTTCCTTTTTCTTTTTTCCTTAGATTTTGAATAAAATTCAGAATAGATAAAATATTATTCAATAAAATATCATTCAATTTTTCCATAGTTTTTAAATAAGATTAGAGATCTTTATGATAATATTAGCAATCATTTCGGTAACACTAAATAAAATGAAAATTATATATAAAAATAAATCATAAAATAAGTAGTTAATGATAAATAAAGACTAAATCAAAAGTTCAAAAGATAGATCTAAATAAAAATATTTGATGTCATGATATGGAGCTCAATTTGAATTTTTCTTATTCAAATATAGGGAAATAAAAATGGATCTTCATCACAAATATAGTAATTTTAATATATGTAGAAATAAAATAACTGTTAGTATATATTCTTTGTTTTCTTACTATAATTTTTTAGCCAAAAATATATCTTTCTCTGTAGCCATGTTGTTACTTGCATAGAAACTGCAAGGAATTCAAAGCAATATAAAAAAAAAATCAAATAATTTGAAATAAGTATAAAAGTATATCTCTTAACCAAAACCTCGTTTTCTTATTAATGTTTTCTTTTTTTGACAATTTATTTTTATCACAAGTTTTTTTTAAACAAAAGCTTATAAGAGTTTTAAAGGCAAGTTTTAATAAAACAATAATTTTGAAGTGAAAGTATCAAAAACATTATAAATATAAAAACTTATAAAACATTTAAAATAAAAATCTTAAAAATAGATATTTTATATGTATTTAGAATATTATGCATTGAGTTCATATATATAATTATTAAGAAAGTAATTGCTAATATTATTTGAAAATAATGGCATAATTTGATTATCATTAAAAATATTATTTGAAGAAATTTATTTTAAAAAATCAATTATAAAATAAAAATAATTAATTTTAAAAAAAAGTGGAAGGGACATTCATGCATGGGCTGATTATATGCCCCTAGCCCACATGCAAACCTAGGTCTACACACCTGTTTTTTTTCTCTCAAAGGACGATTGATGATTTTTTTTTTTTAGTTTTTAGTAGATGATATGTCACTTGCCTTAATAGATGTTGCATTGTTTGTTTGAAAGAAGAAAATGTAGGTTCAAGTTTTTGGACCTTAAAAACCCATATGGTAACCATTTTTTTACCCAAAAATATTAATAAAAAAAACATCATATGAACCTTAATAGTCTCATTTCTAACAACAAAACACTTTATAATTGGCCCAAAATCTTGAAATTAAATCAAATAAAAAAATCATGTGTTTCAATTTACTTTTCCTAGAATCAATGAATTTAGAAACTACCTTCTTTGATTTCTTCTGTAAAAAAAATTCATAGACACGAAAATTAAAGACTTAGTGGTCACAATCCAATCAGTAGAAAGCTCTCTTCTCTCAAATATTTCATGCAACTTTCTCACTTTTCTATCAAGATACAAGGGGACTAAAATATAAAACAAATAAAGTTTGAGATCAAAACAAAAAATTATATAAAAAAAGGACCAAGTGTAAAAGAAAGTGAAAATTATCAGACCAAATTGTAGGTTTACGCAACTATTGAACATTAAACATGGAAAAAGGATGGAAATTATTGTCAGCATCAAATTTGATTCCTGTTTTTTTAATTTTATCATTTACTACAATTCAAAACTTTCTAATGCAAAATTGACATGTGGTTAAACCCTAATTTTTTTTTTTGAGATCCCAAGCACATGAAAGAATAAAATTTAATGAGAAAATAAATTAACGAACAACAAAAAAAACTTAAAGGATCAAGTTTGAAAAAAATTATAGTTTGATGATCAAAACAAAAAAATTAAAAAAACAAGAAGGAAATTAGCCAATGCTACAATGCTTGTGAATAACTAGTTCATTGGCCGAAGTTCCGCATTTGGCAAACCAATTTTTTTAAAACTTAAGAAGCATGTCAAGAGTTCAGGAATTCTTTAGCAATATCATTATTGAATGACCTGACAAAAGGTCATTTTGGAAACCTTCCATCCCAGCTCTTTGTCTAACTTGAGTTTTGAATTAAAATGCATAAGAGTTGCTCTAATGTGAATCGCTCAATTTCATGATTCCAAAGTTAACTTTGATAACTGATAAAAACATGGTTTTACTTTTAAAAAAACTTCAAGATGACAACTTTTTTTTAAAAAAATACAAAGCCATATTAGATTGACCCTAGTCACCCCGCGCCTTGAATCATGGACTCCATTAGGTTTAATAATTTTGTTGTTTATGTAAATTATTTTTATTTAATCATATGAAAAAAAAAATAGATGCTTGCAAAACAAAGCATCAACCATCAACCAAACGTTTATTTTAAATTGTGATAACCTTATAAAAAACAAACAAAAATAAATCATGAAATTCATTTCAAAACCAATCCAATATTGAAGAAGGGATATAAAAAAAATCAATTAAAAAAATTAAATGATAAAAAACTAAAAAAAACATTGAATTTGATGGGTAAACATGCTAAACCTATGAATCGGGTAACCTAAATCAACACGTCAAAAACCCATAAACCAAGTCAAAGACTCCATGCCACGCTAATAACTTGTGTTTTTAAAACTATTGTTTAATTAACAATATGATGACAAAAATAAAAGATCACAAAATCAAGCATTAATCCATTACCAAGATTTTTTTTTTTTGAGATCATGATAACATCATAGAAAACGAAGTGACAAATTACAAAATTTAATTCTCGATTAGTCTAATATCGAAGGATTAAATTGAAAAAAAATAATTTTTTTGAAAAAAAAAAGTTAAACCCGCCAAACTTATAAACATGTCAATGGACTTTGTAAATTTTAATAACACAATTTTTTTTTTGGAAACTATTATTTTTAATTTCATGATAAAAAATATACAGTCACAAAATCAAGAGTTTTATACAAGGTTTATACTCAAGCCCTTGTACTTATTTATATTTATAATTTTTACATTATCTTTACATTTTGATTATATTACATATATAATATATAATTTTTTTTAATTTAAACAAATGTTTAGATAGTTATTTAAACCTTTTTATTTTTTTATTTTTTTTTGCACTTACAATCTCTATAATATTATTGATTTAAAGAAAAATAATATTTATGATGCCAAGCTTTTATATATAGTTTACGTTATAAAATATAATCATAAACATAATATAAATATTGTACATATAATATGTAGATATATAATCTTGTAGGGGTAAGATATTTTCTATATGAAATCTGTTAAATAATTTGAAAGTGTGAAACCCAAATTAAATTTTTTCAGGAAAAAAAAAAAAAAGATTAGTTAACGTCTTTTAAGGTCAGATATAAATGCAAAAATATTTCCATGAATCATCTAGACTTGTTTAAAAAAATATTTATAAATGTTATTTTTGCTTAAAATACATGTTTAAAAAAATTAAAACAAGATAATCACTCAACACATCTAGACTTGACATAACATCAAGCCCAAATAAAATAATATGGGTCTAACTTTACTTTTAAACTCAACATTCTTAAATTTAACTATACACCAAACTGAAATGCATATAGATCAGGTGTGATGTCGAACTCAATGTTCTCAAGAGCAACTACACATTTAGTCTAAGTATATATGAGTCTGACAAAATACCTAACCCAACATCATAAATTCTGCCATACGTTAAACCCACGTGCATATAGGTCTAACAATATATCAACCCAACATTCTTGTGTTTATATATACTTTAAGCCCAAGTACATGCATCCTTGTATTCAGACAGGCAGACATGCATTATGCTCAAGTACATGTTAATATGGCAATATATTAAACCCAACATCATTAAATTCAGTTATATATTAAATCTAAATACATGGGGTGTAACAAGCTGTTAGACTCACTTCCTTTAGGTTTAGAACATTACAGTCTTCATATGTTGCCTTGAGCTAAAGACGAGCTGAAAGTAAAACATGTGGAGGAAACTTCAGGGGCATACAACACCAAAAAACCTGTTTGGTAATTTATGCAGTAGGTTTATCCGTGCAAATTCTGTGATATATGTTT
>Ga0325410_1008575_pt1 | contig 11071 bp, 6 predicted proteins | sample PopdelMetagenome_16_FD_206182 | JGI IMG/M metagenome (GOLD analysis project Ga0325410, IMG submission 206182) | Populus deltoides microbial communities from Bellville, Georgia, United States - Xylem-PdIQD-R3 | ecosystem: Host-associated > Plants > Phyllosphere > Stem > Wood/Secondary xylem...
TCCGCTACTGCTGCCTTACCTGCAGATGACGACAACAACCACGGGCATAGGCACGGGCATGGCCACAGACACAGGAACGGGCATCGGCTCGGAGGCCGCCACGGGCATAACCACGGAGGAAGGCTAGAACAAAATTGTTGTCGGTGGCTGAGTGATGTGGATCCTGAATGTGTGTGTGAATTGCTGGTTCGCTTGCCACCCTTCCTTTCAAAGCCTCATCATGAATACACCGTCAAGATTAATGACTCTTGCAGTGTTTCTTACTCTTGTTAAGTACTGACTGGTTGTTGCCATATACAATATTTCTGGTGGATTTTGTCAGAGATTTGGTGACAGATATATATGGTTTCTCATCATATATACACTGCTAATCAATCATGATCTTCGATCATGAACCTCTAATTAGTTATGGCAATATTTATGATCTAAGATATTTATGTGTTTTCTTTCATTGCTAGTTTCAAGCTCTCGTACTTGCATGTATCTTATAATAATTTCTCTTGAAAATAAAGCGTAATCATGTTCTTATAATTGAGTACAGTAAATTCTCTAGCTAGTTTTGGCAATCTCTTGCTCTAACTCAAACTACAGAGATCATTATTGTAGCATCAATTTTCTGAGCCCATGCCAAATTGTAAAATGCTTCTCATAATTGAGTAATAATTAAATTTCCTCTGCCATGTGTTTTTGAGAACACGTTGTTAAAGAGAGAGTTGGGCTAGCTGCTAACAATGGACCTGCTCTGAGTCCATTATTCTGATTCCAGTACTGGTCTAAAGGCCTATCACAGATCCTGTCAGAAAATCCATGGGTGCCAAAAACTACAATTTGATAATCTAATCACTGTTGATTGGAGGTGGTCAAAAGTATAGCCTCTAAAACTATTCACTTCTAATCACTGCTGATTTGATAGTCTTTATCCCTTTTAGATTTGCTTCGTGCGTTGATCTTGTGCAACATCATCGTTCTGGCAATTAAGATCTGTCTATGCTACTAGTTTGTGATTGATTCTTCATGAACAAAGCTTGAAACATGATTTTTGTTGATTTTTTATGTTGTTTTTCATGTTTCTAGCTAGCATGTTCAGTAAATTTGTATGTTGTTGCATTTTTGGACGTTTTTACCAGACAACATACAGTCATTAATGGAGGAGCCTAACGGTGAGATTATGGTATTGAAACTGGGACAATATGATACTGAACATACAGTCAGAGCGATCCAAGGAGCAAAAGAAAGAGATGTAATTAAATTGTTTCCAGTAATCTCCCAAAAAACATCCAATACAAAACCTCCCGGTAATGGGATAATGTTATTGCTGATGACTCCTGCCTTGCTAGCCCTCTACTTAGATAATATTGTATATGATACCACTTTCTAAAGTCGTTAATTAGCCATATTGAACGGCTATGCCACAAGGCATTGTTGAATATAGCCCATGTTTTTGGCTACGCTAGCTATGGCGGGGACCTTATCAGCAGGAACACCACAGAGGAGTTGTCCCACAATGGCAGTGCTGGGTCTGGCCACAAGCATTTCCCAGGCATGTTCTGCTTCCTTTCCCGACTTTTGGAATACTTCAGTGGCATCAAGTCTATGGATGTCCCACCCCTTGATCTTCCTAAGCCGATTAATCTTTTCCCACTGACGGCAAGCTAACTTACATGTATTCTTTTTGACATCACATATTGCTTCATGAAGTAGTCTGGCACGGTTTTCTTCATCCAAAAATGCTTCAGCTCTAAAGTACTTGTCGAATTCAGGAACTCCAATTGACCTCCTGATCCCCGTAGAATAATCAGCGTAGGGATCGAAAATGTTTCTGACCTCATCGATCATCCCCACACTAACCATCTGCTCGACTCGCCTCGAAACAAATTTATGTAGCACAGGCATTGATACATCTACCCAAAGGAAGCAACAATCATAGTTCAACCGTAACCTAAAATCCTCATCATCCATCAAGGCCTCAATGTATGAATTGGAACCTCCAACAATGATCGGGAGCAATCCTCGAGTCGAAATTGATTCGACCGCCAAGGAAGCCGTGTGACAGTAATTTGTTGCTGTAAAGTCCACAGTAGGATTTGCTATTCCTAACAAATGGTGAGGGACACCAGATTTCTCTTCCTCAGCAACTTTGTTAGTGACGATGTCAAGTCCTTTGTAAACCTGCATTTTGTCGGAGTTTATGATTTCTGCAGGGAACTGGGTTGCAAGTTCAATAGAGAGCCGAGACTTGCCAGTTCCAGTAGGCCCCATTACTATCACAACCTTCTCCTTTTGCCGGATTCTGGGACTTGGCATGTCCATTTTGAGCATACCAGGAGGGATATCAAGCATCCGACTTGTTTGTGGGCACAGGGACTGACAAAGGTTCATCATCAACCTGTTTATACAAGCCACAATGTTCTAAAGCTTGTTAAATGTTAAAGATATACGTGCATCAATCTGAAAAGATATACGTTCATAACGCATGAGATTAAAGTTTTTTTTTTATATAAAAAAAATCACCTTCTGATCAGTACAAGTTCAAGAAGTGGCAGGCAAACCCTTATCTCTCCAATGTCAATTCTGTTGCAACTTGAGCAATGAGAGTTAAGTGAGCGCTTCTAAATGAAAACTAGAAGCTAGTTGAGGAGATGGATATCGTTTTCCTTCCAAGTTTAATCTAGCTACTGCACAAGTCATCACAAGATGCGGTATTTATAGCTAGGCTTGTGCAAATTGATCAATTAAGCACAATTCCTTGCTTTTTTCCTCCTAACTTTACTAGCTTTTCGGATTATCTGACCTCCTTTTTTCGCTGAGAATGTTATCTTGGCGTTCTCATATATTCTCACAAAGAGGGAAAAAGAAATTAAAAGTAAGGCTTGGACCATTCAGTTACGCGGAAGGATGATCAAATGGGAAGAAAGAGATTCCTATCCACGGTGCTTTAACATTAAAATACACGATGAAGATTTTATCTTGCATTGACACTGGTATAGGTTTGTTGCTTTTTATCACCTTTCCTGGAAGGATATATAGAACAAGATAGGATTACAAATTCTTCCTAGGGAAAAACATGCCTTAACGACTAATGGTTTTACAAGTTGCTTCTTTTATAGATACTATTTTCATGGCGATATTTAGTAAATGCATGGATCCTTTAAAAAAGAAGCTGCCATGGAAGTTGACTTTAGTCAAATCATGATGCTCCAATTCTTTCACATGAAAGTTATATATACGCGCGCAGGGACGGTACTTCATCAACCTTAAAGTTGACTCTAAGGTCGTACACCATGAAAATGAAACTTCACAAACAAAAATTCCTACAGTGACAAGAGAATGTTAGGCCTGGTTGGAGCCGACTATGAATTCGCTTTTACCTCTGATTCCCTAGAAAACAAGTGGTCATCGGTGAAACAGCTGTTTGAATTGCCTGCTTTTGGCATTCACCAGGGATGGTTATATATGTCTTTGGTTAGACACCGCCAATTTCATGACACTAGCTCGCCCTACCAATTGATCGCCGGTGTGCGCTTTTACTTGATCACTAGGCTACTTTTTGGAATAATTTTGTTAAAAAAGTATTTCTGTATTGCTAACGCGTGTTTTGAAGAAGAAAAATTGCGTAGAGATTGAGTAAATCCAAACATGACCTAGATAAATAGGGTGAAAAAAACATAATTTGACTAAAATAATTTTAAATTGATATTTTTTTTAATATTAAGATGATAATATATTGGATTAATATGAGTCAACTCAGGTTAACATGTAAAATTCACGACCTGATTTATAAGACTATGATAACATTATAGAAAGCAAATAAAAAAAATATATTGAAATCCAATTCTCAATCAACCCAATATTGAAGAATAAAATTGCAAAAAAAATCAATTAAAAAAATAAAAAAACTTGAATTAACCTGAATTAACCTCCTAAATCCGAATCATAAGATCATGATAACCCAATAAAAAGTAAATCAAAACAAATTATGAAGCTCGATTCTCAATTAATCCAACAATATTGAAGGATAAAATTAAAAAATAAATAAATTAAAAAGAACATAAAAACTCGAGTCAATCCTATTTTACCCACCAAACCCTTGATCACTCGAGTCATAAGACTAGGATTACCTTATAAAAAGAAAACTAAAATAAATTATGAAGCCCAATTCTCATTCAACCCAAATGGTGAAAGATGAAAATGAAAAAAAAATTGATTAAAAAAAGGGAAAAAAACCATGAGTCAACTAGGTTAATTCGCAAAACTCGTGACTCTAGTCATGAGACTAAATAACCTCATAAAAAGTAAATTTAGATATACTATGAAGCCCAATCCCCAATAAATATAATGTTAAAGGTTAAAATTGAAAGAAAAAAAAACTAAGTTAACTCGGTTTAACCCGTCAAACCCTTGTCTTGAGTCATGAGACTGAGATGAACCTATAGAAAACAAAACAAAATAAATTGTGAATCCTAAATATCAATCAACCCAAATAGTGGAGGATGAAATTGAAAAAAATCAATCACAAAAAAAGACCACAAAAAACCCAAGTTAACCGTGCTAACCCGCAAAACTGTTGACTCGAATCATGAGATTTAGATGACCTCATAAAAAATAAATCAAAATAAACCATGAAATTTAATCCCCGATAAATCTAATTTTAAATGATAAAATTTTAAAAAATATATATTTTTAAAAAATACAAATTATTGTTCCGATACTCAGTGAAGAAGAATAATGATTTTCCCTCCTCACTTAGTTCTTATTAATAAATAGTAATAAGTTCCCTCAATATATAGGTAAAGATATATTAAGTGAGCATGGCTATCCCCTAAGCTCTATACTACTTCGCTACGATTCATGTATTTTTTTCAGTAAAAAAATAAATATACGAGCTTTTCTTTGAGATGATTCATTGTCCAAGTCTTGACGTGAAATTGATTTTCACTGTCCATTACATGAGATGATTCATTGAGAAGCTGCTTTTATCATTCTTGGCCGGTGTGATTTATCCGATGGCATATTTGCTCCTAAAAGGAACAACCTTGTAGCTGTAAATGGTCCAAAGCATTGCTGTCCTTATCCGAAGTTCATCGTTTCGACTGTTTCTTGAATTCTTTTGTGCCCGCCGAGGTCAAATGCTGGCCATCCAAACCAAAACTATGTTGTTTTTTAGAGATTATTTCTCATTGTTTGAGCCTGCGTGATGGAAACAGTGATGATATAAACTCAAAACTCCCTTCCATTTTAATCCAAGTTAAGTCAAAGCCGAAAGACTAATCAAGCCATGAGAAATGAGTTCGAAGAATCTTTAAAAATTACAAGGAAATACAGGGACAAACTGAGAAAAATGAATCTAGTGCTCGTGATTGAGCATAATTAAGCATGGCCTCTTAGCCCATGATTGGGTCAAGGAATATTAGACAGGTCAGTCAGTATTTTAAAATAAGTTCTCCTTTTCAAGTTCTGATATAGACTTGACAACACCTAACAGATGTCTGGGGCTCAGGGGCTACTAGGTAGTAGAGTGGAAGAGAAGAGGTTTGGATAATGATGTTCAAGGAATTTCAACAGTTATACGTATTAGGCAAAAGAACAGGCACCTGTAACATGTAAGGAGAGACGAGACATTCAGCAGAAATGTGAAGATTACAAGGGAAGATTGACCAGCAAATTTCGACAGAAAACCCTAAATACGTCTGATGAGAGGGGGCTATTATGTTTGAGTGAACTGCCAAGGTTTCAGATGAATAATTCACACCAAGTTTCTGGCTGGCTTGCCCTCCTAGCTTGAATTTATTCAATCTGTTCATCTCAAGTTAGCAAGTTCGAGGTAAAATCAGCACTCCCTTTAATATCCTATGGCCTTCATCGGTTTCAAAAAATTCAAGAGAGTTTAACTTTGATTTATTTTATAGAAAAAAGTCTGAAAATTAAGTATTAGAAAACTTGAAGTTTATATACATTATTTTATAAAAAGATTTATTAGAAGTTAGGGTGGTATAATTATGACCCAATTATATTTATAAACACCCTTATCTAAATCATTCACTAACCACCTATAAAATCAAAATCAACTGAATCAAAAAAACTAAGTGGAACTCGATTTATATTTTAGGTATTTTTATAGAAAAAATTATCACCATTAAAATCATTTCGTTGAATAAGACTCGTTGACACAAAAATCGTTTATTTTTATCATTGGGTTGTGGTGAATCGATAACTTTCTTTTTCTATTACCATAATCTAATGACTTCTCTCCCTTCCCTCGTATAAGAGACTAAAAAATAAAAAAAATAAAGTTTAGAACTAAAATAAAATTTCGAAAAACCAAAGGTATTCAATAAGATGAAAAATGAAAATAAAGGGATGAAAAAGAACTTTGTCATGCTAAATTTAGTTGGTCAACTGATTTTTTTATTTTTTACACTTTGGTTGTATATCTTTTAATTGTGTTTTTGTTGGGTTTTCGAAACACATACACACAAAAAAAATAATAAATTTAAAATTTTTCAGAAGTCCTAAGGATCCAATTAGACAGATTTAGAGTTGTTTACAACTTTGAATAATTGCTTCAAGGTTGAATTGTCGCAAACCACAAGCCGTCTAAGTATCCGATCTCTAACGGTAATCCACACGAATCAAAAATAAGAAATCTCTTAAATATTTTTAGAAGAGAGAGATTGTTATACCTTAGAGTGCTAACTCTTTTCTTTTGTGTTTCATATGTTTTTGTATTGCACTCTACTCACCTTAGAAAATAAAAGGCATATAATTCTATTTTTAGAAAAACCTAAAAACCCTATAAATGGTGAAATATCAATTTATTCCTTAAATAATATCATATATATTATTTTAGACTAATTTTAGAATTTTATTCAATCAAGTACTTACTTGATTGTTTTGTAGGTCTAGAATTGTAATTCCTTATATTAATTACATTGTAGTCTTTAATTTCTAAAATTTATTTACAATCAAGCCACACTTGATTAATCATCCTATTTTAATTTCTAACCAATGGTTCTTATGTATGTGACTCATTAGGTTCCCTAATAAGTCAGTCCAAATATAAATCATAATTATAAATAAAATAAGATTAGATAATTTAATTTATTATCAATATTTTTAAAAATAATTAATTTATATTTAAAGATCAAATACAATATCTATTAATTGTCATGATGCCCCAATTATTAAGAAAATGAAAGTTATAAGTGGTTTGACTTAAATTTTTAGTAACTAGTTTCTCAGTGTAATTATTACTCCTTCATAAAAAATGTTTTAATTTAGACATTATAATATGGAGTATATCTGCTTTGTTACATCATGTTTGTTCTCAACATTATACAAATTGATTATTTGAATAAGATTTTAAAACTCTTTTCAAAACTTATTCCACATTGACTAAGGATTTCACAATCAATATCTTTTGAGAACAAATGAGATATTTTTTCTAATTCACTTAGAGTGATGAATCATCCTTTGATTACTCAAATACCTTCACATAGTTATGTTATATTCAATATATACCATTTTATTACCTTTGATGAGGACAGTGTATACTTAGAATCAAAGTATAACATTCCTTATACAAGATAACTTAATGATTTCAAGTCTAATGATCACTTACACAACTATCATGTGAGCATTTTCATAGACATAAGTTCAGTATATATATCATCTGATAAACACCTACATATTAGTTTCAGGTATCCCTCATACCTTAGTTTATGAGAACAACTCTAATTAATCTCATAATTATATTCCTTTCATAAAGAAAAGAATATAATATGCATGGGTCTCAACAACTCTAATTAATATCGAATCTTAATATAACATTGATCGAAAGCATTTAGGAACAATACTTTGATACTATTAAATAGCAAGATATTTATAGATTCCAAAGTTATAGAGAATCTGTTAGTTTCCTTGTACATAGTATTATCCTACGTAGAATAGGAATCCATGGAGAAGGAGTTCGTGTAGAATAGGTTCTCTTAGCACCCTGTATATAAGTGTTGTTCTGTTGTAAAGATTTATCAATAAAAACAGAGGAATATTTCATAAAAAGAGAACCTGTATTTACCGTAATTAACAGATAGAATAATATTCTTATAATTATAATAATTTTATAATTTTTTATGAAAAATACTTTTATCCTACGAACTTATCATTATTCTAGATTCATTAATGAAATATAAATGAATATTAAAGGTAAGAAAAAAAACCTTTACTAGTAGTAAATATATTATACATGAACAGAATCAGTATTAAATAGAACCAACAGACTGTTTGCCCCTTCTACTATAAACCAAACACCCATTTTAACTAATGAAAGAAAATGAAGAACTATGGGAGAAAACTTCAGGAAGGAAACGGTGCCCTGTTAGAAGCAAGCACTTGATGCTATAAAGCAAGCAGGATTTCTCCCACTCCTACCATCCATGATTTTGCTGATAGAAATTTTGTAGATATCAACATAATATTCTATTAAATTTATTTTTTTTTATTTTAAAAGTATTTTTAAAAAAATAAAAAAATTCCTTCAAATTAATATATTTTTAGTGTTTTTATAACATTTTGATGTATTAATATCAAAAATAATTTTTAAAAAATAAAATATATATTATTTTAATATATTTTCAAATAAAAAAACTTTAAAAAACTATTACAAGAACAGATTCCAACGTTTTATTCCTTGTTATCAATGAAACATTTTATTCGCACCCAAAAAACAAAAAACAAGAAACAAAGCAGAGACAGAGACAGAGGCTTTGGTTTGTTTTATTTACAAGACTCGTGTAAATATTAGAGCTTATCGATCAAAGTTGGAAGGCCATGGAGAACATTCAACGATTCATAACTAATGTGCTCATATATCTCACATCTCAGTAATTTCCCTGCTTATTTTGGCTCTTAGGAAACCTAGTTTCATGAAAAGAAAAACGAAGAGGGAGAGGAAAGAAGCGAAAAGGGCAAGCTGATCTCCCATCAACACTGATTACCAACGTGATGTGTTGCCCCGTATGAAAGCCTCTTCCATGGCCCTCATGACTGAAATTAGCTCTCCTTCAAATACGTCATTGCCTGCGAAACTTTCGATGTTCTGCGCTGGCGCTGCACTTCCTCCGGCTCGGTCGCAGAGCACAAACCGACAAACAGGGCATTTCCCATTACTCTTCGCCCATGGCACAATACATTCCTCATGAAACATATGGTTGCAAGGGGTCACCATTACCGACTCTTTGGGCTCAAAATCTTCTAGGCAGATCGCACATCTTTTGCCATCATCTTCTGTCTCCTGTGCCCTGTCTTTAACAGCATCAATGGCACGGTCTCTGTAATACAAACTCAATCTTGCTGTCATCTTTTTCGGGATAGGGTTATAGGTTTCTTTCTTCAGCTGTGCCAACGCTTTGTTTTGCTCATCTTGGGTTGATCTGGATCGATCCGCTTGTGTAGATGAAGAGGCTTGCCAATTTCGTTGGCGTGAGGGCCCTGGTAGCTCTCTTGCCAGTCTGGTATTTAGGAAAAGAACTTGCACGGGTGAAGCTGGCTGCATAGAAAATCTGCCGTGCACTAAATGTTAAATAACTTCTGAGAAATTCACGCGCGCACAATCTAACAAAAGGCTTTGCATTTAGCTATACTAAACAAACATTTAACAATCACATCGAAGCTCAGATCTTCTGATACTGAAAGTTACTCAATGAATGACCAAACATAAGTTTCAGCTCATTTTGTGTATGATTCTTAGTTCCGTAATACTTTAGGGTTCCTCGTATCTGCCTTTTGTACTAAAACTGAAGATCGTTGCAGATCCTGGGCAAAGCCTCAATATATATAGATGGAGAACTCCATTGGAGCAATCGATAGGTTGGGGGTACGTTTAATTGGGATAGAGATGATCGTAAATCTGTCCTTTTCTTTTAAATTTATAATACCATCTTAATTTAAAATGTTAAGTCTAAGAGTTGAGTAATTTGCACACGTTAAACATTGATTATTCGACATGAAAACACTATAATAACACAAATAGTTTTTCACCAGCGTCGTGAAAATTAAACAAGTTTTTATTTTGTTTTATGAAAATAAAAATAAATACTTCTAACAATATAAATGATTTAAATTCTTGAGAGAAATCTTGTTTCTTCGATCAAAATTCTTCTTCTTTTATTATTCATTTCTTTATCTTGATGATATAATTTAATATATAATCATTAAGAGGAATTTAAATAGCACCAAAAAAGAAAAACTCTAATCTTAATTTTTTATTTAAAAAGAATGATATGAATTAACAAATGGTTTTTTAAATATCATGGTAAATCACGAGTTTATGTATTTCAGAACTAAACAAAAGCATGCATGATATACATTATATATCGCAAAAATTAGTGGTTACCCAGCTAGACCGAGAGGTACTGTTATGGCTCTTTCCTCCACCGCCGGCCGCCATGGATCTTGTGAACCTCCTCTATTCGGCTCCTGCTCACAAAACACATATCGTTGTTAATTGCCGTCGTCTATTGCATATCCTATCAATCATGCATCTTGTCAAATTTTTTGCCACATTAAACCATTCTCTTTCAAATTAATCCAACACACACATATAAAACCGTATACTGTGTGTTTGTATATATGTGCCAGCTCTTTGCTGCATGTTCGTGTCTATTTAAATCTAGCTTGATAAATACTACTCACCGGACGGGCTTGGGAGGCGGAGCGGCGGAAATGGGAAAACGTGGGCATCCTTTGATAATTCCTGCTACTGTTGTTGGGAGCATAGGTATCATCATAGTCTTGTTCACTGTACCAATACCATTGGGTTTGCGTGATATTGTTGGTGCTGCTGTTCATGGTGACTTCCAAGCACCCAGCAGAGACGATGATGATCAGAAATTCTGCCCTTAAAACAAAATATCGGTGGTTTTTCTAATGGGTCTTGTAGCTTTTATTCCTTTTCCTTTCGAATGCCATTTTCCCAGTGAATATAAGTGATGAATCTGGTTCCTTCTCAGTACGACTCAAGCGGCGTTATGCTATATTTACTTTTATGTTTTAAAAATATTTTTAAAAATTTTAA
>Ga0325410_1008580_pt1 | contig 11069 bp, 7 predicted proteins | sample PopdelMetagenome_16_FD_206182 | JGI IMG/M metagenome (GOLD analysis project Ga0325410, IMG submission 206182) | Populus deltoides microbial communities from Bellville, Georgia, United States - Xylem-PdIQD-R3 | ecosystem: Host-associated > Plants > Phyllosphere > Stem > Wood/Secondary xylem...
AAATTTTTTTGTTTATGTTTTATTTTTGAAGATATTATTCTCATTTATCTATATTTTTTTATACAAATGAACTTTATTTTGCAAAATAAAAATATTCATTTTCAAATATTATTTCTTATATGTTTGACCTGTGTAATATTTTTATAGGGTGTGAGTTTATTCAATCAATTTCATTCATATTTCTATTTCTATTATTTTTTTTATTTATTTAGATAAATAAATTCAGTAAACACAATTCAGTGAATATCTTATTTTATGTGATTGAATGTCTTGATCTATACTCATCTCTTAATTTTTTCAATTTTTTTTTTGTTATTGTTAACAAATTTTTTTTTTATTTATTTACATGGATGCTTGCATAGGATTTTTTATTTGAACTTTGAATTTTTCTATGAAAAAATAACATCAAGATAGCCTGCATTAATTACCCAATATTTTTTTGAATTTTTTTTTTAATCTGGGATGAAGAATGGGTTAAATAACTAGTTAATTGATTCAGAATGATGGATAACTAAACATGGTGGTGTAGTTACTGATAGGATCGGGTGCAGCTCCCTCTCAACAATTGATACAAAGAGTATTCATGGATAGCTTGTCAAAAGCTTGTGACAATGGAGTTAGGCCTTCTACCTTTTCTTTCATTTTCTTCTTGCCATACCGAGGAAGTTCCTTGTTAGCAGACATAATATTACACATATATTAGCGATAATATTATTTTAATCTTTGTATATTTATAATGAAGAGAAAGTCATCATTGGTTCTCCAAATCCAGCCCTCAACTTATTATTATTCATATCTATTTACAAAATTTAATGGGCTGTAGCCTGTAAGTAAGAATATAAGGCAAGAAGATCAAAAGCTTAACAAATTATAAAAAGATGAGCAAATTAACAAGTATATTTTTGAAAGTGTAACAGGCTAGCTAACAGCATTCATGACATCTTTATTACATTTGATACATGTGTTGTAACTGTAATAAACAAAGGATACCATGTGTGTGCATGGCATCTTTATTCAAATCTATTAATATTATAATCTAGTGTACGAATCATATTCACTTCGAAGTAGCAACTTTTCCAACTGGTGACCTAGAATCACGAAGATGCTTCTCTCTTGACAGTAATTTAGCCATCCTATACAGTCAAACAAAAAAAAAAAAAAATCAGCAAGATGAAATAAGATGCCATAGAAATCACTATAATATATAGACTTGAGCAGATATATACTTTATGAGAGCCTCTTCATTTGTCATCTTATCAGTAGGTGTAAAGATTCCAGTGCCTAAATCCACCCTTGATACTGGTTTTTTCAACAATTTCTCACCCACTTTCACAAGATTCTCCAAATTCTCTTTCGTGGCAACATCCATGGACGAAAGTGTTCCGGTCAGCGTGTCATCCTGCATTTCACACACATCTTATAGTCAGGGTTCTTCGTTTTCTAGTTTTTAGTTTTAATTACTTCGTGGGAGAATATAATTTGATATCTTGAATAACCACATGAGCGTGATATATACCTGAATTCGAAGATAATTTTCCTCAGAGTGGAGGGCTTGGAAAACAGTGGAAACATGGAGATCAACCATGTCGCCACTAGCTTCTGTAAACACATCCACTAATGGAGTAGAATTGTCACTTGTCAACCATCCCAAGATACCCCACTTGGCCGCTTCATCTGCATCATACTTTTCTTCAGATTTTGCTGTACCAGTCCCCAAGGACAGGACTAGGAATCGACCATAATCCATAGGCGCTGTGGGGAAGAAGTCAGGATTCTTCCGAGTGATTTCCTTGGAAACTTCGCTCACAGCAACTAAAGTCTGGAAATTCAAAAGGAAATTAATGATAGGATTCATCAATATGTTACGAGTTATGCAAGTTAAAGAGCTGAAGATAAATGATGGACATACTGGATTATTTGCTGCTACACCACCATCAATCAGATTGAACTCTCTGACTTTGCCTGACGGGTCCTTGGTTTCAAAATAATGGGCAGGGAAGTAAGTTGGGGCAGCTGAAGTCCCGATGCATATATCAGATAAAAGGGCATCCATGGATGGGTCATTCTTCACCTAAAGAATAAAGCGGTACGTCTTGTAAGGACATATATTTTGCAGTGTGAAACGATTCTTTCTCAAGGAACACATAGAATTTTAAGAGTTGTTTTTGTATAAATAACGAACCTGATAGCTTGAAAAGATTGTTGGCTGAAGGCGCTTGATGTCAAAAGTTGGGATCACAATGTTTGTCATGGTCTGGTGCAGGCGTTTATCTCCCATTTTTTCCTTGGCAATGCTATGCAGAAATTTGCCATCGTATTTTGGTCCTCTCAAACTCGTGATCAGTTTTCCAGCAGAAGCCAATGGAGACCTATTGCCAGAGAGTATACAGTTAGTATCTAGACATTTGAGTGAGGAAAAAAAAAAAAGTTTTAAAGCAGTACTTGATATACTATATTTAACTCTTTGTTATGGCATTCATATCTGGGATTATTACCCGTCCTGGGGAAAGATTTTAGGGCAGTTCTCAAGGTAGAAGTCATTAATGTCTTTGGCGGCAAATAAAGGGCGGTTTTGCTCATTAGGGGCAGCTAGCATAGCAGTCACGAGGCCACCAGTGCTGGTGCCTGAAATCACATCAAAGTAGTCTGCAAGTCTTGCGTCTGCACCATCCAGCTTCTACAATTTGAATAGAAAACATACTAGTCAGTGATGGGAGATGAAATTACGGATTATTTTATACCTGGAAAGAGACATTACAATTATATTCCGATATAAATAAACTATTATCCTGCATGCAAGTGTGATGTATTCTTTTGATGAAACTATTAGTAAAAAGGCAAAAGCAAAAGCATAAAACTACAAAACAAACAGCCTCGGTACGGTGGAAGGTGGGCAAAGGCTGCCAGCAACCTCAAGTGGACCAAGGAATCGTTCCCTGTAGTTTCTTATTCTACTCTATTTTATATATTATCATCATGAGCTAGCACACGCATAAAAAAATGGATGATCTTGCAGGTCTATTTGACATGCAACTATACGTCCTTGAAGAGACCGATTTCTAGACTACCTGAAGCTCGGACTCTAAAAAGGCAAGGATAGTTCCTGGTATGATTCCTCTTATTCCACCTCCATCGATGCTAAGAACAGTGATTTGGTTTCCAAAAGTTGGGGGTTGAATGGGTGATCTTAAAGTCTCGATATGAGAGATCGAGGAGGAATTCAAAGGCATGGCTAGGTAATAGTACTGATCGAGAGCCTAGAAGCGGAAGAGTTGGAGGTGTTTAGCTTAAACTTTCTGAGAGCCTTGGGAGATGTATATAGCTAGTGCTGAAATCTAATTAAGTTTTGAAACTTGTAATTTCCCAAAGGGAGTGTGGAGGTATTTATAGACTTCTGTGCTTCATGAAGCATGGAATTTTCAATAAAGTTGAAAGATTTTACTCCCCCAAATTTGACCTTGTGTAATTTTCCTGGACGGGGTCAATTTTTTAATGAATCCTGATACTATGCTGACGCGGTTCAAGTTGGACCATAAAGTTAAGGACGAGAGAACATTTGAAGATTTCAAATTTATTAATCAAACAAAGATGACAACGAAATGGGAATGGTAGGTTTTCTTCCACACAGCGAAATAAATTAATTCAAAACCTTGTTAACAAGTCATGTATGCAACGAAAAAGCAGTCAATTACAACCACTCTAGTTGCTTTCATGATTGAAAAAGGAAACATTGAGGCATATCTATCTATCTATCTATGCGCGTGTGTATTATTTTCAAAAGGAAACATTTTCGAGGTGATAATCATGAAATTTGAAGAAACATGTGTTTGGGAAATTTTGTAACCAAAGTTTCGTCATTATAGGCTATAGCTAAAGGTAAAAACACAGAAAAAAAACCTTTTCTTTATTTTTAATTGAAAGAAGATTGCATAATCTATGAAGAATAGTATGAAAACCACATATATATAGTTTTCGTAATTTTTGTTTCAACGACCATACATGCCTTGGAAAATGAATGTTGTAGACTGGGATACCACATATTAATTAATGACTGCAGTAGATTAATGTTCGCTTTGTAGAATATCCTTTAACTTGTTAGTTTCTTCGGGGGGGCCTTTGGTGTGTTCCAGATACTATAAATCAGTTACTGTTTCAATTGCCAACATTGATGAATGCCAGATTCAAGATAAAAACATGGTATCTTCTTTTAGATAGTATTGCTTGAAGTATTATTAGATGAGTTCTTAATATATAATTTTTATTATTTTTTAATATATGTTTTTAATAAAAGTTTTTTCAGCTTAAAACTTATATATGCTCATATTATTTTGTACTTAATTTTTATAAAGTAGAATGAGGGTGATAAGATTTGTGACCTCTTGATCAACAAAACTCTGATACCATGCGAAATAATTATCTCAACTCAATAGTTTAAACAATTAGATGAGTTTTCAATATGATTTATATTATTATCTAACACATCCCCTCAAATAAAAGCTCTTTTGGTTTGAAATTTACACGAGCTCACATGCACTACATTGTGCTTAATTTTTATCAAATAGAATGAGGTTTGATGGAATTTGAATTCGTGACCGCTTAATTAATAAGATTTCGATACCATATCAAAGAAGTATCTCAACTCAATAACTTAAGTTGTTAGATAAAGATCTTATTTACATTATTTTTTTAATAAAAAATCATGTTTTTCTTTAACTGTTCACTGAATGTCAACTTGGTTAAAGAGCTATGAAGATTTTTTTTTAATTACACGGTAATGATCTGCTAGATTCATGTTTGCTGATGTTCTTAGATAGATTGTTCACAATGTAAATTTTTTACTTTTCCTTCTTCTATGCTATTGTTTTTATTTGAAATCCCTTTGTTTTTCTTTCCTATTCATCCTCTAAATGGCTAGTTTTTTTTTATCAATAATATTTACCGATTACCATAAAAAAAAAAAAAGACTATTAGAGGTCAAGGTATCGTTCCCATGACGGAAGGACAGACTTTGAGATCTTGAAGATAAGAACGCAAGGATATCAAGTCCTTGGCAATTTCTCAAATCAAATCTGCTGGCCGTCTATGGGGACTTAAGCAACATTGTCTCATCTTTTTTGCAAAATAGTTTTGTATTATGTGGTTTCGTGTTGTTCATTTCTTGTATTTAATTAAATAGATGATAACGTTAACAAAGACCAAATAAGAAGAGACTACTGGGAAATATTAATTGAAACAAAGGAGAGAGTTCTGCAAGGAACATTCAAGACTTTTGAATTTGAAATCAGACAGGAAAATCTTCAATTCAAATGTCATTAGTTTGTGTCCGAAGTGTTTAGCTAGGGAGCATAATTTTCTCTCACATGATTTCGGGTGAGCCAGCCACATTCCCAATGAATTTTTAATTTTATTTTTATATTTTCAGTTCATTTTTAATATGTCGATATTAAAAATAATTTTTTTTAAAATATTTTATTTTGATGTATTTTTAAATAAAAAACGCTTTGAATCGCAACCACCATCACAATCCCATACAATCTTCCCATGTTAGTTGTAAGATTTCATTCCTATTATATTTCACATTGAATCAATACGTTATCCAGGGATCTAGGGCTATTACATAAGACCAACGTTGGGCTATTATAGAACTAATTAAATTTTATAGCCTTAATGGGGACAAATTCATAATTCATACTGCTCAAACCAAGTACTAGTCTCCTTACTTGACCTTTTTACTTACCGACAAATAAAAAATGCTCAAATATCAGTGCAATGTTAATTAATGGGAAGATTCCATCGTGTTGCCACCTAACTCCACATTTTGCATTTTATAATGGTAGTTGAGATAATGACTCTACTTTTTCAGCCAGCAAGAGAATTAAAAAATAGAGTAAAATATCATGATAATTTCTTAAAATATCATAAAATTATAGTGATTTTTCAAAAGTTTAATAATATTACAAAAATTCCTTCTCATATTCAAAATGTGTTTAATATTGAGGGAATAATTAATTCACTTAAATTTGAAGAGATATTTTTTTTAATACAAAACATGGTTTTTGTAATATTGTCTTAAATTTAAAGAAGAAGTTATGTAATATCTGCAAAATTACAGATAATAACTAAGATTTTTGTAATTTATTTTTAGAAAATTAAAGGCTACCATTGTTATGATAAACTTGAATTTTATAGTGTTTAAACTATAATTAGTGGCATCCTATTAAATATTTAATGAAGCTTATTTTGAAAATAAAAAAAGATAAGACACAAGTGGTAAAATTTATGACCCACCACATAATTAAAATTGAAGCTAACACTATCTCACTTTTGGGCCATAGATGGAATTCTAAAAGTCATAAAAATGAGTTGTAAAGATGAATTGGAAGGGCTACAATCTTTCTAGAAATAGAGAATTTGTTATTCACAAGTTTACTTCCTCAAATTCAGCACACAACCTCAGCAAAAATACTGGCAGATAAGGAAAATGAGTTCCATGTCTTTAAAGGATACACTCAAGGTATATAAACTCAATTATAATAGGTGCTTAGGTGCTTGAAATTAAAAGATCAAGAGCCTGAATTCAAAGTTTCAAAAATTTAAGGACCAAATTGAAAATGGGCATTTAAGGACCAAAACGACGCCGTTTCAAACATGCACTGTTCTTCTTCTTCTTCTTCATCTGACGCTGCAAATCTGCCTGATAATAAGTGAAAGAAATTGAAATTCCGGCATACTAGTCCTACCAAAACACAAAGATCAATCCCTATCTTCATGATGAACACAATCCCGGGAAGATAAGGATAGAATCTCGCGTCCAAGTCCCAGTAAAAAACTAACATCCCCAGACTTATCCTCCTCCCAGGAAATAAGAGATGTACTGGGGAACAACAATTTGTTCTGGCCTTATAAAAAGGATAGCAATAGGCCAGACCAGGGGATTCAGAAAAAAATACTGCAGAGGACAGAACACAGGGGAGAGAAGGGGAGAACAAACAGGAGAGAACGGGGGAGAAAAACCAAAAACCCAAAAACAGAGAAAAACCCAGAAAGCAAAGGATGAAACCAGAGGAGGCCATTAAAAGAAAAACTTAGAGAAAAAGAAGAAGAACACGAAAAGGGGGGGGTATTCCACTTTCTGCTGCCACCCCCCTTCAACCTCCAAAAGCCACCATATAGGCTTTCGTCCAGTGTTGCAAGAGAGTCCTTAATCTCCTCTTTCCCCCTAGTCCAACAGGGACTTCTTCTCTGCGCCACAGCAACAACATCATCCCTGTCCCTCATGGCTGGCTCCCTTTTATGAGAAATATTGCAGCAAAGCTAGTTCATGTTGACAACAACAGGGACTTCTTCTCTTGCGCTAGCTACTCATCCTGCACCGGCCGTGGAATAGCAGCAAGTTGCACCTCCAACGAGCGATCAACCTTCTCTATACTGCACCATGAGCAAACACAGATGGAGCAACAACTCTCTCCTTAGTCGTAGCCTTCAGCAGCCATCCACCGTCCAAAGTAGCATCCTCCTCCACGTCAGCAAAACCCAACCGAAACCAGTAGAGAGAGGGAGGACAAAGAGACAAACAAGAGAAGACAAAGAGGAAAGCAAGACACAGAGGAGAAAGCGTCCGACCAGACAGTGCACCAGCGCAGTCGGCTTCGTCTCTAGGTATGTAAGTTCTTCATTTCCTTCCTTTCCTTTGCATTATAATTCACTCGCTACTGTAGCAGTGAATTATAATTCATTTGGTTGTGTAGCAGGCTGCTTTGTCACGCACGCCTGCTAGTTGGCCGGGTCACTGGCTTCGGCTAGTGGCAAGGCTGAATTGTTTGGGTCCGGCTTAACCTATACGGGTAGAGCTAGATTCAGTTCAATAAAATAAAATAAAATAAAATAAATATAGTTTTTTTTTTTAATCTAAAATTTGTAGATTTATTTATTGGTGTTAGAACTAGGAATACTACACTTTCTGGGTTATTAAATATTTATCAACACTGGAGTTGGAAATATTCATAGGCAAATATTCACAACAAACGACAGAGTCAAGAATATTATAGAAATATCATAAGAATATAACAAAAACAAACTTTTAGCAATTTTAAACAAAACCAGCAATGCAGTTTGCTTCAGGTATGACGTTTAAAGGGTGATAATTTCTTTATTTTTGTGTAACCAATCCCGTACCATTATAATTTTTATTAACCAATTAGGGTTCATAGTGACTATAATATTAGATGACGACTCTTTAAACAAGATCTTTTCCCCCAAAAAACAAGATGCCAAATATCTGTTTCTTTTCCATCATTAGATTAATTTTAATCGGTCGCCGCGATGTCCGAATGTGACAAATACAGTAAAGAAGTAAAGAGAATGAGGCAACACCTTGGAGGAGAAAACAAATAGAACAATTTATGCAAGAGACAACTACCTTTCAAAGAGTCAATTTCTTCAAATCTAGAGTGATGTTAATGTATCACATATGAGTTCTTTTAATTTTACAGTGGAATGATTTCATTATTCTAGGATTCTCAATGAGCTTAATTATGATTATGTGAATACTTTTTTGATTAAATTAATTTAGTATTTATTATTTCATTATAAACTTAATGCTTGTGTACACTTTATCATCGTTTGCATTATTTATGATTCATTTTGAGATTTGGAAGTGATAATCGTTTCATCCTTTGTTTGAAGTACCATAAGGAATCTAAAAGATATAAATGGATATCATGGGTTGGGTGGTGGTTTGGGATTTTTGACACTTAATCAACCCAACTGACTCAACCTGTATACCCTATACTCCCTTTGTCTTTATATTTAATTGGTTGTGGATTGAGTTTAATAGTAGTGCAATGTATGAAAATTAGACATAATATTGAGGGTGTCATGACACCTGCACTGCATGATGTAGGTTTATTTCTAAATATGAATCCATGAAATTTTGCAATATAAACTTAATCTGCGGATATCTGTAACAACTATAAAATATTTAGCTGACACGATAAATCCAACTTGCTCAAGTCCAAAACAATTAAATAGATTTGGTTTATAATTTATAAATTATTAGAAGTTGTGTTTTATAAAATCACAAGCTTTTAGAAGATTATAGGTTTCTCCAAAAATATCATTCCAAGATTTTTTTAAATCAATTTCTTATTCATCTGCAACATAATTAAATAATGTTAATATCCTTCATTAAAGAATTTATATTGAACATTAAGTTTCAACAAAGTTTTAACTTTGTTTGTTTTCTTTTTCGTTTGATCCTTGTGTTCTTTTTTCTCTTTAAGCCTCACTTTATATATAATTCTTTCTATTACTATAAAAAAAAAACAAAGTTTTAATTTTTAAAGTGAACGGATCCCATTTTTAATTTTGAGGTCCTCGCTCCTTAATTAACTGACTCAAACTAAATACCACTACTCACTAGCCATTCTGAAATAATATCATTAAAGTTAAAAACTCAAATGCATGTCTAATGCCAACTAATGGTCAAGAAATATACATAAGATAAGTTGATATGGCATGAAAGAAAAGAGAGGAAGAACAAAAAGAAAAAAAGAATGGGTTGTCAAGGCCTCATTTTTACATTTCTAATATAGTTAGAAAAATCTCTTCGAAATAATTCTAACCACACATTAAAAAATTATTAAAAATAATCATAATTGATTAGGAATTAATTTGGGATTGAAGTAGTTTAGAGTTTCTGTTTAGTTTAATTTAAGCTAGGTTACTTTAAACTCATCAGACCTTATCTCAAATTAATTTAAAATTGATTGTGATAACAAAATAATAATATTAATTTTATTTTCCTATCATAACCAATTTTATTTTTTATTTCATTGTCATTTAGTCAGATTGGTTGTGATCCTTAGTTGACAGCTAAAATCCCGTTTGTTTTTTAGTTTCAAAAGTGTTTTTGAAAAAAATTTAAAATTGTTTTATTTTGTTTCAAATTAATATTTTTCTGATGTTTTTAGATCATTTTGACGCGCTAATATTAAAAATAATTTTTAAAAAATAAAAAAATATTATTTTGATATATTTTCAAATGAAAAAAACAGTAATCACACTATCATTGCTAAATAATTATTTTGCAATAATACAATCAAAGTTATTCTTTTTTTTTTTTTATCACTTTCTTCATATTTCTAAGGAAAACCTTTATGCTTTTGTATTATTTTTAAACTTTTTGCATAATAAATTGCCTCTTTATTTAATAAGATTGGATGAATATATATATATATATATATATATATATATATATATATATATATATATATATATATATATTTGTGTGTGGGGGATAATATGGGAAGATAAGAACAAGTGATTTGTAATTCTACCATACATAACATTTCATTCTAAATAAAATAATTCTTTCAAATGAAATCTGTTACTTAAAAATCAATTCAATTAGATCAGGATTTGGTTCTGGACAGCGTAGAAAGATCATAAAAAATCATGACTGGTGATGTAAGCCGTTCATAACTCGAATATTTATTTATTTTTGGCATTTTCCGATAGAAAACACCTCAAAATCATCTTTACAGCCTTGAAAAAACAATTGGGGTGTGGTCATATTTCCACAGTGATGGAATCAGTTTCGTTTCCACTTGGTTATGTGTTCTATGGCTGCTGCACTTATTTCTCATCGCCGATACTAACTACGCATGGATTAATATTAAATTTTAATTAATTCTGACGAATATAGTTTAACTGCTCAGACTAATCTCAATCAAATTTTAATTTTAATTAATTTTAATACTAGCTTGGTCAAACTTGTGTATCCAATTCGGAGAAACAATTTATGGGTGAAATATGTGTTATTTTATCTTTTGGATAGTTGACACTTTCGTTTTTTTTTTTTTTTTTATCAAATGTAAGAATAAAATAGATTAAAATGAAACAGGCCAGAAAATTAGCAAGTCATATATACATATTTATAAACCAGAAGCAAAAAGGAAACATGCTCTCATTTGTAAAAAATACAGGGAGACATCTAGCTAGAGAGAAAACTAAAAGTATCACATCGGTTAGCTAAGGAACCCAGGATCCAGTAGGTGCCAAAGATAACC
>Ga0325410_1008591_pt1 | contig 11057 bp, 3 predicted proteins | sample PopdelMetagenome_16_FD_206182 | JGI IMG/M metagenome (GOLD analysis project Ga0325410, IMG submission 206182) | Populus deltoides microbial communities from Bellville, Georgia, United States - Xylem-PdIQD-R3 | ecosystem: Host-associated > Plants > Phyllosphere > Stem > Wood/Secondary xylem...
CACGTCTGTGGTCCCTCCTGCAAATCACAGGTTTATCTCATAAATTTTCCTCACTCAAGGATATGTTTTATAATAACCATATCAACAACCAATAAGTCTTTCTTTCAGTCATTTCTTAGTACTTTATATTTTTCTCATTTCACTCATTATTACTGTCATTCTTTGTCCAATCCTAGTTATCATTCCTTTCTTTATATTTGGACTATCACTGTTCAACTATTACCGTCTCGTTTTTGAACGGTTACTGTCTAACCTCTCCTTAGATTTTTAACTATATCTGGAGTTATAGAACTCCGATTCAAGCGAAATTTATGGCATTGGAAAGGTAAGACATGAGGCTACAAGTTCTATGTTTTGAGAAGAACCTAGTTCTACCTCTAAGATAGTCAAAATTGCTCATTAACAAACACTTGGACTGTTACTGTCCAACTGTTACTGTCTCGTTTTTAAACTGTTACTGTCTGACCTCTCCTCAGATGTTTAACTATATCTGGAGTTATAGAACTCCGATTCAAGCGAAATTTATGGCGTTGGAAAGGTAAGACATGAGGCTACAAGTTCTAAGTTTTGAGAAGAACCCAGTTCTACCTCTAAGATAGTCAAAATCACTCATTAACAAACATTTAGACTGTTACTGTCTCGTTTTTGAACTGTTACTGTCTGACCTCTCCTCAGATTTTTAACTATATCTAGAGTTATAGAACTCCGATTCAAGCGAAATTTATGGCATTGGAAAAGTAAGACATGAGGCTACAAGTTCTATATTTTGAGGAGAACCCAGTTCTGCCTCTAAGATAGTCAAAATCGCTTACATCCAGGCATCAATTCATAATCAACTTGAAATGACTCATAAGACCAGGTTTATAATATCTTACCTAGTGCGAATCAAGGCTTCGATCCCACCTTTTCTTTCTAATGACAGCCGACCCTCCCTTCTTCTCTTCTTGTTTAATTTTTTCTTGTTAATCCCTTTCCCACCAGGGTTTATTTTACCTATAACCCTCAATCTGGGATGGGTTCTTGAAATTTTGGTGTTTCTCTCTTGATTTGTAAAAAAAATAGATATAAAAACTCCCTCTTTTCTTTCTTTACGTAGCTGCAGATCTGTTTTTGGTGAGAATAGGAGTATTTATGCTCTATAATTATTCTTATTTGCATTTAGGCCCTATTTTCAGTGTATTCGTTCTTGCCCCCACTTCTTTTTAGTTTAGTTTATTTTCTTTAATTTAATCCAGCCTTGGTTTTTTTCTCGGGATTTACAGGGACTTACCTCTGAGAAGTGGTGTAGGCAATCAGTTGATGATGTAAGCTGCAGTGTTAAAGGCGTCAACCTAGAAGCGAGGAGAAATGTGAGAATGAAAAGTAGCGCCAAACCAGTTTCAGTCACATGACGATGTTTTCTTTCAGTGCGACCATTTTAGGTAGGAGTGTGTGGGCAAGATAGTTGATGATGAATGCCCGAGGTACGAGGATGAGTTTTAAAGCAGTTGCTAGTAAATTCTACGCCACAATCACTTTGAAAAATTTTGATGCGAGAAGAATATTGATTTTCAATAAATTTTTGAAATTGAATAAAGGTAGCATAGAAGTCAGATTTCAATTTCAAAGGATAAAGCCAAGTAAGACGAGAATAATCATCAATAAATAAAACATATTAGTTATAACCCAAATTAGATTTTACGAGTGAAGGACCCCATATATCACAATGAATTAGATCTAACACATTTGGCGACCTATGTTCATTATTAAAATAAGGCAAACGATGGTTTTTTGCAAGTTGTCATTTATCACATAACTTAAGAGATGGCAATAAGGAAGTCAGATAAAGTTGTCCTTTTTTATTTAATAAAGAAACAACAGAATGATTCTCATGTCCAAGGCGTGTATGCCATAAATCATATGAAGCATGAAGAGATTTATTTTTAAGGACAAAAATAAATGTAGAATTTCCACGCTCTAGCGCATATAAGCCTCCATCACGTTTATCGGTTGCCCCCACCTTTCCCGTTTGGTAATTCTGAACAGTGAAAAAATTATTAGCAAAGGTAACTGATAAAGGAAAATCATTTGTTAATTTACTAATGAATAAAAGATTTTTAGTAAGGTGAGAAACAACTAAAACATTTAACAATTGAAGATTTGAGGAAGGGGAAAGATTTCTTGTGTGGGTAATGGGTAAGGACGCACCATTCCCTACAATTACACAATCCTTACTCATGTAGGCTGTGGTTTGCTCTAAATTTGAGTGGTCTGGAGTCATGTGAGCTGGAGCCTCTAAGTCCAAGAACCAGTCAGATTCTGCAAGGTATGCTGTGGGTTCATGCCTATCATAACACTGCTTACATCGGTCTGCATAGTGTCCTTCCAGATGGCAGATTTGGCAGCGTGGTGGACGACGACCTTGGTTGGTGTGGACATGACTTTGTTCATGACTAGGAGAGTCGCTATTGGACCTATGTCCATGGCCATGTTTGTGGCGAAAGGAGCTACCTCCACGATAAGAAGAGGTCTTGTTGGCAGTGAATGCTGCAACTCAGGATGCCAGAGTCTCTTGAGATTTTTGAAAAATTTCAAAACTCTCTACTTTAGAGACGAGGTCAGAGAAGTAGGGGAGAAAGGTTTGTGCCATATGGCTAGTTAAGAAATTGGAGAAATCGAGCTCAAGACCACAAAAAAAACTAGTGAACTTTATTTGTTTCATCAATTGGGCGACCAATTGCATGAAGCTGATCACATAAAGCTTTGAATGCATGGGAATAGGTAGTGACTGGATGGGTGCCACGCTTCATCAATTATAGATCATCTTTGAGACAAATTTCATGGTCCTTGGAGCGGTGGCTGAAGGTGTTTTCCACGATGGTCTATACCTCACGGGATGTGGAGAGGCTGACAGCTTCAACCATTGACTCCTTTATGAGGGAGGAGAGAAGGAGATTGAGGAGGTGTTGGTCAGTTGCTTTCCATGCCAGATGATTGTTGCTTGGTGTTTGAGAGGTAGGGGGTCGAATGGGGGTGGTGACACAAGGGTGCCATCCACATGACCCAACAGACCTTGACTTTTAAGAAGAGGAAGAAGTTAACTCTTCCATAAGAGATAATTGAAGGAGGAGAGCTTGATTGTAACCATATGAATCATGGTATTGAAGGTAAGAAGGGTGATAGAGGAATCAGAAGAATTGAAGGCCATTAAGAATCGTGAGATGTTAATCTATTTGAGGCTTTGATACCAATGTGTGATTTATATTATTTTCTAACACACCACCTCAAGTGAAAGTCATTTGAGTTTGAAACTTGCACGGGCCCACACTACCTTATGCTTAATTATTATCATATAAATGGGGATGATGAGATTTGAACTCGTGACCGTCTGATCATTAAGGCTCTGATACCATGTCAAAGAACCATCTCAACCCAATAGCTTAAGCTGTTATGTGAGGTCGTAAGATATGATTTATATTATTCTCTAACACATCCTTTCAAGTCAAAACCCTTTAGGCTCGAAACTTGTACATGCTCACATTACCTTGTGCTTAATTTTTACCAAATAAATAGGGTGGTGAGATTCATAATTCTGTGATGGGTTATGAAGATGTTCTATTTGGGTTGAGGAGATGAAGTGTCTCGACTGGAAAGGACAAGAGAAAAGTAGAGCTTGTAGTGATAAATGGTATTCGATCTTGGTGGTGGCCGAGAGTTGGTAGGCTGCAAAGGTGAGTGAGAGAGGTAGCTAGTTGTGATAGCTAGGTTTTGGTCCTAAAAAAATAGCAGAGGTGATTCGACTGTTAATGGTGTGGAGAGAGGGGAGTCTTGACAGTAGAAAAGGCTGATTTTTGTGAATTAATGAAAGAACTGCCCTTTGTTTTAATGCATATCTAATTCTGGGTTTTAAGGATGGGTTATTTCTTGCTTTTGTTACATTTTTTATTTGGGTTTTGATCGTTCTTGCTTGTATGAAATTGATAATCTTTTCTCCTTTTTATATGTAAGTTTAATCATTGCCATTTTGTTGACAACAAACTTTGATATTGTTCCCTTTCTGTCAACTTCTGAATGCGTAGTTCATTATAATCTAGGTTTGTGATGTTTGTCCATGTGACAAATTGTTTGTATACTATAGAGTTTGCATTTCAGTTGAAAGATCTCTTGCTTTTTGTCATTTCACAATACCTTTTCAGCTTCAATTAATGAAAGATCTTGTTTTCTGTTGTTTAGGTTTCAAAACTAGACAAAACATAAGTATTTGGCATATTGGAGTTCCCCCTCTCTGCTTTATGCACTCACTATTTAAGTCATGGTTGTAGCTCTGATACCATGTCATAGAACCATTTTAATCTCAAAGCTTAAACTGTTAGGTAAGGTTGTTGAAGATCATCAACTTTAATCTAGGACTTTCCATATATGCATTTTGTTGATCCATAATCATAGGAGCTCATTTAGCTAATCCTTCTTATGTAGCTAATCCCTTCCTTTTCTCTTGTAAACAATTATTCTCTTGTAATACATTGTACAAACAAATGTATATAAATATAAGAACACTCACCACCAGAATGTATGACAATTTATATTCTTATGGTATCAAAACTTTGATGACAAAACGGTTACGAGTTCGAATCTCACCATCCCTATTTATTTGATAAAAATTAAGAACAAGGTATAATGTGGGTCTGTGTAAGTTTCAAACCCAAAAGGCTTTCACTTGAGGGAGTATGTTAAAAAATAATATAAATAATATTTTGAGACCTCACTTAATAGCCTAAGCTTTTGGGTTTAGTTGGTTCTTTGATAGATATGATACGGTATTAGGAGTTGATTGGTTAAGGATTTACTCACCAATCATGTTTTAACTTCATTAAAATGAAGTTGGGATTCAAAAAAGGTGGAAGAATGATTAAATTAAAAAAGATTTATAAAAGAAGTAAGACTGTAAACAATTATAGAATCAAAAGCACACAAGAGCTTGAAACAACAAGTATATGGTTTTATTGGATAATTCTTTTTCATAGAGGTATTTGAAGAACTAAAACATATTGTATAGAACTCAAAAGTGAAAGCTTTGTTATAAGAATATAAGGAAGTATTTACAAAACTAAAACCCTTTCACCTACAAGAAACATGATCTCAGGATTCCTCTAATACTTGGAGTTAAGTTAGTCAATATTAGACCTTACAAAAGCTTATTTATGCACAAGGAAGATATAGAAAAGTTGATGAAAAAATATTATAAAATGAGATTATTTAACATAGTTACAACCTATTTACTTCTCCTATGTTATTGGTTAAAAAGATGGATAAAACTTGAAGGTTTTGTGTTGATTATAGACAACTTAATAACTTGATTGTTAAGAATAAATTTCTCATTCCACTAATTAATAACTTGGTGGATGAATTACATGGCTCTTAATACTTTTTCAAAATTAGATATAAGGTTTAGATATCACTAAGTTAGAATGTATAAATAGAATATAGAGAAAATAACTTTTAAAACTCATTATAGGCACTATGAGTTTAAGGTAAATGCCATTTGGCTTAAGTGGTGCACTAACCACATTTCAAACTATATTTTTTAAAACGTTATATTGGTATTCTTTAATGATATTCTGATATATAGTTATACTTTAAATCTACATATAAATTATTTAAAGGTAATATTAAAAATATTGAAGGATAATCAATTGTTTGCAAAACAATAAAAATGTTCTTTTTATGAGCAATAAGTTGGGTATTTAAGGCATATAATTTCATCAAAATGTGTAGCTAACAATCTAAGAAAGATAAAAGTTGTGAATAAATGACCCATTCCATATTCAGTTAAAGAGTTTAAAGGCTTGCTAGGATTGATAGGCTATTATAAAAAATTAATCAAGGGATTTGGGATCATTAACAAGCCCTTGACTTCAATTAAGGAAATAAAATTTTAGTTAGAGTGATAGGGATCAAGAGGCTTTTGAAAAGCTAAAAGAAGCATTATGTAAAGTTCTGGTGTTAACATTATCAAATTTCAACATAATTTTTATGTTTGAGACTAATTTGAATAGAATTAAGTGCAACTTGAGCCATAATGAAAGGCTATTTGTCTTCTTTAATAAGGTATTGAGTCCAAAGCATTAATGATTGTCATCACCAAAACTAATCATAAGAGTTTAAAATATTTTTTTAGAATAAAAGGTTCACACTCCTATATAAAAATAAGGTTTAACAAAATTATTCGTGCTAAATTATCAAATTTAATATAAAAAAGACAAGGAAAATGTGGTAATAGATGCTTTATTTAAAAGAACTAGAAATGAAAAAAGTTTAACAGTTAAAGGTAAAGTAAATAAAAAGGACTCTAAAAGCTTTATAACTATTTCTATAGTGGTATCATCATGGTATAAAAACGATAGGTAAAACTTATAGGAATGATCCTCAGTTATAAGAGATTATTGCTAAAAAATGCTAAATACAAGTTGTTAGCTAAATTATACTTTTACAAAAGAAATTTTGAGATATAAGAATATTATAGTCATTAGCAAGGGAGGGAATTTAAGAGAATGGTTGGTTAGTCTTGTATATGATTCATACATTCAGGATTATGCAAGAATACATAATTCTTACAAGAGGCTTAAGTCAATGCTTAAACAAGAACACTAGTTAAAAGGTTATTGGAAGTGTGTGATACTTATCCTAAATTAATTCTTACAAGCATGCCAAGATGAAGAGAATAACCTGTCCTATATTAATTCAACCTTTACTAATAATAGAAGGAACATGGATAAACATAACTATAGATTTCATAGAAAGACTGCCAAAATCAATAAGATGCAATCTTGGTGATCATTGATAGATTCACCAAGTATGGACACTTCATTACACCAACACACCCATTTATAGTCTAAGAAGTAGCTCAGATATTCTTAGATCATTTCTATAAATTTCATGGATTGCCAACAATTATTATCATAAATAGCAATAAGGTTTTTACTAGCTTATTCTGGAGGTAGTTGTTTAAAATGTTAGGGTGGACCTACTAATGAGTTTATCTTGCCATCTATAGTCTAATAGCCAAACAATAAGGGTTGATCAGTGTATAAAAAACTATTTAAAATGTATGATTATGTACAATCCAAATAATGACATCATTGGTTATCTCTGGCCTAATGGTGGTACAATTTCAACTTCTATTCTATTATAAAAATGAGTCCATTTCAAACTTTATATGGATACCCTTAACCAAGAAGAGAATTTGATAAAAAAAAAAAAAATACAATAATGGTTGCAGTTAAAAAGGTAGTTCAGAGAAGGAATAAGATGGATCAATGGTTGTAAAGACAACTAGAGGTGATATAATAAAATATATTGAAGACAAAGAAAGAACTAAATGAGAATTTAGGGTAGTGGATTTGGTGTAACTCAAAATTCAACCTTACAGGCAGACTAGTGTTGCATTGAGAAAGACTATTAAGTTGAATTCTAGGTTTTATAGTCTATACAAAATTATACAAAGGATTGGACTATTAGCCTGTAAATTACAGTTTCTAAAAAGATCTCGTATGCATCCTGTTTTTCATGTGTCTTTACTTAAGAAGAAAGTGGGCAATAATGCAGCAGTGTCTTCATCTCTACCAATAATGGATTATTGTGGAAGAGTTAAAGTTAATCCAGTAGCCATTTTGGACATAAAGATTATAAAGAAGGACAATCAAACAGTGGTCATAAGACAACCTCTTTTTAGCGCTAGCAACCTATTACCTTTCTCTTATACATTAATATCCATTGAACTAACAATAGAAGCAATAGTAGTAATAACAACATAATAGAAAGACAACCTAGAAAATCTACAACACAATGACCATCTTTTTGACCGTTGATCTATTATCTTTGATAAAGATAATCTACACCATCAACGTTAAGAGGAAGAAAAGGAAGAGGAGTAGTGATCCCACATGTCCATGCATTGCCTTACCTCATAGGAGCATACCATAATGCCTCACAACCTATCTTGATCTCCATGTGTGCAGTTCACATGCCAATATTGCCTCATTTCATTCTAGCCACCTTGGTCCAGTTTTAGTTGACCCTAGCGATTCGTAAAGGTCAATTTTGAACCCGATGTGTGATTTACTTATTGTTAGAATTATTTTCAGCATATATGATAGATTTTGATCTGCAAATGAGTAATGACCGTTGGCCATTATTTATATTGTTGAGTAATTTATGATATATGTTTGATTTTGGGCGTTGAAAGTCATATTGATTGGTTGAATCAAAATATTTTTAATTTGTAATTGCTTATGTATGGACACTTATGGGATTATTGCATAACTTGTGCTTATATGAACTTTTTCATTATAAAATGTCGAATTTTATCGAGTATGATTTTGTTATCTAAAAGATGTGTGTATAACATTTTTCTCCATCAAATCAACCCGTGGATGGTATACTCCTTAAAAGGATTGTGTCTATGAAATATTTAGTTTTTGTTAAGAATAATAAACAATAATATTGTTTTTTCATCAAAAAAGATTGTAAAAATAATTTTTTTTTTAATCAAAGAACCAACCCGTGGATGATATAATCCATAAAAGGATTTTGTCCATGAGAAGTTGAGTTTTGTCATCTAAAAATAATAACTTTGTATTCTAAGAAAAATATGTAAATAAAAATCATGTTTTCATTAAATAATCAACTCGTGTATGGTATAATCCTTAAAAAAGTTATGTCCTCGAGAAGTTGAGCTTTGATACCAAAAAACAATAAGAATAAGAGAAAATTACTTCTAATATCGTATATTTTGGTTGAAATTATATTTACTTACTAAGTTTTGAAAAATTACAATTCTGAACTTTATATGTGCGTTAACACTTAACATCCTGGTAAAAAAAGTCAACTATTTTTTTTTATTTACAAGATTATCATTATATTTCATTTAATGAAAAAATGCCCTTATATTAAATATTATAACTTTGCTATCAAATTAAAAAAAAACCTAACCAGCACCTTCATCGTTTTCTCAATGTCAAAATCCAGATAGTGACATAATATATAACAATAACCAATTAAGAAACAAAAAAAAAAAACATAGAATTGTAACTAGATTTGGTGGGTGCCATTGTTTTATGTGTTTACTTGGAAATAAAGTTGAGAAATTGAAAAGCCATAAACAACCAATCAAGAAACAAACATTAAATAAAATTCAAATCTATAGTTGTATTTTGACTTAGCCTCTTCCTTCATTTCTCTTAAAATTGATAAGTTACAAATAACCAAATAATAAACAAACATTAAAAAAAAAATCAAATCCATAGTTGTAGACACCCCAATGGCTTCACCATGTTGACTCAGACCTCGTTTGGAATTGAGTATTTTTGAATAATTTTGATGTGTTGATATCAAATATAAATTTTAATAAAAATAAAAAATATTATTTTAATATATTTCTAAGTGAAAAACACTTTGAAAAGCAACCTCTCTAATAGTCCTAAACACTCCCTTATCTTTTTCCTTCATTTCTTTTGAAATTGAAAACTTGCAGACAACTAATCAAGAAACAAACATTGAAAAAACAAATCAATATTTGCAGACAACTAATCAAGAAACAAACATTGAAAAAACAAATCAATATTTGCAGACACCCTAATGGCTCTATTTATAACCCTAAAGCATACCCATATGAAAAAACCCTTGTTATTCTCCCTTGATCCAAATTTGTTAATAAAACAACATCTAACTAAGATAATCTCATCAAATGGTGATGAATGACACTATCTTATCTATTTCTCTTAATTTTATGTATGATTTTTGTTTAGAAGGAAATAGAAAATGATGTGTGGAAAGGAGAGAAATTGTCAATTGAAGAGAGAGAAAATCAAATGTGTTGTGTATTTGATTTTTCAATCTAATATATATGAGGGTAACTTGATCATTTTGTCAGATTCAATTTTTTTTTTTATTAACCTAGGATGTAAACTATAATTTTTCATAACTCGATAGGCAAGTGCGATTTCGATAAATTATAGGATGGTGAAGGTAATTTTCCCAAAACATAACCTTGTTTTCTTTTAAAAATATGTAAATGAAATTTTGTTCTTTAAAATACAGCTTTAATAATTAAAAGAAAATTGGCCAAAGCCCAATTTACCAATTACCACTCTTCTGAATCTCACACTCATATTCTAAAAGTGAGAATGAGCCCTGTTGTTAGGCATGGATCCTGAATCATTGTCTTAGGTATTAGAAACATTTTATCTTCAATAATAAATATAAGCATTTAGTTTAAGTATATTTTTAGCATGGAAGCACTATAAGTATATTTGTTTCATTAAAAAAAAGCACAAAGCAACTTACTTAGGCCCCGTTTGTTTGCTGGAAAGTAGTTTCTTTTTTAAAAGTGAATTCCAGGAAAGTGAATTATTTTCCGATGTTTGGTAGTGTAATGAAAAATAAGTTGGAAAATATTTTTCAATGTTTGTGATGTGCCGTGAATGATTAGAAAATCGACAACAATGAATCTAACGAAAATGGATGAAGGATGGGTCAGGTTGTGTTGTCTTTCTTTTGGTGTTTAGACTGGATTATAGTGATTTTAAGGTAAATAAGATGGAGGATAGACTATAATGATACTTTGATAAGTCAATTTGAACGCCACAAAGATCAATCTAGGATTTTGATGCCACACTATTTGTGATTGAAGAGTGATAAGTCAGGTAGGGTTCTTCACAAAATCAATTTGAAAAAACAATTCTTAATTTTCTGAATTAAGTTTCAAATCTTGGCCAAAAATGTTTATTACATATTCTGATACTATATTTATAATTGGAATATCCCTCTATAGTTAGGAAAATTCAACATGACAGAAGTCAAGCTCAAAAATTAGACTTTGACAAATCAAGCTAGCACATGTTTTTTGACCTTAATTGAAACATAAACATATCAAATTTAAAACAGCTATAACTTCTTGCAAAAAATTCCAATGCAATCATGGTTGGACAATTTAGAAAGATCACGTTCTGAACTTAAAATTCACCTATATTAGTCTTGTCTTCACATGCAATGGATGACTTCAAAATCGGGTTCAAATT
>Ga0325410_1008592_pt1 | contig 11055 bp, 12 predicted proteins | sample PopdelMetagenome_16_FD_206182 | JGI IMG/M metagenome (GOLD analysis project Ga0325410, IMG submission 206182) | Populus deltoides microbial communities from Bellville, Georgia, United States - Xylem-PdIQD-R3 | ecosystem: Host-associated > Plants > Phyllosphere > Stem > Wood/Secondary xylem...
AAAAAAATACATATAAGAAGGGGATAGAAAATAAAATTCAGACTCCATGAAAATAATAAAAATAAATCTATCTAGGATTTTTTTCTATTTGTATTTTTACATGAGCTCTTTTATTGTTTCAAGTGTATAGACAGAAAATATTTATTCATGACAAAGGAAGCCAATTTGGAAGATCTTGTTATAGACAAGTACTAGTGAACACGTCATCACATCGTAGATGTCGTTATAATACTCGCGATACAAGTTCGTGCTGAATTTACTTATTTATACCTTTACCATGCTATAAGCTCGGTTATAATTACATGATCATTCAAGACTTTTCGATCTATTTCACCATCACCGGTCATTGTAGCCGATATCAAACTACGATCTTCTAACTATAGCCTGCCTGTATTTTTAGTAGACCTGAGCTTTGCATTTTTAGATTATGAATATCAGATTTATTAATTAGGACATCTTCAATGGAATATTAGCTATACGAAGAGGGGAAAAAAAAAATTTTATTTGTCAGTTTTGGATTTATAAGGGAATATTGCCTGTGTGAGATGCTAGAATCTCTTTTTATCTCGTGCATGTAAAATTAAGGGAAAAAATTAACTATTTTTTCTCTTTAAACCTTGGTAAAATATAAAATACATAGTTAAATGTCTTTTTTCCATTCAAGTACCGATAAAAAAACATAAAAATATATTATTCAAAATACTATATTCATGATTAATTGATTCTTTCAAATAGCTATTGCGACTAAAAGCCTATTTCGCTTTGTGGTTCAATTTGTTTTTGATCGAATATTAAATTTTTTTTGTTAAAATTGAGTGCGGTTTATACTTTTTGGATTGTTTTGATGTGCTGATGTCAAAAATGATTTTTAAAAAATAAAAAAAATCATTAGCATGTATTTCGGCACGAAAAGCTATTTGAAAAGCAACCACACTACCAAACACCCTCTAAAAATTACCCTTAGATTGCCTGAGAAAATGATTATAGCATCCGTGACTGTGCCTTCATTAATTTTCTACAATAGTCTTATTTTTATTAAATATTGAAATGGCCTCCATTTGAAGCTGTTCAGTACTGGTCTGTTTTATTAGACATTTCACTGAATCATGGGTGGCTGCGGATTCTCCTCCTCCTCCTCCGTTTTTTTCTTTTCCCGTAAACATATATATAGTCATCGGCATGTTAATGCTTCCAGGCGCATCAATCCAAGTTTTCAGTCCAAAAACTAATTTAGCTGTTGTTTGGTATTTGAGTTTTTATATGTTTTTTTACTGTGTTTTAAAAATATATTTGTCTTGGGAAATATTAAATTGATATTTTTTAATAATTTTCATGTAAAAATATCAAAAAATAAAAAAAAAACTGAATTGTTTTAATATATATCTAAGCAAAAAGCTAGCTGTCAACCCCATCTCAGTTTTTATCTCAACTTGTCTTCTCTCCTTTTCCCTCTCATCAGTCCCCGCTGATTTTCACCCCCTCCCAGAAAAGTTTTTAAAAAACAAAAATACTAAATAAATAAATACTGTTAAAATTAAATGAAATAATTAAACATTTGAAAAATAAAAATAAAAAAAAACAGCTGGAGTAGAAGACCCACCTAGACGCCAGACCAGGTGTGGAGTACCTATAAGAGCCTCAATTCCCACTATCGCATCCCTCTTTACCCCCTCTCTCTTCCGTTTCCAACTCACCACCATCCGCCATGGACCCACCACCACCTCCTCAACCTCCCCCACCGTCCGCCACCGCCGCCACCCCTACTACCTACCCGGATTCCGTCGAATCTTCCCCTCGCTCCCGCAACACCGACTCCAACTTCTTCGACGACCCACCACTCCCTCTCTCTTCAAAACTCCGCCTCATGTGCTCTTATGGCGGCCACATAGTCCCTCGCCCACACGACAAGTCGTTGTGTTACGTAGGAGGCGATACCCGCATCGTTGTCGTCGACCGCCACTCAACTCTCTCCTCACTCTCATCTCGCCTCTCCAACACTCTCCTTAACTCCCGACCCTTCATTTTAAAATATCAACTTCCAAGCGAAGACTTGGATTCCCTGATTTCCGTCACTACAGATGAAGATTTAGAGAACATGATTGATGAGTATGACCGGACGAACAGCAACAACGGTCCGAAACCATCGCGATTGCGGCTCTTTTTGTTCCCTTTGAAGCCGGAGTCGTCTCAATCGATTGGGCCAATTCTTGAAAACAGTGCGAAATCAGAAGATTGGTTCTTGAACGCTTTGAATGGAGCTGCCGCGGCGGCGGCTGCTGGGTTGTTGAACAGAGGGTTTTCGGATTCTGCTTCGGTTAATTGTTTGTTGGGTCTTGATTATAATGATAGCAGTGATGGTTTAAATAATGAAAGCAATAGTAATAATAACAGTAACGCTGATTTAGTTGTTGGTGGTGGTGGTAGAGACGGGGAGGGGTCGAATAAGGGAGTTGTAAAGCAAGATGTTCATTCAGTTCCGGATTCTCCTATGTTGGAGACTACGTCGTCGTTTGGTTCGACTTCTTCTTCGCCTTCGCTTGCGAATTTGCCTCCGATAAGGGTTCACGTGGAGGATGGTGGTGGGGTTAGAGATCAGAAAGTGGCGGGGATCGAGGATCAACTTGCTCAAATGACTGTTGGTGGTGGCCGTGTCGGGCAGAGGCAGGATGAGGGATTTGCTGCTCTGTCATCGCCGCCGCCGATGCCTGTTTCAATTGCGGTGTCGAGTGTGCCTGTTGGCGGTCAAGTGGTTGTTGGTGAGTATCAGAATCGGGTTTTCTCTGATGATGAAAGATCCGACCACGGGGTTCCTGTTTGTTATAGAAAGCCGCCGCAGCCACAGCCTCAGACGCAGATGCAGACTTTGACTCCCCAGAATCAACAGAGGTCAGGCAGTGGCGGCGGTGCTGCTATCGATTTACCTTCTCCAGATTCAGTTTCAAGGTACTTAATTTGCTACTCTTTTTTATATTATTTTGAGCTTTATTTAATAAATAAATCTGAATCATCCGATTATATTGTTAGTTTAAATGGGAAGAAAATATTAGATTTTGAGTTGGGTTTTGCTGGCATTTGTTTTGATGTTTCAGTGATAGTAGTCTAAGCAATGCTATAAATCGACAAAAACCCGTGATTTATCAAGACCAAATTATGCAAATCCCATCTGGAGCGAACAGGGTTGCTGCTAACCCTGTTGATTCAAAGATCAATGCTTTCTCTGATCCGAACACTAGAGTTCAGATTCATCAACAGGTTCAGGATTCTGGTTATGTACTGCAACACCAATTTGAGCACCAGCAGCAGCAGCAGCACCAGCAGCAGCAGCAGCACCAGCAGCAGCAACAGCAACAGCAACAGCAACAGCAACAGCAACCACAACAACAACAGCAATTTATACATGCTGGTGCTCATTATATTCAACATCATCCCACAGGAGCAGTGCCCATGTCGGCATATTATCCTGTATACTCTCCCCAGCAGCAACAACAGCACAATCACCAGCTTCAGCCTCACATGGATTCGCAATACCCTGTGTACTATGTGCAGACAAGGCAACCCCAAGCTTACAATTTGCCTGTGCAACAACCCAGTATTAATGAATCAACAACTACCATCCCTTCTAGCCGAAATCAAACACCTCCCAATCCCAACATGGCGCCTCCTAGCACTTTCAATCCCATGAGAAATTCTCCCATTGTGAAACCTGAATTGGCTGCTTATAGAACAGCAGCTCCAGGCGCACCACAGTTAGTTCAGGTCCCGTCCAGCCAACATCAACAGCAATACATTGGTTACTCTCAAGTTCATCATCCATCTCAGTCTGTTGCCCCTGCTTCTACTGGTACTGCTAATTATGGTTATGAGTTTGCTGATCCTACTCAAACTCAGATATACTATGCGCAGCCTATGGCACCCGCAATGCCTCAGTACCATACCATGATGCCAGATTCTTCAGGGCAACTTTCCAATGACAACATGAAGCAGCAGATCAGAAGTTCACAGCCAATGTAAGTCAAATTCAGAGGGGAAAGAAGACACAATTTTGAAAGAAGGTTCTGTGGTTTATATATTTGACATTTCTGCTTAGCGTCGGTCTTGGAATGGTTTTGGTTTGTGTTTATGTATTTGTGGTAGATAATAAGGAACTCTTCTGGTCTTTACTCTTTCTTGTATGTCATATTGTTACTTTCATAGGAAATGAAAGTGGTCTGGGATTATACTGTAAAAGCTCAAACTACATATATTGTGTGGTTGTGCAGTTCATATATCAGTTGTTGAATAAATATTTACACAAGTGGTGAGAGCTTTGAATTAATTAAATCCATGTTTTAGGCGTTTGGCTCTTGAGATATTGAATGCTGAAGGTCTGCATTTTTGCGTCTGATATTGTTCCAGTCTTTTGTGTACATATCTTTGTTACTTCAAAGATAACCTGCAGAAACTTTAGAACCAATAAATTGGCAAATGTGAAAGACAAAATTAAACCAGAGAAATACTTGGCTAATCTGCCTTATATTTGCCGTTGAGTTCTTCCTGCATCACCTTTGTGCTCTGTTCGAAACTGCATTTCAGTTGTGTGACGCAGCAGCTTCAACTATGTATACAAAAGATCTCGTTTGGTTTTCCGGTTCGTTGCCTCTTTTAAGTGGGGAATCTTCTCTTCTAACTGGTATGCTTTCAAAAAGAAATAAGCTTAATTCTCTTTAGCCCCATATTTCAGTTCTGCTCGCATCTTGCAATTTAAACTGTTTTTCGAGCAAATTATGGTGAGAGGGAACTTTTCTCTGCTTGATCTTGATGCCCTAATTTTACCTTTTTAATTTTTAGAGCAATTTTGGGTAAAAATGACCAGAATTTGATGCCTCTGATAATTGGTGAAGCCAGTCCTTTTCATTCTTTCAGTACATTAATGTCACGTTATAACAAAGGTGTAATGCATATCTAGATTTCGGCCTTCACTTGTTAATTTCTCTCAATCGCTCTCATTGTTTCCGACTCTTGTTCAATCATCTTTCCTAAGCTTACGTGTAGGCATCTTCTTTTCCATCATCTCTTGCCCAACTTTATAACTAAGAAATGTAGGCGTCAAGTTGCGTTCAAGTAGATTGTTTCAGGACGAAATAAGACACAGAGGCATGGCCTCGCTTAAAGTAGGCGAACTCCATTCATCCTATTAAATCATAGCCATTATTTGATTCTTTGAAAAGGAAACTACTTTTTATCAACACTCACCATGGATTGAAATTGAATAATGATCACCCCCGTGTTTTTTTTTACTCTCTCAGAGCATCTCTAACAAGAGAGGTAGAAAGAGAGAAAAATAAAAAAAAATGATATATTTTTTTTAATCTTGTAGTTTCAATGGAAAAGCTAAAATGTTTTTTTTTTTTTTGAAAGATCATTCTTATATATCTATAAAATAGTCAAAACATTAAAATAAATTATTTAAAAATTCTTTCTTATATCAATTAAATTTTTCTCAATTACTTTTTTTAAAAAACTAAAAGTATGAATATTAAATATATTAAAATATAAATAGTTTGTTAAAATAATTTTTTTATTAGAGTGCACGTATGAAAAATCATATTTATATTATTAAAAAACAATATCAACAATCTTACTCTTTTTAATGTATTTTGTCATTAAAGATACTTGCAATCTCATAAAATCAGACCAACCCTTTTCCTATCGTTGGTAATAAGTCCAAACACAGGAGAGAAACAACATTATTGAGTGCTCACTACGAGCCACTGATTTCTCATGTGACTGCACTGTCACAGCACATTAGATTCTCTGTTTTATTATGCCTACACTGTGTGGTTTGTAGTTAAACTATGTAATTAGCGTACGAGGTTTTGTGTTTTGTTTTTCGAGATGGGAGAGATTAAGCTGTTTGTGTCTGCGATTATTAAGCCAGGCACGTGTTTTAGCTAACTTTCAACTTGTCGCAACATACAAGCAGCTGCTGCCTGCTTCTTGTAGAATCAGCCTTGTCTTTAGATTAAGCAAGGACTTGCTGCTGATTCCACTTCACGCCACCACATTCCTTGATCAAATTTCAGGCCGTGTTCTTAAGAAAGGATAAAAATGGGCGGTGTGGAGGAGAAAGGACGGATATTATAATCCATCTATCTAATTTGACAAACAGAAGGAAAATAATTGTATTCAATCTCTCTAGATTTAGTGGGATTATAAATTACAAATGAGGAAGTTCAAGAATAATCCTTTCATAGATCTTCATCGGTTGTGGCAAATAAGGAAATTATCTGTCGTCTCCCTTCATCCATTCCCTCTCCTAACATGGCTCTATTTATCAAAAACAGGAGGAGGAGGATGAACATGATAGAGTACGAGGCTGGAAAGTATAAGGATGGATCTTCATCTTTTAATTAATTTTTTTTTCAATCTAATTACGCAAGGAAAAGAAAGGTGGGATTAATCTGTCCAAATTGTATGCTGGTATAGGCTGGTAGGGTGGATTACTTCTTTTCTTTCCCAGGCTTTTAATTTAGCGTGTCAAGTGAGGAAATCATCACACCCAACCCCCCCTCTCATTTGTCCTCCCAGCCATTATTCCTGACAAAGTGAATAGCGGGCAATATTTACAAAGCAAGAGAAGGGATACCGTCAACTTTTAACTAGTTTAGGTTGTGTAGGTCTTAGACTTGGAATATATTGCATTTTATCATAGATTAATAACAAGCGTTAATATTCTCGTTTTAGCTTTGATTCAAGTCTCTCTGTTGCCAAAATATAATAATAATAATAAGAAGAACAGTAATGCCTGTCCGTCACTGGCGTGAGTGTTGAGCACTTGATCAGAATGACAAATTATTTCTAGTGGCTAAGCATCTCTTAAGAGGGATTTGGCGGCTAATTAATAGATGGGGATCTTTGACAATCTAACATTCAATGTTTAAAGACCTGACCGGGTCAAATCCAACCCCAGGCGTGCTTGTTGAGAAAGCAATGAAAAAAAATGCCGCGCCTAAAATTCTCATGTCATGCTGGAAAGCGAGGAGATTAGAGAGATATCCTTTGTTTTTCTTGCATGTTTAAGCATATAAAACAGATCGGAGAAGCTTTTCACATTGGCAAGTGAGGTGAGGGCTTTCACCTCTGTCTCAGACTCTCAATCAATGGCTGCCAGTCTTCTCAAAGGTCAGTTCATGGAATGAACTTTCGAAACTGCATGGTACAAGTAGCGGCCTACAAAGGGACCACAAAGAAGATTGATATCACTATATTAAAATAATGTAAAATTATAAAAAATTAAATTGAAATAAATAAATAAATTATTTTAAAATTTTTAAATATTTTTTTTTCTAAAACGTATTTTAAACGAAAAAGACAAATATATTTTTAAATATAATATATTTTTGTGTTTAAAATTGTGTTGGGATATATTTTAAAATTGTATTTGATATGAAAAAATATGAAATTAATATTTTTTTAGTATTATTTAATAATTTTGATGTCATAATATCAAAAATAAAAAAAATCTAAATTTATTTTTATGTATTTCAAGTGAGAATCAAACACATATTTAAAAAGAGAATTTGTCTTTACAGTGTGGCTATGTGTTTTTTAAAAATTTAATTATTTTATTTTAAATTAATTTTTTCATAGCAAATCACTATATAAAAAAAAATCAATACTATTCTGGACGAGCCTGAAGCTATATTTTTGGCAACCTTCATCCAGAAATCTTCAACAGAAAAAAAAAAAAAACTATAACAAATATTTCACAACGAGAAATACAAATTTCCAAATAAAACATGCTTTACCCTGAAGTTAGTGACGGTATATAAGTCCTGGAATTAATATCTCACCCTCTAATTAATTATGAAACTAAAAAGATAAACCCAATAAAAGAATACAACAGTTCACCAAATTGCAGCTCCACTGTTCACTTTAGATATCTTGTGTAGGATATTTTAGAGATAAGTTCTACTAGAAATGGTAGTACGTAGATCCTCTTTTACTGTACGCTCACCAGTCCAAGTGCATCCAAACCAATCCAGCAAAACAGAATACATCAATCAACTATCCATTATGATGGATCCCCATTTATTTATTTATCAATTTCCTTTTGTTCTTATCAAGAAGATGAAATTCTTCGATGTGCTTCACACAAACAACGTGCCAATTGGAAATGCATGGCTTTAAGGACCAGCAAATAAATGCATGAGAAGGTGTACCTGTTCCTTTGATTGTAAAAACGGAGAACAGCCCATATCTCTTGACACGGCCAAAAGCATCATGTCATCAGGAGAGTATTCCATTTGTGTCACTGTTAAGCTACGTGACTGCAAACGACCAACTGCCTTCCAGCCTCCAGGAACCCACTTGCCATAGCCATATTTCTGCTACCATTGCAGACCTGGCCTGTAAAACATAATATATCTAACAAAAGATTTACAACCACCAAAACCATCCCGCATGTTTGCAGGGGGGGAAAATTAGAGTAATCATAGAAAATCTATGCATGTATTGGAAAGAATGCCCCTCATCACTTGTGCAAGTTGCAAAGAGTGCCACAGCTAGTAACTTATACAAGTTTGTGTGTATAATATATATCTCCAGTTTAAAATAAATTTTTTCATGTATTCGAATGTGCAGCCCTCCCGATTCACTACTGAATCACTTCAACTTTAGATAAAAATATTTTCTTCCTTCAAACTTCTATGGGTTCCCAAATTATAAGTTGTCTATGAAATGTAACTGTTTCCCATTTGACCGCAACAGCAGTGAAAATGAGACCAAATTACTTCCATATAAATGCTACTATGGAAGCCAATGGCCATAATAATATCCCAACATGTCTATTGGATGCATGGTGGGGACGCCAGACCGGGCCTGAAAAACATAATATATATATCTAAGAAGAAATTTACGCGAGGAAGCGACAAGCTTCCCCTCACGATCGCAGCTGATCAAGGAAAAAATCTCATTTCCATGACCGTAAAGTTTTTTGCGACTCTGACCATAACGTATGGTATGCCAGTTGATCTTCATAATTAGGAGGTTCTGTGAACATAACTGGAACTGCATCAGGAATGCTTTCGAGGGTGTTGAGACCATCATTCCCATTCCTTTCTGGGATCTTCCTGCACAGCGCTGCGCAGCCAAAACATCAGTTAAATGCTTTTAGTTTTGGAAACTTGCACTTGCTGCTAGTTACAATAAATCTTGGTCTTCTCTTATGAAAAACAAAAAGGAAAACATCATCAGTTTAAAAAAACAGACGTGACATTAACTTTTTTGTTATAATTACTAAAAAAGAAGAGCCTTTATCTAATTATGGTTCCAACAAAGCTAGGTCCTCCAAGGAAGAATTTGAAGCCAGTCCTCCCCTTTTGTTTTTTCGATGAAGAAACGATTCAGTGTCTTCAAAAAAGATAAAGGAGCTTCAAACACACTGGCAACTTTCTCATCAGCTCCGCCAAAGAAACAATGGCTTCCCTTTCCTTGGATGATGCCACACAATTGATGTCATGACCATGGATTTCAGGGCGAGCAATTTCATGCCAAGATTCCTTATCCACGAGAGAAGCATTGCTTTTCCATGGAGCAAAAATATGAGTTGTCTGAGATGATGATTTGTCAAAGTGACATGCAAAATTCTGATGTATGCTAATCACAATATCATTTTTTTAGTACTACGCAATGATACAAGATAACACTTACAGGAAATTGACAACGTGAATGTCTTCAAGGATGGTTCTTCTAAGCTCCTCCCATAACTATTTTGTTTCTTTTGTTTAACAACAACTTCAAAAGGATAAAATGATTCCTCCTCCTTAAATCCACAGGCAATAAGTTGACAAGATATATAAAACCGAAGGTGGCATGAATTTTCTTCTGGTACTTTTTGCTTATAATTTGTTTTTGGACAAAAACCGAAGTATACCCCTACTTTTACTGCACCATTATGTAGAGGCACTATTCATATCGTTACATCTACTCTCTAGTGTATAACTAGGATGTGATTGAGAGTGCTGTGAAATCACGCTTCTGAACATTTTTAAACAGCAGCAAGGAGACATGAGATAAAACGTATTTACAAATCACTCTGATATTAAATTAATGTTATGCCTCTACTTGAGAGACTTTTCGTATTTATGTCAGTTTCAAGATTCTATTTGTTCATCAAATGGTTTATTCTGAATGTTACCTGATTAATTTTCCACTTCGTATATATGAGATCCATTTACCCAATTAAAATCAACTCGAAAGAACTTTTGCGGACCTACAATGAGGAAAAATACATGCATGAAACAGTTCCTATGTGATGAATAAAACATCACCTGGTCATGACCAACTGCTAACATGTATTCACCAGATCTCACCCATGCAATATCCGTCACTGCAGCAAAGTGCCCAGATGGAACTTTCTGCAGTTGCCAATTACCACATCAACACCAACATTTTTCCACAGATGGGAAGCCCCGCCATATCCATGTGCTGGAATTGCATTTCCATCTGGGCTCCAGTGCCCCCATAAAATCCCAGAGCAGAATTACTTAAGCTCCCCAACAGTGACCGCATTCATCCAGATACCACTTTTCCTTTCAGGTTGCCAGATCATCATTGTCTTATCCATTGAAGCTGATGGTAGGTAGTCCCTTCTACAGATGCAGTTGAAGGAAGCTGTCACTCCACTGAATACACGTACCCAATCTTCATGTTCAATTTAGAGAGATTCTAAAGATATCTAAATACGTGAGAAATAGCTAGCACTCGCTTGGATTTGACATAGCTGCTAGTCCCAAGAGCCTAAAACACTGGATCCCATAGGAATTTTAAAGTTAAAAGTGATTGGACTAAAGCAATACTAGAATAGATGATTTCTTGGGAATCACTGTACAACTAAACTCACATATAATTAAGTCTACATTCACACACAAATATACGATCGCCGGTGACTCGAGTTAGTGGGCATTTTCCCTTGTGATTTTGCTCTTTGAAATGACTGCTCAATCATGGATGGCATCAATGTGTCGTGACATAAAAAAACAAAAAAAAACGAGAAAGAGCCAGCAACAAGTTAAG
>Ga0325410_1008596_pt1 | contig 11050 bp, 6 predicted proteins | sample PopdelMetagenome_16_FD_206182 | JGI IMG/M metagenome (GOLD analysis project Ga0325410, IMG submission 206182) | Populus deltoides microbial communities from Bellville, Georgia, United States - Xylem-PdIQD-R3 | ecosystem: Host-associated > Plants > Phyllosphere > Stem > Wood/Secondary xylem...
GAAACTATCATTTGATATTTGACTCGTGTTTTTTTTTTTTTTTTTGATAAGGTGTTTGTGCTTAGTTGTTTCACACTTTTTTTATAAAAACAAAATTTCTTTTACCATAAAAAATCTCTCAATACTTAAATTCAGAAAAATATTATATAGTAAAGAGGACTAGAATGAGGCGTTTAAGAAAGCAAATATAAAATAAGATGTTAAGTGTAGACACCGTGTTGGATATGATAGCAATTGACAAGACAAGGAGGCATAGTTGAAGAAGTAAGCTTATGACTAGGCTCCCGTGGAATTAATCTAGGATTCATACCCCATCGAGATAGTTAAAGGTTAGGTCGAGACCCAACACAAGTGACGAGATCCCGACAACATAATGAACAGCTTGGATGTCCATGGTTTATTGTGAGGCCAAGGCCTAAACAATGTAGCGGATTGCAAAGCTGTCGACGGGTTTTTTTTGCCCATCAAGTTTTTTTTATCGGTCACAGGATCTGTAGGCCAAAATTGGCCTCCATAGGAATCTATTTGTTGGGAATATACAAAGAAGAGTAGGAGAAACATATCTGCTATATCTCTTTTCACAGTATAACAACCAGAATTTTACAAGGACTGACATTGTTATTTGTTGAAAAAGATATAGTACAGCAGCATGTCTTTTAACAGACAAAAATGTAGCTTTTTTCCCGTAAAAAAGAAAAAGAAGGAAGAAAAAGTAATGAGACACATGTTCATACACTTGACAGAGGGGGCGAGAGAGAGAGAGAGAGAGAGTACCATGATGGAAGAGAAACGTGGGTTGATGGGGAGAAAAATATCCCTGACCAAAGGGATAGTTTTTGAAGCATCAATGGGAACTTCAGTCTCCAAAACACCAAGAACGGAGAGGTTTAGAGCTGAGCTGTTGAGGTACTGTGCAGAAGGACTCACGGGCTCTAAAGCGTCTTCTTCTTTCTCCAATACCATATCGTTTTCGTTTTGTTTTTCAGTAACGAACGAGAGATGGAGAACCTGAATAACTTTTGCTGTATATCAGTACATACTTCACATCAATATATATAGTACTTCATGGGTGTCTATTCTTAAGAGTTATGGTGCGTGACAATTGTGTATTTCATCTAGGCATCTTCAATCTTTTGACCAACTTCATGTGATTTAAAAATCAACTAGCAAATTTACTGCTGATCTGTTGTGGGATGGATTAAAAAATATTTTTTAATTAAAAAAATTACAAGCACAGTCATATAAATTTTTTAGCTTAAAGAAATTTTTTTATTATGAACTAAAAAGGTTAGGGAAATAAATGTTAGAAAAAAAATGTTGATGTAAATAAAAAATTAAATTGAGAAGCTGAGAGATAGATGCAAATAAAGATTTTCTCTCATTAAGATTTATTTAAAAAAAATTATTTAATCATATATCAATATTTTTTTAAGAAAAATTATAATTTAAGTTCATTATAAATAAGATTATTTGCTACTATAATCTTTTTTTTTTATCAATCTACATTTCTTTGTAAAAAATATAATTTTTTTTATTGATGTATTCATTTAATAAAAATCAAAAGCGATTAGTATATATATTCAAAATATTTATAAAGATAAAAATAAAAATAAAAATTATTTTTCAATTAAAATCTCTTTATTTTGTTAATGGGATTCCTTTTTTGGGGCCAAATTATTTTGAACACACAATCCTTTACAGACAATTAAGCATTGTTTCAGATGCCCAGCTTTTAATGAATTAATAAATTAATGAGGATGAACTCTTAAGTTTTGTTTTATTCTCCTTCTGTTTATTCATTTCCTATAGATTTTAAAGAATAAGTTTATAGAAAATTGAACAATTAGAACATCTCAACTTTTTGTAAATCGATTATCGTAGTTTTGGAATGGGAAGTTCCTATCGATGAACTAATGTTGAGCTACTTCAAAAGACTTCCTAGCGATTGGTATGTGCAGTGATGTTTTCAATTCACCTATTTCCTCCATCATCGTGTTTCTTTCGTTCTCTTTCCTCCTCATTTGTGTATGAAGAAATTTGAGCTCAAGCAAGCATGAAACCACTCTGTTAGGCCAAACACTACTTAGTGCATGCTGCTTTCCTTGTTGCCTAAGACGTCCAACTTAATTTTAATGTATTAATGTGTGTAAAACTTTTAATTCATTAATAAATTTACGAGGACAAACTCTTTACTTTCTTTTAGGCCTCACTTCCCTATTGCCTGAGACGCCCATCCAGCAATTAACGCATTAATTAATGAGCTGAACATCTTTAATTGTTTTAATTGCAAGAGTTGACTTCTAAACTCGGTTTAGTTAACAAAAACTCTTGACACATATAGGTTTTTTTTTTATGGTAGTAGTAGATATAGTTACAACAGTAAAAAATAATATGATGGTATTAAAAGTATTTTAATTTTTATGATTGGTCCATTAGTAATTAAAATATTATTTAGGTATATGTTAGTATTTTCTATTTTTTACACAGTAAAAATACAATTTTATCTCTAGATTTAACCATTTCTCAAGTTGTTGTCCACGGGTGTTTTAGTCTTTTTAAAAACTTTGAAATAGTTAAAATATTTGTTTACCTTTAAAAGCAAAAAATATTGAGTTGTTGATCAAAGGTTTTTTTTTTTATTTTTTTTTTTTTTTTGCACTTTGAAATATAGTAGAAATACTATTATACCCTTAGAAAAAATAAAAATCAAGGCATGCATCTAAGGACATTTGTGTACTTTTACTATAGTTTTTTCTTTTGTGATTCTTAGGTTATTGAAGGGTATTATGATATTTCTACGTTAGGAAACAATATTTTATACTAAAAGGATGCTAGTGTGTCATGTCCACACGCCAACGTGTAGGTTTTGTCCACGGTGTTTGAGTGGCGCATGGAAACTCATCTAGTGGCCAAACTTGCTCTTTTGTCATGTCATTAAATACATTATTGTATCCTCTTCTTAATAACGCAGCACGTGTCAGCGTATCATGTCGGTTGCCATTTTTTTTTCTTCCTTCTTTTCTTTTTCTTCCACAAAAAGTACATCTTTGTCTTCTTTTCTTTACATTTGTCAATTTCAGTCCTTTTATTTCTTATTGTTTATTGGCATTCTTGGTCCTGTTATAAAAGTTCTAGTTATTTTTAATTTAATCATTGAATTACAATTTTTCATATATTATTTTTTCTTATTCAGTCCTTATTTTTTTTTTTATTTCTGATTGTTTTACCTTGGCTTCTTTGTTAAAGTTTTTTTGATTTTTAATTTCATCATTCAATCAAAGTTTATATTCTTTATTATTTTCAATTTAACCCTCATTCTTTTAATTTATTTTCCTTTTTGTTAAATTTTAATTATTTTTAAATTAACCCTCCAATTTAAATTTAATGTGGTTAAACACTTGACTTGTTATTACTAATGTACAATCCATTGCCAGCTTGGTACCTTCTTCCCTAGTGTTTAAGAGTGTGTTTAAAAACAAGGTTTTTCAAATTATGGTTTTTTTTTAATAATTTTTTTTGTTTATTATTAATTTTTTATATTTTTAGATTATTTTAATGTGTATGAAAAAAATAAAAAATATATTATTTTAATATATTTTAAATAAAAAATATTTTAAACTGTATTCAATGTCACATTTCCAAATACAAAATAGGACGTGCAATGATTCATTAATAAATTAACGAGGACAAACTCTTTACTTCCTTTGAGGCCTAACTTCCCTGTTGCCTGAGACGCACATCCAGCAATTAATGTATTAATTAATGAGCTGAACATCTTTAATTGTTTTAATTGCAAGAGTTGACTTCTAAACTCGGTTTAGTTAACATATAGGTTTTTTCATGGTAGTAGTAGATATAGTTTACTGTAAATTACAACAGTAAAAAATAATACGATGGTATTAAAAGTATTTGGTAAAATTCAATCAAGTTCCTATTCTTTCAATTACTTTTAATTGTGCTCATAATGACCCCCAAACTTTTAATTTCATGCAATTTCACTCTTGTCAAACTCAATTATCAACCCTAAAATTGATCGCTATTTTAATTCTAATTCTTGATTCTGAATTTGTGTATTTTGATCCTCAATTGACCAACAAACTTTTAATTTCTTCAATTTAGCCCTTGATTTGGTCAATTTTAGCTTTTGTATTTACACGTGTTTTTTAGTTTGGTCTTTTGTTTTGGATTTATTCAATCAAGTCCATAATTGTCCATCAATCTTCAATATTTATGCAATCAAACCCCTGATTTGACCAAATTAACTCTTATAAACTGCAATTCAACCCTCATACTTTAATTTCTTCTAATTAAAGCGTAATTTGACTTCAAACAATTAATTTATCTTGCAATTAAGTCCTTAATAAATACAATTAGATCTTGAAAAATTTCATTTGAGTCCTTGAACATCTAATTTTTTATTTACTTCCTCAAATTGAATTTTTCTTTGCCAATATGGGCTTCATTAGTCAAAAATACATTGTCAAATTTTTCAATCTTGTATATTTTGATTTTCCTCAACACGTCTTTGACAATTTCTTAGGTGTTCTGATATATTTTTCTCACTGATATGTTTTTTTTATTTTCTTCCAATATATTTTCAATTTTTTGTATTTTTTTTCTGATTTTTTTATATGAAGGCCTAAATATGGATAACAACAGATACCCCTTTTTTACAATACTTACAGAGTAAAGGCTTGTCAAATGCTTTGTCTAGCAAGTTTGTAAAGACAAATGAATTATTCTTCAAAACTAATCTTCTTAAAACTTTTAGTTTGGTTAACCTGAAACTTTATTTTTGAAACAATCCCCTTCAATCAAGAATTATGACCACACTGTTTACAGCTCAGTTAACCTGAAATTTTAATCTAGAGATTCCCTCTAACTAGAATCAAAATCTTTGTTTGCAGCTTGATTAACCTGAAATCTCAATCTAGTAATTCCTTTCAATCAGAACCAAAATCTTTGTCTACAACTTGGTTAATCTAAAATTGCAATCTGGTGATTCCTTTTAACCAGAACCAAAATGTTGCAGCTATTGGGAGAATTGTATGCTCACAACTATTCTCCTACATAACTGTTTTTTTTTTCCAGCTCAGTTGACCTAAAATCTTGAATCTCAACGATCCCCTTCAATTAGAACTTTTCGAGGGTGTCTTTAACTATTTTAATTAACAAGGCTAGCTGGATTTCCTAAAGACATGGTTGAATTTATTGGTGCTTCTTGATTGCAGAGTTAACCTATCTTTCTTAATGCAGTGTTGAGTTGATACTTCCCGATCGCGGGGTTTAAAAACTTGATGCTTTCTGATTGCATGGTTAACCTGATTCTTCTTGATCATGAGGTTGATCTTCTTCTTAATTTTCTTAAGAACTTTCTAATGGTAGGGTTCTTTTCACTTTTCTTCCTAATTGCAAGGTTTAAATTTCTTGGTGTTTCCTGATTGCAGGGTTGACTTAAAATTTCTCGATCGCACGGTTTGAAAACTTGATGCTTTCTAATTACAGGGTTAACCTGATACTTCCCGATAGCAGTGTTTGAATTTGGTGTTTTTGTATTAGAGAGTTGACTTGATACTTATCGATTATGGAGTTTGAATTTGATGTTTCTTGATTGTAAGGTTTACCTGATACTTCCTAAGAACACACATGGAGAAGAATGAAAATCTAATTTATGAGCATGATATGGATGTATAAAGAAAAAACAAAGACACTCAAAAATATACAGAAAATTATAATCAAGAGTATGACGAAACAAACACTCAAAGGGAGATTTATTTTGGAGAACAAGAGTACGCATGCGATTAATAAGATATATCGATAATTCAAAAGCATAGTTCCAGAATCATAACGTGCACTACATTGGCCTAGAATAGTGAGGCCAGTTTTGACAATGTGCCAATGTGTTGAAAGAACAAAAATAAAAAAACAAAAATAATAAGTAAAGCCCTACCAAACCCCTTTCTCCAAAAAGAGAGAGAAAGCTTTAATTAACACTGAATTTGAGTTAAGTGCATGGCGAAGAGTCTAAGTCGTGTAATTTGGACGGGTTCACGAGTGGTGTGGCATCTTTGTGCGGCGGAAAAACAGAAGAGGATGTACAGGAGGTTACTGGAACTAGGGGCAAGTAGAGGGAGCGTGTCAAAGACGTTAAATGAGTTCATATTTGAGGGTGGGAAAACAAGAAAAATCAATCTCACTGCTTGCATCATAGAGCTCCGAAAGTACGGCAGGTTCGACCATGTCATTGAGGTAATGGAGTGGATGCAGAAGAGGAAAATGAACTTTTCCCATGTTGATCATGCAGTTTACCTAGATCTTACAGCAAAAACCAAAGGGATTGCTGCAGCCGAGAATTATTTTGACAACCTCCCACCATCTGTGCAAAATCATGTTACTTATTCAACACTTCTGAACTGTTACTGCAAGGAACTTATGTCTGAAAAGTCACTGACTCTTTTTGAAAAAATGGACAAAATGAAGCTTCTTTCAACTTCTATGCCTTTTAAAAATAAATATATTTTTAGATTTTGAAGTACTTTTTTATTTTAAGAAAAAACTAGAAGAATAGAGGGAAGGTGTGTAACTCAAACTTTATACAAGGTACATTCAGTTAATGAAAAAAAAAATGTTTGGTCCTATATCTTAGTTATTTTCAGTTTTCCTTCTTTTTTTCTGGTCTTTTTATTTCTGTTATAACATACTAGCACTGATTTCTTTTTCTTTTTTCCATATTCTCTTCCTTTATTTCTCTAAGTTAGTTTCTTTCTTCTTTTTTTCTATTTGGCCATGTCTCTGTATATTGCTTCAGCTATTGGTTTTATGATTTTTTCAATATACTTTAGATATTATCCAAAAAAAAATTATGTTTAGTTGAAGGGATAAAGGCAGGCAGAATATGTCTCAATTGTGTTTGTTTTCTGATAATCACCTGTAGTTATATTGAAAAGTAGTTGTTAGCTATTTAAAAAATGATTAAACATTTAACAGAAAGATTAATTACATAAGGAATAATTATGTTTGTTTTCTTGTATCATGAGACGTTATCTAAACTCTACCTAAAAAACATTAAAAATTAACTTATGACTTCCTGATTGAGTTTATATGGATTAAAACAATCTAATTAATTGATTGATGTGACGGATATATAATGTGAATGGATGTATAGCATGTGATTGATTTGAAACATATAGAATTAATTTATATAATAATTTCTCGAATAAAAAATATTGCAACTCGCATATGTAAATAACCCTCCAACCTTTCTAAAGCCATAGGGTTAGTTCTTCTTTCTTTGGTTTGTTCTCGTTATATACCAGGCAAAACAATACCCTTCACATTTCACAACCAATCTTCGGTGAATAGAGAATAAGAGTTGGGTCTTAAAACTAGAAATGGAGATTGTACAGGATCAAGAAATATCAGAACCTGTGAGTCCTTCAGGACAATTTCTGAGCAACTCTATTCTATCACTCTCTATCATAGCTGTTATGGAATTCGAAGCGCCTTTTGATGACTCCCAAGCTATTCCATTTCTCAAGGATGTTTTCCTCCCTGTCAACCCTCGCTTCTCCTCCATAATGGTACTCTTTCTACCTTAGTATCTTCATTCTTCTCCTTGCTTTTGCATCAATAGCATCCACCAAATAGAGTTTTGAAATTACAGGTTGCAGATAAAGATGGAGTAAAGCGATGGAAGAGGGTGGAAGTGAGGCTCACGGATCATGTAAATTTTCCGGTTTTCACCACCGGAATGTCAACTCAATTTTATGATGAATGCTTTGATGAGTATCTTTCAAAAACGGCAATGGAGCAGTTGCCTCAAAGCCAGCCATTATGGGAAGTTCACATAATAAATTACCCCACAAGTCACGCAGCTAGTAACATAATATTCAAGCTACACCATTCCCTTGGTGATGGCTTCTCTTTGATGGGAGCTCTCCTTTCTTGTTTACAAAGAGCTGATGCTCCTCCTCTTCCCCTGACATTTCCTTCTGTTCAATTACACACCAATACGTATGGCAGAAATTCTAGCATTTTCCGAAAAGTGCCTCGATTTTTCTCCTCAGTTTACAACACTGCATCAGATTTTTGTTCAAGCATTATAAAGAGTTGTTTGGTAAAGGATGACAAAACACCAATACGATCAGGGCATTCTGGAGTAGAGTTTCTTCCTGTTGCAATAACAACAATGGCTTTCTCTCTTGATCAAATTAAACAAATCAAGGCCAAGCTTGGAGTGGTAAGATCAAGACAACTTCAATTTCTTCTTAAAAAACTTCCGTGCCTCCTCTCAATTTCAAAGCCTAGTACTTAATTAATGACATATAATTTTCTCGTTGAATTAATTACGTTTCTTGGTAATTGCAGACAATAAATGATGCGATTACTGGAATCATATTCTTGGGAGCTCGGATGTACATGGAAACAGTGAGCCAAGGATCAGGCAGTGCATGTAGTACATCATTGGTGCTGCTTAACACAAGAATGCATGGAGGCTACAAGCCAATCCAAGAAATGGTAAAACCTGATGCTGAGTCGCCATGGGGCAACCATTTTGCTTTCTTGAACGTACGAATTCCAAAGATAAGAGATGCTGAGGCTAAGAATAATCCCTTAAAATTTGTCCTCCATGCAAGAAAAATCATCAAGAGGAAGAGAAGCTCTTTTGGTGTTTACCTCACTGCTAAGTACCTTCAACTTGCTGCGAAATTTCGAGGTCCAAACGTATGGTACTTGCCTTTTTTTAGTGAAATACTTATTTAGGACCTCTTGTTCTTTTTCTTTTTCTTTTTTTCTGTTTTTTTTAAGGGTGGACATTACTATATAGTATATACTACTCCATGTTATGATTTTTGAGATCTTGCTCCTGTAGGGAGCATCTAAGTACATATATGGCACAATGAAGAATACAAGCATGGGAATCTCAAATGTAAGGGGGCCAATGGAGCAGATGGCCTTGGCTAATAATCCAATTAATGGGCTATATTTTGTGGTGACAGGAGCACCTCAGGTATATGAATGTTCAAGTACTTTTCAAACAGTAAATTATTCATCGTGTCCCTGGAATTTCAACGTGATTATAATTCAGTCCTTCATATTTGGAAACCTCTTACTTACAGTCTCTTCAATTTTATTTACCTTTGTCTTATTTAATCATTAGTTGTTTTTTTTTTTAAGATGTGTCTGAAAATATAGTAACGATTGTTTTTAAATTCAATATACAAATTGACAATTTAAATTGTTGTTGTAAACAACACAGCAATCAACAAGAATAATGCACTTACACATAGTTTTCATACAAAAAGGCATTGTGGTGGTTTTTCTTTTTTTTCTAAGTTTTTTCTTCTTTTTTTTTTTGTCAAGTCTCTATATTTTACTTTGTTTATTAATTTTATGATCTTTTCAATATATTCTCGATAATTATCTAAGAAAAAACAGCATTGTGGTAATTTTTACTATTGTAGTTTGAAAAGGTAGATTCAAGGGAAACTAAAAATTATAAATTTTTCTTAACAAATGTTTTAAGAGAGGGTTTTTAGTGGGACTCATGCAAAACTATGGTGTTTATTAATTAAAAAACATTTTTAAATATGTGGTTGAGACAAAACATAGAACACAGTACCACACAAAAAAAAAACATCAAGCCTAAGTTGTAACTGCATTGAAACCCTAAGGATTAAAAAACAATTCACTCATTTTCACAGGATAAACACAAACATTATGAAATGATGCTATTTGTTTTTTTCTTTTCTTTTTCAATTTGTAACATCATTGCGATTATGACATGGTTTGTTTTGGTGCAAATGCAGAGCCTTATGGCAGGAGTAACAAGCTATGTGGGGAAGCTTCGGGTTTCTCTGCTTGTAGAAAAAGACTTCATTGATCCACAGAAGCTCAAGTCACACATAGAAAAAGCATTTGATATGATATTCGAAGCTGCATGCAGGGAAAGTACTCCACCAGCCACTTAAAGATCCCAGCAAGCAAACAGCTTTATTTTGTTTTTATGGTAATCAAGTAATAGTATTGATGAAAGCTAGCCATTTAGTGGTCTCTAACCTTCTTAAGCAAACAGCTTTCTCATTTAGTAGTCACTATTGTTGAAAGAATAAATATAATTGCGTGCCTTTGTTATGAAAGTACCGTACTATTTTATTTTATTTTTAAGCGTTATATTCACATGGTTTGCTGTTTGTGTATGGAAATAAATTCATTTTTTTTTCATATATCAAATGCAAATCATAATCGTAGAACTTCAATAGAGACGTGTGCAAAATATTACAATAAAGAAAATATTATTCTTCCAATTTTCTTTTATTTTCTTTTTCTTATTCTTATTCTTATTCTTATTCTTTTTAAGATTCTGATTATTTTCAACCACTACTTCATCCCTAATTTCTCCGGGAAAATAACCAAATAATAATATCTAATTTGAAACTGTCAATTAGAAAGTTTCTATTATTTGATGTACAAAAATAAATAAATAAATAAAAGAAAGTTACAGAAATGAAATATCGCCTGCATGTATATAAGAGATCTAGAAACCAATTGCAAAAAAAAAAAAAATCAATTTTATTACTTGAAAGATGGCAAGATCATATATATTAATAACCTTTAAAATATTAAAAGAAAAGAGTTATTTTTTATTTATGATTACGGAATTTTTTTAATATCAGTTTTCACATGTATATATATTGAAACTAAGTCCTCCTCTTCGACGTATTCAAAGACGGATTATTCTTTGGTAAGATTTCATAAGAATTTTTTTATAAAGTCTAACCTAATATTTGAATCTTAATAACTAAGAAAGGGTCATAGATTTAGCCATCATATAATATATATATATATATAACCAAATATAAATTATATAATTCCTAAAAAATCCCAGCAAGCAGATAGTTTTCTCATTGCCACTCCTGGTTGACAGATACCATTCAAATAAATGCATGTGACTATTGTTGAAAAAAGAAAAATATTCACATGGTTTTTTGTTTGTGTATGGAACTAAATTACTTTTTCTTATATATCAAATACAAGTCATTGTTGTTAC
>Ga0325410_1008599_pt1 | contig 11047 bp, 10 predicted proteins | sample PopdelMetagenome_16_FD_206182 | JGI IMG/M metagenome (GOLD analysis project Ga0325410, IMG submission 206182) | Populus deltoides microbial communities from Bellville, Georgia, United States - Xylem-PdIQD-R3 | ecosystem: Host-associated > Plants > Phyllosphere > Stem > Wood/Secondary xylem...
TTTTTTTGTTTTTTTTTTTTTTTTTTTTTATGTTTGTTTTTTTTTTGCCCCCCCCCCCCCCCCCCCGGTTGATGGATGCCGCTGAATCAAACACCTTGTAGATCATACTCTTCCCTTTGAAAATTATATGTATTTACCTTTTTTTAATTATGAAAAAAATGAATTGCACGTTTTTCTTCTCGTTTCCAGCTGATGGGTGGGTTAGGGCTTTAGCTCTTTAACCCTTCTTGGCCACGGGGATAGACAAGTTTTCTTTTCCTGTGACAAACAAGGGCCCAGTATCTAGAGAAAAACAAAACAGGAGAGCCTAAATTACTAATTTACTTTACTATTTTTTTATTACTAGTAAACTAAAACTGTTAGTGTTTAATGTTTAATTATTATTATATTTTTTTATAATCAAGGATATCGGACCAGCTTACGTGCACCACGATTAATTCCTGAATCCATTAAATATCCTGCAAGCTCAATAAATAGATAAAACACCGCAAAAGTGACAAATATGCACATAAAAAATCGAATCTAGATGCAGAAATAAGAAATTCCATGCCTTGTTCATTATTGTAGTTGTTTAATGTTTATGGGTCGTCAAAAGTTGAGTACTCGACTCTAGATTTTGGTTCGTGTATATTTAATTTGTTACATTTTAGTTTTATATTTTATTTTCATCAAATTTTAGCTTTGACGGTTAATAGAGGAGAGAGGAGAGAAAAATAAAACTTTGACGAGCTCTCTTTTTATTGTAAAAAAACCTATTTTTATGTTAACTGGATTTTTATTTTTTATAAAAATAAAAAAATTAATTTTAAATAATTTCTTTTTAAAAAAATTAAAAATATAATTTCAAACGCGTTATCTTGTATACTTCCCGGCGGGTATTTTTGCCTTGCAGTATATCCTCAAATCCAAATCCAACGTTGCTTTTTAAAAAAACCCTACGTTAGTCCCGAGGGTTACCCCACATTCTCCTTCCCTGTCTCCCATTCTCTCTGGAATTGCTCCTGGTACGTTCCTTTTTACTTGCTGTGGCCTGTCTCTGTGCATTCTTTTTTCTTTTGGATTTTGTTTGTGAATGTGTACTGTACTGAATAGGAGGATCTGTTTATAAGGAAAATTCCAACTTTCATTAGGAAATTAACTGGCATTACTTCCTGTTCTAAAGAAACTGAATGTATTTGCATGTTCTTACAATTTTCTGCCTTGGGTGGGTTTAATTGTCTTTAATTCAATGTTCTTTTTTTTTCTTTTTCTTGGAACAGTTTTGAAGTCATTTTCTTTGATTTAGTTTATATAAGAGATTGATTGCTTAGAATTTCTTATAACCAAACATGTGAATTACAAATTGTATCAAGCAGGGCTTCTGGTTATTAATTCTTGATTTGGAAAATGCGAAGATTGTTTTTCTAAATGTTGAATTCTGATATTGGTATTAACTGATGGAGAGTCCATGCAAAGAAAGCAATATTCCCAGTTATGAATCTCTCAAGGAAGAACCTTTAAGTGAAGCATTTGAGGTTTCTGTGACAAGGACCATTGCGCAACGAGTTCAAAACATCGAGTCGAAAGGGCCTCTAGGGAGAAGATGCAGCCCTGGACTTATAAATACACCTCAAGAGAAAAGGCCATGTTATGATGATGGTCAGAGCATGGAGTTAGATGCTCCTAAACTCGACATTTGCAAAAAAGAAGTTGAAGAAGAGTCAACAGGGCCGAGGGAGAGAAGACCATATTATGATGGAGATCAGAGGTAGGAGTTAATATCAAGGAAACTGATGGATTCAAATCACTGCCAATTCAAGTGTAGCTGTCATCATATGAAATGCCAGATTCTCTGCTTTCCATAACTGTAGGATCAGTATGTTATCCCTGCAAATATTGCTATTGATTCTGATTGTAAATATTCATCCGTTACACACATTTGAATTCCTGAAATTAAGCACTCAGGGCTGTATAAAGATTACAAGAAATGAATGGAAAAGTGTAAGTTGTATTACAATAATATTGCAGTATCAGTTACTTTATGGTATCAGAGCCTAAAATCTCTAACGAGTATTCATCCTTCTTGTTTCCTTCTTTCTGCTTCCTGCAAAATGACCACCATCTCTGCATTTACCATTGACTCACCAAACTCACCCATCATCACAATCAACGCTGCCACAACCATCAACGAAAAACTCATTCCCTCTTCTTTTCCTCAGTTGAGGGCTCAATTTGAAGCCTTATTTATTGGCTATGACCTTATTGATTTTGTAACAGGTATACACACATGCCTTGCCATTAATGCACTAAATTCCACTGCCTCCAAAGCTGCGAATTCCCACTGGATTCGTCAAGACAAGCTCATCTTACATGCCATCCTAGCCTCCACCTCCACCACCATTACCCCTCTTCTTGCTGCCTACAAAACATCCCATGAGGCTTGGATGGCACTTACCCGTTTATATGGGGGCAAATCAAGAACGCGAGTGATGCAGCTCAAAGAAGATTTGACCTTGAGCAATCGTGGGTCTCGCACAGTTACTGAATTCCTTCAAGGAATCAAAGTGATTGCAGATGAACTAGCAATCATTGATCATCCTGTTTCAGACGATGATTTAACCCTATACATACTCAATGGATTGGGTATTGAATTTAGAGAAATTGCAGCTCCCATTCGTGCTCGTGAGACTTCTCTGAAATTTGAAGAAATTCATGACCTTCTTGTCAGTCATGAGAGTTATCTTCAGCGGCTTGAGCACCAATCTACCCCCCCAGTTTGTTCCCATTGCTAATTATTCTAATCGATGGAGCCCTCAATTTTCTTCTAATTCCAGACAGTATGAATGGCGCCCCCCGGTTGCTTCTCATAACTCTCATGGACACAGTGGGGTTCCTAGAAATGGGTCATTCAATTCGGGTCACAGGCGGTTTAAACCAAAATGTCAATGGTGTGATCAGCTGGGTCATACAGCCAAACATTGTCCCAAAATGTCTACTTCCGATTTCTCTGCAAATTGTGCAGCTTCCTCTCAACATAAAAATCAGAAGTGGCTCGTTGACTCAGCCGCATCTCACAATATGACCACTGATCTTTCTAATCTGATGATTAATTCTGAATATGATGGTACTGATGAGGTGGTAATTGGTGATGGATTAGGTTTGTCTGTGTCTCATATTGGGTCATTGTCTCTTAACTCGTCCAATCGTGTCTTTCATTTACATGACACTCTCTGTGTTCCAACTATTCATAAAAATCTCATTTCTGTTCACCATTTTACCAAGCATAACAATGTTTACATTGAATTTCATCTTACTTATTTTTTGGTGAAGGATCGGATCACGGGGGCGATCCTGCTCAAAGGCGCATGTGAAGATGGAGTGTATCCATTTTCGGAGCATCTACTATCCACCAAGAAAAATATTGTTGCCTATGTTCATGAACGTACTACACCTGATGGATGGCACAAACGTCTTGGTCATCCATCGTCCAAATTGGTTCATCATCTTATTAATGCTTTTTCTTTACCTACCAATAAAAATGGTCATTCCTCTCTGTGCACTTCATGCTCTCAAAACAAAGCTCATCGTCAAACATTTAGTACTCATGGACTTACCAGCACTGCCCCAATTGAATTAATTTACACGGATGTTTGGGGCCCATCTCATGATCTTGGAATTAATGGCTCAAAATATTATGTTATTTTTGTGGATCATTATACCAAATATATTTAGCTTTATCCTATGACTCATAAATCAAATGTTCAAACTATTTTTCCATAATTTCGTAATCTTGTGGAAAATCGTTTCAGCACAAAAATTAAAAGTCTTTATTCTGATAATGGTGGGGAATATATTGGCCTAAAAAATTATCTTTCTGTTCATGGTATCAGTCATTACACCACTGCTCCCCATACTCCCCAACAAAACGGTATGTTTGAAAGGCGACATCGCCACCTTGTTGAAACTGGTCTTACCTTACTAACTGATGCTCACATGCCTCTCTATTATTGGTCCTATGTTTTTCAAATCGCTGCTTATCTCATCAATCGTATGCCTACCACTACTTTGCATAATTAATCTCCGTTTGAAAAATTATTCAACCAAAGGCCCAATTATCTCAAGCTTAAGCAGTTTGACTGTCTCTGTTATCCATTAACTCGACCATATAATAAACATAAACTTGAGCCAAAATCCAAACCATGCTCATTCATGGGTTACAGCCTATCCCAAAATGCATATTTATGTTTTGAGCCATTAACTAAAAAAATCATCACCTCTCGCCACGTCATTTTTCATGAAGGTTCCTTTCCTTTCCATCAACCAGATCATAACAGTTCCCTTCCTTCTCCATCTACTAGGCAACATTCATCTGTAATGATCTCGTTACCAAAGCTTTCTTTTGCTAGTCCCAGCACTTCTCCGGATGTGGGTACTGAAGTCTTGCCATCATCTGAGCTTGGGTCACTCTCTGCGCCGTCCCCTCTCCAGGTAAGTACTCCTCCTTCTCCCCTGTTTTTAAATCCAAATACTTCAATGGAATTGCCTGCCCCTACTATCTCTGAAAACACTGAGGTGCGAGTCCACCGGATGACTACTAGGTCTATGAATGATATCTATAAACCAAAAAAATCATTCCTTGTTACCAAACACCCTCTCCCATCTTCCTTGGAAACTTCGAGTGTTGCTGCAGCACTCACTGATTCCAGATGGCGTGAAGCCATGTCCTCTGAATTAACTGCCTTAATGCGTCACAATACCTGGCAATTAGTACCCCCTCCAACTAATTGTAATATTGTCGGCTGTAAATGGGTGTTTCGGGTTAAAAGGCATGCTAATGGGACTGTTGACCGATTCAAAGCCAGGCTAGTGGCCAAGGGGTTCAATCAGCGATCAGGACTGGATTACAAAGAAACATTCAGTCCTGTTGTTAAATCAGTCACCATACGCACTGTCTTAGCTATTGCTGTGATGCAGGGTTGGTCCTTGAGGCAGTTGGATGTTAATAATGCATTCCTTCATGGGCATCTCATCGAAAAAGTGTATATGAAGCAACCTCCTGGCTTCAGGAATCCGGAACATCCTGATTATGTTTGTTGTCTTACCAAGGCCATTTATGGCCTTAAAAAAGCACCTCGTGCTTGGTACTCTGCACTTAAACATGCACTGACAGAGTTTGGTTTCATTAATTCTAAATCTGACTCCTCTCTATTTGTGTTTCATACTGGTTCCACTCTTGCCTACTGCCTAGTGTATGTTGATGATTTAATTATTACAGGCAATAATTCAGTTTTTGTTGCAAGCATCGTTGATCATCTTGGCCAGAAATTTTCCATCAAAGACTTGGGGTCACTGCATTTTTTTCTTGGTATGGAGGCTATCCCTACTGCAGCCAGCTTGTTTCTCACACAGCATAAGTATATCAGAGATTTACTTGCCAAGACCAGTATGGACGGTGCTAGGGATGTCACCACGCCTCTTTCAACATTTGTTTCCTTACAACTGGATGATGGTTCCTCCTCTGTTAACTCCATCGAATACTGTCAAGTTATTGGCGCCTTGCAATACCTGTCTCTCACACGACCTAATATCAGCTTTGCTGTCAATAAACTCTCCTAGTTTATGCATCATCCCACGCAGACTCACTGGACAGCAACAAAAAGATTGTTGCGCTACTTGAAGAACACAATTTTTCATGGTGTTACTATCAGCAACACATCAAGCACTACATTAACTTGTTTCTCGAATGCTGATTGGGCTGGTAATCTGGACGACAGGAAATCCACTTCAGCCTATCTGCTATTCCTTGGTAACACACCCATTTCCTGGAGTTCTAAAAAGCAACGTGCAATTGCACGATCATCAACTGAAGCCGAGTATAGGGCCTTGGCAATGGCTGCAACAGAGTCTGTGTGGCTGCTATCTTTGCTCCAGGAACTGAAGTTCAGTCTCTCAAAGCCACCGCTCCTCTTATGTGATAATCTGGGTGCAACACAACTAAGTTTTAATCCTGTCCAGCATTCCCGGATGAAACATATACAGATTGATATCCACTTTCTGCGAGATTTGGTTGCAAAAAATATTCTTGTTGTTCAACATGTCCACACAACTGACCAGCTAGCTGATCTGCTAACCAAGCCTTTCTCCAGACAACGAACAGATTTCCTACGTGACAAGATTTCTGTGCTTTCCATAACTGTAGGATCAGTATGTTATCCCTGCAAATATTGCTATTGATTCTGATTGTAAATATTCATCCGTTACACATATTTGAATTCCTGAAATTAAGCACTCAGGGCTGTATAAAGATTACAAGAAATGAATGGAAAAGTGTGAGTTGTATTACAATAATATTGCAGTATCAGTTACTTTAGTTAAATGCTCCTAAACATGACGAGTGCAAGAAAGAAACCAGAGATTATAATAGGAAGAGACAGTTAGAATCAACCAGAGATAATGCTGTCAAGAGAAGAACCTGCATGGATCATTCAATGCCAGAATGACTACCTGATATAGATAGAAAAGGCGGAGAAAAGATTGGTGCGATAGAAGTTGTCTGGCCCTTGGTTCCGTGCTTTTAAAGTTGATGAAGCAGAAATTGAGCTACAAGACAATGCTTTCCTGAAATGGACAGACTATCAAAATTTTGTAGCAGAAGGCCTGCACAGCAGTGAAGGAGACAGTGAGGAATTTTAATTCTCATCACCTTAACTTCGCTCAGGTGAAAGCATTTATAAGGATCTTTTATTGAAATGAATAGGTGAATGCTTATGTATATTTTTTTGTTCAAAGTATTGGTTTTAGCAATCCTTAAAATTACAGAAAATATTCTTCATTGTTTCCTCGTCTTGGCTAAATAGTGATACAACACTGTTTTGTTGTGGTTGTGCAACTTTAAATGCAATGGCTAAGTAGTCTTTGCTTAAAATTGATGAATCAGAAAGGTGCTTGGTTTTATTTTACTGTTTGTTTTCTCTCTCCTAGCATCATCTGCTGGTAATGTTTTACGGGGAAGAGCTACATTAAGTGATTAAGGTGTTTCCGGTGTAGACATCATCAAGCACCTATTTGATTCTTTGTTTCCTTTCCTATTTTTCAAATCAAAATGTCAGCGTTGAAATTTGTTTTTTACCTTGTGAATCAAGGTAGGCAGTGAGACAACTGCCAGGTGTTTGAATTATCAAAGCAGCAGGAATCATTATGATTAAGAATTATTACTACCATCTGTATGACTAAAGCTGCACGAGTATTTGCTATACTTTGAGGTGAAAATTTAAATAACATTCCATTTTTGCTTCCCGTGAAATATTGTATCTCATATTTCAAAATTTATGCCTTTCCTTTTGAAAACTTATTTGGCGAATAGAAACCATTAATACAGAACAAAATGGCTAATCATGTGCCAACTCCTTTCCAGGCCACTTTCACCATTTCAAACTCTCTGTCTCTGCCTCACTCTTTCTCTCTGGAGGCGGATCTTGGTCTTTGTGATTGTTATGTTAATGCTATAAAAACTTTGCAGAAGGGAAGTTCATCCGCTGATGCTAAGTGTTCTTCAAATCAACCGATTCTGAAGAAAATATCGAAGTCTTATTTATATCTATGATTGGAAAATCCCTTTACATGCGTTGTCCTAGACATGAAAGAGTTGAGAGGTGTCCATGCATCAATGAGGAGCACTGGATTCAGGCATAAAATTAATTTACTGTCTGCTCCTTAAATTCATGGCATACACTTGAATTGCTATGTGAAGTAATTTAGAACACTTAAAAAACGTCATGCTTTGTGAAAATTGTGAAAAAATTGGTCATGGTTCAATTTCTGCGTACTTGAGATGATGCCTGTGTTTGTTGAAAGGGGTTTATCTATGAGAAAACTTTTATGACTCTGTTTGTGCTCCCACTGCTTATTTATCAACCAGTAAGAGTTATTGAATCAACCAAATATAGAATTAACGTGATAAGCAATCTTGACTATGTAATGTGCTGCTGTTAGGTATTGCTCAAGAACATTGTGATTAAAGTACTCTTTACCCTAATATAAGCTGAACTGAAGGTGATAGCATTAGAATAAACATAATCTGAACTAAAGGTGATAAAATTACTCTAAGGAAAAGGAAATAGCACCCAATAGAGTGACGAAGTGAAATTTGCAACAGCTGAAACATCAGGTCAAATTAATTGAGCGTTATCATCAATGAAATAGGGTTTCTCTCAACTGGGTGGAAAAAAAAAAATTAGCTCACTGTTAGTGTGACCAACCTACAAATATGGTTTTTGTTGCCTCTAAGGCCAAATTTCCGCACAAAATCTCAGTCGAAGCCAAGCACAAGTGATTACCATCATACTTGGAAAACAAGCAGCATCAAACAAGCTACTGTGGCACCGATGAGTGTCGGCGGCGCTTGTATTAGGTAAAACGGAGGTTATAAAATTAGATTACAGCTTATGTACACGTTTCTATTGAAAAACAAATACATAAAGCCATTGCTAGATTTTAATTTGTACAGGATGCTTATTATATACAAGAACTTCTTTGGGCTTGATGTGTTTGAATAGCTGAGACATGTCAAATTAATAAAATTATCTGGTGGATATCTCATTTCTTGTCACCCTTTGGCAATTATCAAGGAATGCCCCGCCGCCCCCCACTTCTTCTCCACAGGGCTATATGATAGTGTTAGTAATTTGCTTTTAAACCCAATCTCAGAAACTCACAGGATATATATGGTAGAATTTAATGAAAGAACAGAGCAACTAGTATCATTTCCTTCCTGTTTGATAAAACCATATATTTTCTGTGCTTTCACCACACTCATAATTAGTTCCTTGAAGTCTGTAAAATCTAGTTTATTGAATCCTATGTTTGAAATGCTAGGTGATGCTGCTTTCCGCCGTTGTAGTGCCAATTGCCAAGCCTGGTACGAACCAGTTTTTTTCAGTGGGTAAGAACAAATCAATCACTTGAACTAGTCTTGCAAGGTCTATTGGTTTTTGTCTGCCACTCGGGACCTGTCCAGGCTCGTAAATCAAGTGCGTGATTAAAGAAAAGGGGAGCACGATTGTGCACAAGGAAAAGGAAATCTTAAGCAATTGGGTAGCATATCCTTTGATAAAGATGGCTTATTTCTTTTCTTGCTTTTTCCTCCATTACAGAACTGTTTGTACAAATAATTGGTCACCATTAATCAAACCAAAACATGACTTCATTTGCACGATTCTCATATTCGTAGGGCGAGTTGTAGCCAGCAACACTGCAAGGCACACGACCCCTGCTTTGTGTCCTTGCTATGGATGATTCCCAGGGGGTGCCCTCGAGGCTTTTCTTCAACGCCAAAACTTGTCCAGGGATGTTGGTGTCGTTCATAAAACCTCCAAACCTCTTCACAGCTGCATGGCGGTGTTTAGGCAGCTTCACTGGATGTACTTGACGGGAGAGAGGAGGGTTATTTTGGTACTTTTGTGGCAAATAGAGGTGCACAGTAAAGGTTGTGTTGCGGGAACTTGCGGTTGATGAAAACATATCTACCAAAACTGGAGCTGTCATGTTGATGTTTGCTGCCTGATCATTGTTTCCTTGAATATACGTAGCGAGGCTTCACAGGCGCCATAATAAGCATGAAATCATTAAATAAATTCTTAAAAGGGCAAATAAGCATGGACGAGATTGTAATTTTAAAGTGTAGGAGAATTGGTCAGTGATATTCCATAATCCATCCACCTGGTGGTTGTGGGTGGCAAATGATTACCTTATTATTAAAATTAAAATATTAAATCTCAAGAGCTTCTCTTAGACTCTTATACTTAAATTAAAGTCTGGACCTATGCTAGGAGAACACCTATAAAATATAAATTATAGACAAAGAGCAAACGTTAAAATTAAGACAGTGATAGGGAATAAGTGGCTGCTTTTTAAAATGAAAATATATTAAGATGATTTTTTTTTATTTTTTAATATTAATGTATTAAAAAAATTATTTTAAAGCAAAAAAAATTAAATCAAAAACGAATTTTGAACGCAAAAATAAATACACACTAGACCCCTTTTTACAGTATTTATTAAACAAAGAAAAGCGTGTGTGATCCCATGGTTTGTTAAATAAACAAAAAGCGATTTGTGATTTCTTGCGGTGAAGGATGCATCTGCCCTAAATGAAAGGAAAGTTGAGAGAAAGATGTGCTTACATGTTGAAACCATGACCAACTGCATCCTTGTACGAGTTAGAGTTGATTGGTGAAGTAGAAATCCAAGTCGCTGTTCTGTAACTTCTTATTTCATAATCTTTTTGACTGTGAATCACCTGATATGGAGCACACTCCACTCCAGGCGTTGACAGTTTGCTGGCTCTGCATAGGCACTGCGACCTTGACATTGCTCAAACATAATAGCAATGCACGAAGCCAGGGTCAAGAAGACCAAACCATTCCCTTCGCCGGCCGAACCCATGTGGCCCTTTCCTCGAACCATGGCTCTCTATTTGGACCTGAAAATTGTTCTTTCTGGTTCATTATCAGCAAATTGTTTACACCCCCATGTAAATAAAAGCACTGGGGAGAGCATAAAAAATGTAAAATGTGGTTTACAGCCATTGCTTTTCGTCTTTATGTTAGTGGCTATGTGAATTGCAACGTTGCATGTTTATCTTATTATCCTCTTCTTTGGGGAGATTCCAATTTCCCATCTGTGGTCTGTTCGTCTTTTTGTCAAGTCAACATATAAATTGCCAACACGCTTTTACCAAAACGAAGAGTCAGACTGATCCGATGATGTTAACCGTTGGATCGTTACCTCCCACCAGATTGCCATTAATGCAAGACATGATCAAGTATATTTTTGATGGTGAGTAGTCGGTCCACTTCCACTTGCAATATTCTTTTACTTGGACCCGTCAAACAATGAGGAAAAAAAAAAAAGGTTTGCATCAAGAAGGATTGATTTGCATGTCATGGACTACGCATACCTAGCAAGCATATGCTGGTCCACTCACAAATTAGAAAAACCACATTGCATGTGCTGAGATTTTTGTGAATTGCCTTAATGGAAGACCTTGGGTTACAAATAAAGCAATAAT
>Ga0325410_1008600_pt1 | contig 11046 bp, 10 predicted proteins | sample PopdelMetagenome_16_FD_206182 | JGI IMG/M metagenome (GOLD analysis project Ga0325410, IMG submission 206182) | Populus deltoides microbial communities from Bellville, Georgia, United States - Xylem-PdIQD-R3 | ecosystem: Host-associated > Plants > Phyllosphere > Stem > Wood/Secondary xylem...
AATTACATTAAAACCCTCTATTTTTTAGATTTTTTTGGTTAATTAATATTTATATTCCAAAATAAACATTTAAAAATTAAAACTATTGAAAATGTGATAATAAAAGAGCAACTGACATGTCGTTCCAAGCGTGAACACCATGCAGAAAAAATCATCCCGAGTTCTGCATCCACCGTTCTCTGCAGACAGACACAAACTGTGGCCTTCACTTCGTTAATGTCACCGTCGTCCCAACCAGACACTCCCAAAAAAAAATCCGACACAACAAACAAATCTAGCCTCGCATTCACCAAATCAAATAAAAAAGATCCTGCTATATGCTCCCTCGCCTCTCTCCTCTCCTCCGCAACTCTTCAATGGCACGTGCCGTTTCACGCGCCTCCACCCCTCTCCCACTCCCTACTCTCTTACCGGCCACAACTCTCTCTTCTCTCCACTCTCCTTCGAGTCTTTCATTCGCTCCAAAACCCAGCAATTTTAACTTCCTTTTGTTAACTAATACCGGACTCTTTAATAAAAAGTTCGAAACTTTTTCTCAAGAAAATTATAGGTGCACGGTTTGGGCCTCCCATAGAGGTTACCGGAAAGTCAGACGGCGGCCGGCGGCAGCGAGGAGTAAAGAGAAGGATTTGGAGCTCAGTGTTAGCATTTGCATTGAAGAAGGCCTCCCTAATGACCCTGAAATATTGGTAAAGGAAACATCTTTCTTGTCTGTAAAGATAAATTTATGTGTTTTGATACTTGATTGGTGATCTTGACAAATGGGTTTTGTGTTTGTTGTGAATGGTTGGTGTTACACAGAGTATAGCAGAATTGCTTAGACTAAATGTGCCAACGGCAATGAAGTTAGCATTAGATAGTTTAAAAAGTTCAACTTTTAAAACAAGGGATGAAACTATAACTGATGTTGGTGGGTTTGACAGCATTGAGTTGTCTGTGATGCTTTGCAATGATGAGTTTATTAGAAAACTTAATAAGGAATGGAGGGATGAGGATCATGCAACTGATGTTCTTTCAATGTCACAACACGTGCCTGGCCTTGACCTACCAATTGTAAGTGAGAAATGCATAGTTTTAGTTATTTACAGGATTCATTTAGAGTGTCAACATGGGTTGGTCACTCTTTGTTTTTTATTCTTTGCAGCTTATGTTGGGTGATATAGTGATTTCTGTTGAGACTGCTGCACGACAAGCCGAGGAAAGAGGACATACTCTTATTGATGAAACTCGTGTTCTCCTGGTTGGTGCAAATTTTACTTCAGTCTTCAATTACATGTTTTGACATCTCTTTTTGGCTGTTATGATTTTTATACATAATTTGGATGTCTGTGCTCACTGTATTAGGGTAGTTGGTTAACTTCATAATTTGTAGTTTGACTCCCTTGGTTACTTTACCACACTTGCAGGTTCATGGGTTGTTGCATCTTTTAGGGTTTGATCATGAAATTAGTGAAGAGGCTGAAGCTGAAATGGATAAGGAGGAGGGAGTTCTTTTGGAGAGTCTTGGCTGGAAAGGGAAAGGATTAATTCAGAGTGCATACGATGCAGAAACTACTATGAATCATCATATGGAAAGTTCAGATGGTAATTTCACTGTATTAATTAGAAAAAAATTGCTTTCTGGTTTTGAGAGGATCCTACTTCTTGGATGCATACTTACATTTTTATTTATTTTGGAGCTACAATGTGCTTTATCATGCAAAGATATGAATACATGATCACGCAATGACATCATCTTACACTACTTTGTTAAAAGACAGGAAGAAAGAAGGCAGTCTTAGATTCTATAAACCAAAATTCAGCTATATCTTCTGCGATATGGATGGTGAGGTGACCCATACTTTTTGATGGGATATCCACATGTTTTGAACATTGGATTCTAATGTTTCCTTTGTCTCCCCACTTTCCTGATTGTTAGGAACGTTGCTGAACAGCAAAAGCCAAATCTCCTTGACCAATGCAAAGGCCTTGAAAGAGGCTTTGTCAAGGGGTGTGAAAGTGGTGATCGCGACTGGAAAAGTAAGAAACTGTGCAATTCTACCCTTTCATCTCTAGTTCATTAACTACCAGCCAGCACATTATTTATAGGCATATGCTTGACTTCAAGCTATGTTTTCCCATTCGTATTACCCTGGGATTTTAGTTTTCATTTTCTTTAACAGGTGCTGGATGTTACTGTTTGTTTTTAGTTTTTTATTTATCTATCCACTAGCTAGGCTCCTCTTTATTATTTATTGTTCTTTCTTTGTTCTATTTGTTTCTTATCAGTTACTTATCTTGCTGCTAGTTATTGATCTGAAATCTTGAATAGGCACGTCCTGCTGTGATAGATATTTTGAAGGCGGTAGATTTAGCTGGTAAAAATGGCGTTATCTCAGAGTTCTCTCCTGGTGTCTTCTTACAGGTTTTCCTTTATCTCTTCGAGGGTGTTTGGGATTGTAGTGTATGATGCTTTTTAAAATTGTTTTTCGCTTGAAAAATGCATCAAAATGATTTTTTTTCAGATTTTTTTTCATTTTTGACATCAACTCATTAAAACCATCAGAAAACACTAAAAACATCATCAATTTGATGCTTTTTTCAAGCTAGAAGCACTTTTGAAAAGCACCTAAAAGCAGAAGCTATGCCAAACACCCCTAAATGTGGTCATGCATTTTCTACTATGGATGTCATCAATTTAGCAATTTTCAAGCTGTACATCATGAACAGAAAATAGTGTTCTCTTCTCGAAGACATTCTCAAATTGCTGGTCATATGCATGTACGAATATTCATTTTGTGCTTACGCTTATACATGCAAGTTTTTCTTAAACTCAGCATGCTTGGAACGTCTTTATCTGTTATGCAAAATTGACCTAGGGGTCCTATCTAGCTTCATTAAGATAATAAGAATGATAAGATTTAGCAGGTTTCTTTATTCTTCACTCCTTAAAGAAAAGAGCTTAGTTCTATCAGGCTTGAGGCTATTTCGCCTCTTTCTTCTTGAAACCAATCCTAAATTTGATCCAAGCCCAGGGGAGTTTAGGTATTCCCACTTGCAAGAGTTCAGGAGAGGCTTACAATAGATTTAATGAACATGGGATTTCTAATGAACAAACTGGATCGGTAACAGTTAGTTAGAAGGTTTTTTTTACCAACCTGTACTTCATACACAGGATTTGTGTGAATTTGAGGCCTCTTATACACAGGATTTCTTCTATACATTTACTTGGCTTAAGTTATTATCTTAGTATCATGAAATTGATGCGTTGCAAACCTATAGAACCTTAGTGAGAAAAAAGGATTTGTCTTCTTAGGTATTGTTATACATACTTTTCCCCCAATTATTTCTCTTTCCAGTTTTACATTTGCTTCTGCTTTGCTTTTAGTTTTCCTTGGATATGCTTTCATCTTCCCCTATGAATATTGTTTTTTAAATAAAAGTAAGTCAATTTTCCCACTTTCCTGAATGCTGCAAAGCTTAAAGGTTCGTGCTAACATTTGCTTCCATGGTATACTGTCATGTTCAACCCCTACATGTTGATTTTGACTCATTTGTTGTCGCTTATTGGTGGTCTCTTGTTATTTCAGGGGTTAATTGTTTATGGTAGACAGGGTCGGGAAATTTTTAGAAGCAATTTGGATCTGAGTGTCTGCAGAGAGGTATTTCATACAGAAATATCATATGGTAACAATTGGATTTGAACTATGCATGAATTTTATCAGAATAGTGAAGAAGAAGAGAAGGGGCCTTACACACACACAGAGACAAATATCTGCTGGGTGATTGGGCTTTTTTGTCTCCTGGTCACCTGGATGTGATATATTTTGCTGTTTCATTGTAGCTAGCAGCTACCTGTCACTGCTAAGTTGTCTAGGGCAGTTATTTTCTCTGAGTTTTTCATAATGCCATCTGAGATGAGCTGCACACTGTTTATTTGTCCTAGTCTTGTACAGTTGAGTTTTGCCTGCCTGCTCTGTCCTGGATTGGATATTCCTGGCTCTCTGGTGGTTGGATGCTGTTACAGCTGTAGAATTCCCTGAATTTTATTGGAGCTGCCCAACCTTTTCATCTAGGGAAGTCGTTAGTATCAAATTACATGTGTTTTCTATGCAACAGACTTTCCCTTCTACTCTAGTTTGATTGACCTTTTGTCAGACCATATTTCGATAATCTCACTCATCTTCATGTTTACAGCAGCACTAAATTTTCCTCCCCCCTTCTAAAAAGTCCATAGAGTTCATGTTCTTGATATAACTTGGTATAATGTTCATGGAGCTTCCACAATATGATTGGCTTGCATTTCATATTGTTAATAAAGCAATCCACTCTTTCTTTCTTTCTTTCTTTCTTTCTATAAAAAACATAGTAATCCACTCTTATTGGTGGCAGATTTTAACCAGTATGATATTCTTTTTTGTGTACTGAAAAGAAAGAACCGAAGCTAAATGGCTTTACAAGGCATGCGGATCTCTTGGTTGTATTTAAGGATCATTGTTGGTCACTAAGTACTTGTTCTTGGTTTTAAAATTGTAGGCATGTCTCTACTCTTGGGAGCACAAGGTTCCTCTTATTGCATTCAGCAACGATCGTTGCTTGACATTATTTGAGCACCCTCTAGTTGATTTACTGCATACTGTATATCATGAGCCAAAGGTGAATATTTTTCACTCTAGTAACAATTCTCTGGTACTGGCTGAGCAATTATTCCATATAGACACATGATTTATGAGAAAATGTTTACAGGCTGAGATCATGCCTTCAGTTGAGCATCTCTTGTCTGCTGCGGACATACAGGTATTTGCACAAATATGGTCTCATTTATCTTTTTGGAGTATCAAAAGAAAAGTGGTGTAGATGTTTTGAACCTAAAAGGTAGACATGTTTTTAAGGTGTGTGTTTAGCAGATGGTTTTAGCCATGATATCTTTTATTCAAATAAACTGAGTGGCTACTTTTCAGTTTTTTATAATGTCAATCTTTTATTTTCATTGTACCTCAGAAAATCATGGACATAGTTTTTCACTTATGATTGCATTCTTAAATAAATGGAAATTATTGATCCTGTCTTGTTTTCTTTCTGATTCATTTGTTAAATAACTGGGAGTAATGGATCCGACACTCTTGTTAAATGTATTTGTGTACCTTTATGCTTGCAGCTGTATATTTAAGCCCTAGGAAACTACATCCTCTCTACTTTTGGTTTTGTTTATTTTTATAATGGTTCACATCTTTTCAATTTGCAGAAGATGATCTTTTTAGACACTGCTGAGGGAGTGGCTATGAACCTGCGGCCATACTGGTCAGAAGCAACTGGAGGCCGTGCCAATGTTGTGCAAGCTGTTCCGGATATGCTTGAAATTGTCCCCCCTGGAACCTCAAAAGGGAGTGGTGTACAATTGCTGCTTGATCATTTGGGTGTCACTACAAAGGAGGTATGGGAAGATATAATATGTTCTGTATTCCTTTCGTTTTTCATCTTGCCATCTTTTCTCTTCAGAATAAAGAAAATCTCTATAAGACTTGCAGTAGTTGCTGTTGGAGTCTCTCTTTTATTTACTTACTGTCATAGTTTCATATTCTTTATTGGCCCTTTCTCTTTCATTAGGAGAAAATGATGAATGGCCAAACCTGTGACCACCTTATAGTTCTGAGTTTTGGTCTGACATGCCTGTTCTTCAGACCATATTCTGGATTGTTTCTAATTTGTAAATTTTTAGATAATGGCTATTGGTGATGGTGAAAATGACATCGAGATGCTTGAGTTGGCTTCTCTAGGCATTGCTCTTAGCAATGGATCAGAGAAGACAAAAGCTGTGGCTAATGTTATTGGTGCCAGCAATGATGAAGATGGTGTGGCCTCTGCTATTTACCAGTATGCATTCTGAGGCATAAGGTCTAGTTTGAAAAATTCGAACAAAGGTCATACGGCGAAAGATACATGGTGCTGGATGCAATCTGGCCATTTTGACAGTATTTATTTCTCGTTATAGATGAAAGATGGGCCTCATAAATGAAAATAGAAACTTGTCAACTTCTTTCCCTATTGAATGAGTTAACAGTAGGTTATCATTCAGTGCTGGCTCCTCTGAAGCAAGGTCTTCGAGACGGCGGTCGTTTTTTCTCATATTGATTGATCTCAATGATTTGAACTTCATGGATTTTTTTAGGTAGCTTTGTATCCAGAAATAGTTTCACTCTTTTTTGTTTTTCTTTTTTTGTTCTTTTTGATATTTTTTGGGGCGAGGAGTGTGACTTCAGGCATGCCCACACCCAGAGCCGCCCTCAATCTTTATGCGATAATATTCTTCTCCATATGAGATTTATGTAGCTACTACTTCATGTATCTGTTTGGATAATTCTGAAATGGACCAATGACACTAAGCTTTTTGCATTCTTTGGCCGTGAATTGATTGGATCCTTCATTTACATTATTTCATAGTAACAACTCAATCTTATTGGTGCTTTTAGAAATAGATACAAGTCAGAAGATCTCCAAACGTCGCTTCCATTGATGCAAGTCATTACTTTAAAATGAATGCTTGTTTCAACCCCAGGCACGTGTAGAGTAATTCTGCCATTCTAAGAAACCACATTACTATTGCATTTTAAATTAGTGTGAGAAGAAACCACATTACCATTGCATTTTAAATTAGTGTGAGAAAATCTTTTATTTTTCTTTTATGACTCGGATCTTTTGATCAAATGAAGTAGATAATACCCTGAAAATTTGAAAATCAGGTTTGACAGAATCGTCATGGCTAAATTTGTATATAAAAACACAAGGTGTTATAAAAAGATGGACACAAGATAATTTTATATCTAAAAGATCTAAATATATGAATACCACTACTACGTTAGACTATATTTGGTATTCCTAAAAGGGTAATCTACGAGTTTCTGGTCTTGACCTCGACCCCAAGGTAAAAAGGAGACTTCCCGCGCCCTGAATTGAATAAGTAAATTAACTCACTATCATTCAACCACTGCAATTTATAAGGTATAAGATGTATGGTAGTGTGCAAGTTCAACTTTTACACCAATTTAGTACTTGCTGCATTAATGCAACTACCACAATCTTTTATTAAGTTACATTCCTTATTCTAAACATGATATCTCATGTGGAATATGTTCTCTATTTGACCTTCAGAAACATCCATATTGATAGGCAGATTCGGTGCTCTCTTCACCATAAATGTCTTTTCATTAACCAGATACTCAATATAAATATCATTAACATCCTTCAATGGTGACATCTTCTCCTCTTTATCCTCCTTATCGATTTCAACCTCATCATTAGCTTTTATAACCATGATTTTTTTGTTTGGAAATTGTGAAACAACATGACCAAAACCCAAACAAGGAGAGCATTTAATGTTACGGTTATGAAAAGTAGGAGTAACATTATTACCTTAAAAAACAACCAAGGTGTCTTTCGTCTCTTTAGGGCATCTAGCCATATCCTCTTCATTTGGTTATAATGGATCACCCTCGGTGTTAGCCTTTCAATTGGGTTTCTAAGGTGTCAAAGGGCCTAATGGTTGGATTTGCTAAATGATAACCTTCCATTTATGATGTTTCTCCACCTTCACGACCATACGCTCTCCTCTAACTCCACATTATGGTCTCAGTACCTATAATTATCCCTATGACTAAAATTGTCACCATATCTTTCCCCTTCAAACTGAAGATTCTGCTACTGTCCGAAACATTTTCAAAATCAACACCATTCATGTTCGTCTTATCACTCACAAACTTATCCATATCAGTGTTAAATCGCATAAAAACACTCCTAACATTAAATTCTCTTTGCTCAGGCCTATTTTGAACCCCCACCATGATTATTGTCATGTTGCCTCTCAACCTATTCAACTTATCTCCAAATGCATCACCCATCCAATCCATCTGCTGATTCATAATGCGTATCTGAGTTATAATTTTATTGTCTCCTCTCTATGGTGCCATATTATTGCTTCCCTCTGACATCTTTAAATCTATAAATTGGTTAGTTCACAAGAAATAAATATTCCTCACTCACTCCCTCACATGTATACTCTCCTCTCGTGTTTCACTCAAATATTAGCTTTTCACTTAAAAATGCTTGCTACGTCTTTCTCCTCTTATCTCATCTTTATTTGACTCTTGTGGAACTAATTTCAATACCAAATATAACAACCTTAGTGGCATAAACAAATATATGTATATGACTCAAGAAGCAAAAAAAAAAAAAAAAAAACAAGAAAACAAGTAAAGACAAAACAACGTTACAATTTCACGAGTAACAAATGAATTTGTATGAAAAATGAATGTTTTTGAAGACGTGAAAACAAAACATGAAAACATTATAACAAAAATTTAATGACACCTAAATATATAAGTTATGATGTTATTATACTATCATAATTAAAAATAATAGAAGTAAAACATGTTTGAATTACGGACGTGAATTAGACCCGTTACGACAAGTTTCAATTTCGAATTTAGTTCCTATAACAAATGAACTCCAAATGACCTAAAATTTTATTTAGGGTAAAACTAGAGCCTTAAAACCTATTATATAAAATCTGAGGAATTTCTAAACTTATTTGACCTGAAATTACCTTCTGATGCGAATCTGACTTGTCACGATAAATTTTAATCTCGACCTTGGTTATCATAGCAAGTGATCTCTAAATGATCTCAAATTTTATATGGGGTGCGATTAGGAATCCTAGAACCAGTATATCAAATTAAGAATTTTATGAATTGGTTTGGTTTAGATTATCCCTTGTTTGTGTATTGTGACAGATTCGACAAAAGTGACTTTTGGATGTTCTTTTTTTTTACTCTTTATACTAATGATATATTCTAAGACAACAACAAACTAAAACAAAATCTTTTTTAAGGAATCTTAGATGCAAAATACTAAGCTCTAGACACGAAAATTGAAAATCGAATCAAAGACAACTAAAGCTAAGGAAGCCGAAACTAACAAGAAGAAAATAAATTATATAACCTGATTTTGAAGCCTAAATCTAATATCAACTAATTCAGACCTCTTGATCACATGATTAAGCAACCCTTAACAAAGTAGATAACAACTCTGAAAGCTAAAAATTAGGTTTGACATAAACCTGACCTAGAGGTAACCTTGTACATAAGAACCAAAGGTATTAGAAAAAGACTTGGACCCCGAGATAATATTTTATCTAAGAACCCTAAATATACGAATGATACCAAAAAGCCAGTGTATGATCTTTTTCCTGCAAAGAAATGTTGCTTTGCCACAAAAAAAACTCACGTTTATTCTTCAACTTGCTACCTAGATTTGCAGCTCAAAAAAACATAATACAGTCTCCTCTAACTAACCCTAATGGACCCGTTTTGAGTTGCAAGTTAATGAGCCTAAACTAGTAATCAACTAATATAAACCCAATAATGAAATAAACCTCAAAACAATGTCTAATTGGCCAAAACAAACCCAAATTAAAAATATTTATTCAAAAATAAATAAATAAAATAAAATAGGATAATAAAAATAAATTCTTCATGCTAAAATTACTCTATGTGGCATGAATTTCTAATTTTCGCACATATAGCAAATATTAGTCCTGACTTTAAACACATCATTCTCTCTCGTTTGTATAAATTATTGGGTCTACTATATGTGGTTGGAAAGTTTAAGATATCTAGTTTCTAGCCCAAGCTGGATAGAAGCAAAACTATAAATATGTCTCAAACAGTACACAGAGGTCTAGTTTGATAGATTTGACAAGATTCATCTAGTAGTTTCGACCCTCTGAAATAATATATTACCAAACTCCATTTGACCTGAAATATTTCCATAATATATTTCTCTATGTTTAGTATCACCCTGTAAAATTTAAACCTAATCTGATCTATGGTTTGAGAGATATACCCGATCTTGCAAAACTAGTCAATATATATTTTAAGGCCAAATTCATGTCTAATTCCTATGTTTGGAACCCTTTAGATGGGAGACTGATTTGTTACAATAACCCTCCTTGGAATTGATTTCTAAAAATTATTTTTAAAAATACCCTCAACAATGCAAATTCTAATTTTTATAAATCTCTCACTATCTCTTTCCTTCTCTTCTTCTAACCCCTATGATTTGTTCTTGTTGTATAACTCATATAAAAAGCTCATGCTAGTCCTTGGTAATTTGAGTTTATTATTATTGTAGGAAACTAAGAACCCTAAAATCCAAGAAAGCAATATTTGTTACACAAGGTGAATTATAAAATCTAAACACATGTGGGGAAAAGCATTATAGATATGTAGTTATTTATTGTGGATTATAACAGTAAAATTATGGTTTTAACCTTAACAAAAAAATCAGATGAGCTGGACTTAAGGGGTAAATGATCTTTTCATGAGGTTAAATTGTCATTCCTTATTTGTTTAGGAGTAGCACTATCTTATCCTATTTTTTGTGACAGTAAAATTACTATATTGCCCTTAAAAATCTAAAAACTATTGACCTTGGATGTAGACGTCTTATAGGAATTTTATTTTACTATAAACAATGTAATGAATCAATTGTCCTTACCATCAAAATTTTTAACCTTGACTTCAAAGGCTTGTAAATAATTTGAAAATGTTTTTTTTATTATCATTTAATCATTGGGGCATTTTGTCTTTGTCAAGATAAAATAAAAGAGGACAAAGCTGGTAACATGTGTGTTGTATTATTTGACTCTTCTCGGTGTCCTCTTTCTTTCTAGGTGGCGTGTGCATGGTAACTCAATCTGATTTGGAATCGAATCACTTTTTTCCCTCTTCTTTTCTCTTTTCCACCTTGATTTGCATTGCACCTTGAAAAAACCACATTAGCCCTTCAATTTCCCCCTTTCAGATTTAATCCATGTTCTCTTAATTGTAATTTTCTTATTTGAAAACATTATTTTAAATTGAAATTTATTTTCAATTTCATCATTCTTCAATTTTCTCATCTCTCAAATTTGATCTTCATTCTTTTGATGACTATTTTTTTTTTATTTCATATGATTTATGAATTTGATTTCTTTTTACAATTTCATCTTCTTCTCTCTTTTTTCTTTTTTTT
>Ga0325410_1008603_pt1 | contig 11046 bp, 10 predicted proteins | sample PopdelMetagenome_16_FD_206182 | JGI IMG/M metagenome (GOLD analysis project Ga0325410, IMG submission 206182) | Populus deltoides microbial communities from Bellville, Georgia, United States - Xylem-PdIQD-R3 | ecosystem: Host-associated > Plants > Phyllosphere > Stem > Wood/Secondary xylem...
AATTACCACGGTAAATTTCAAGCATAACCACTTGACATATGCCTCACAGCACATTCATATTGTAGTTCTGAATTCTGGGCATGTGCAATGTCTTCCCTTACAGGTGAATCAGTATGAGCACGTAAACAAAGTCAGCATCATCCAAAAAATCCCATGACTCTCCACATTGGTAATGCATAATTTTAAGTCAACAAGCTCACGAATTTGATCTGTGGTTAGTGTTTAAATGAGGAACAATCTAAAAGGAGAAATTGTAGCTCACTTGCATAGCGTACTTTTCCTCGGCATCTTTGACCACAAAAATCTCAAATAATGGAGTTCCAAGAGATGAATTGACCAACTGCCTGCAGAAAATGATATTTTACCAACAAGCTCCAGTGCATCAAACATTAATCAAGATGACAAATATCCTTACCTTGGAGTATAACTCCGGCCAACAAATCTGCCCATGCCAGGTGTTATGCGAACCAGTCTGCCAAAGGGATCATCAGAATCCGATGAGTAGCCCACCCACCAACCTACCTGTTCACTCAGAGCAGAAAATTTAAATTGACATTGCAAGAAAGAAAATATGAGAAGAATCAAGAAATTCTGAGATCTAAGTTTGTTGGTTGCTACCTACATTAAACAATACATGATCTAATTAGATAGGCTAAATTTACAATCCAATACCAACTCACAAAGGTAAAAGAAATATGAAACCAAAGAGGCAATGTACAAGTCAGGAGACAAAATCTAAGAGCTCCATAATGAAAAGCACTTGGTCCTCACTTATAGTTGAAGGCTTTAAAAATAAAATCACAGGAAGTCATGCCTCCAAAAGGAACAACTTAAACAAGTTTATCCCTTTTGTAGTTAAATAATGGGGGTGCAACAAAAAAACACATTTCTAATTCTTGTCTAAAAGTGCAATGCTCTGTTCACTATATTTATTGTTCATCCAGGCCAAGAAATGCCAATTCTCAATTTCACTAGAAAATGTAAAGCAGGTGACCTGAAACCGTAAAAATATGACTGGACAATAGATAATTGATGCTAAGGTAATTACCAATCCACTTCCTGTATATTTACACAATTTTGAAGCATCGTGGTATCGTTCTTCCACTACTGCATTCTGCAGATAACACACTTATTATTAAAAACCGAGTGTTATGCATGCAAGCCCATACTTCAAGGGACTGTATAAAGTTCTATGCACACAGTTCTAAGGCCCCATATAGAATTCAAACCTTCAATTCAGACATTATATGGGCTACATTATCCTTTGAAGTAGCTTCAGCAATGGCTATTTTCAACTTTGCAGCCTCTTGAAAGTCTTCATTTTCAATTGCATCCTCCAGTTGAAACTGAAAATAAGGCATTCAATTAATACAAAAGAACAAGAAATATGGATATACTAGAACTTCTTACTTCAATCTAAGCAGCTAAAAATGAAACTGGATGGATCCAAATTACTTGAGACCATTACCACAGACATATATGCTTAATGTGCAGTTATAATTTATCAGTCATCAAGCATGTAAGCGTACTTCATTATAGAGGAAAACCAGTACTCTGATTTTCAAAAGTTGATTGGCAATCTACATGTTTATTGGCAAAGTCAATTATCTGATGGGTATACCAAAACACATTGTTCTAAAAATACACAATACATGATATAAGTCTTAATACTAGCATAGCAATAAATAAATAAAAACCATTTTCTGATTCTGCTATATCCCTCATGTCCTTGATACTCAAAACAGTCATGCTATACAATAACTCTCATATATACCCCCCATCTCTTTTCTTCCAAGAAACAGAAGTATGGAAGAAGTAGCCACCTCCGCATACATGCAGCACATCTGAATCGCATGAAAGTAGCACACTTTTCTGAAACAAAAAGGTTTTACTTTCCTGGGAAAGATTATTCCCTCGTATTTGAAAAAACTTTTTTTTTCCTGACTGAATAAAGCAAAAGGAACTATATCACGAAAATCTCTCTGGATGAAGAACATTAACGCAAAAAAATGGAACCACACAGAATGACAAACTATACAACCTTTCTGTTCACATTTTCCATGCAATTGAACCAGTTGTTCTATTGACATGTTTCCTATAACACAGTATAAGATAATAAATTGAACTGGTACCACCTATGGGACCATAAAGCACCTCAAGACCAAGCTAAACATATGAAATCCATAGAAACAAAAAGGCACAGAACCAATACCGATCATAAAAGACCAATATTTAATAAATTGAGCAATTAGGCAAACTGATTACCTGCCAAAAAAAAATCGCAATAAACTAGTTACAAATAAAAATATAAACTTCGTGTTTTCAGCTACAACAAATTAGACCCTTTAACATAATCAGGCAATTATGCAGACAACAACAAGAACCCGCCACAAAAACGTCCGAAGAAACCTATTAAGAGTTAAAAAGAGGTACCTTGAGAACAGAAGCAAAACTTTCAGCTTGTTCAATCTCAGAAAAATGGCGGTTCCATCTGTTCCAGTCCCACTCCAAAGTATTATTGCTATTGTTGCAACGACAGCAGTGCAAATTTGCGTTCATGCGGGTGGTTTTATTTAGAGAAAAAGAAGAATTCCTGTTGTTTTTGTTGAGAAGAGCAGAAGAGCGGCCCCAACCGAAAAGAAAGCTAAAATTGGTAGACTTGTGGGCTGAGAAATCAATGCAACAAAAGGGTCTTAACTGGGGCACTGTAGTTAACGATTGCCCCATCCCACAGATATTATTTCCCACTATCATCTCTTAATGCTTGAGGGTTTTGAGGTGCTTTAAGAGAGAGGGAGAGGGAGAGAGACAAGGGTCTTTTCGGAGAATTTATTGTTGTTGGAATTTGATGATAACTAATTTATAGTTGGGATAGTTGAGGATAAACTTGTAAGAAAGTGAGAGGCGGCTCACTAGAATATTCACAGTTTCTTACATGTATAAGATCTATATTCTATGGGATCCATTTTGGTGTACAGCTGGCTAAATTTTACAATTTTACAATTTTTATTTTTATTTATTCTTAAATTTTAGAGGCTATTATTTTCATTTATCTGTAAATTTTTATATTTTTTTCCGACTTTATTGTAAAATGGTAAAACCAATAATATTTGTCGCTTAGAGCCCTTAATAGTATAGTTTAAGTTTCATCATTAACCTTTTAATGATATGACATGTATCTTCGACTAACTTCATTCTTATAAAATTCTTTTAATCTTGATTTCAGTGTAGAGACAATTAGGCCTTATTATTTTTTTTCATAAAAATTAATGTTTAAGAGTTGCAAGTAAATTTTCAAACAGAAAAAAAATTTTATTACTTGAGTTATATCCTGACTAGACTAGGTTAAATATATTAATTTTATTTTAATTAGATAGTAAAAAAATAGACAACAATATTAAACGGACCAAAATTAAATTTTAAAAAAAATACGATAAATTATGAAAAAAACCTTAGGTAATATTAAATTAGGTAAAAAAAAGAAGACAAATAATAGTCTGAATCAATCCGAGTTATCATAATAAATATGTAATTTAGGTAATATAAGGTGAGTCAAACTAGGTTGATTCGCTAAACCTGCAGTTTAGGTCATGAGATCGAGATAATCTAATAGAAAATAAATTAAAGAAAACAACCAAGTCATTTTTTAAAAAATAAAACTAATGTCAAAAATGAAATTAAAAAAAGTAAAAAAAAAAGATATAAACCCGCATTAACTTTTCAAACTTATAACCTAGGTCATTAAACTGGAAGCATCATATATGAAAAAAAATCAAATATTGAAAGATGAAATTAAAAAAAAATCAATTATAAAAAAGGATCCAAAACCAAAAATAAAAATCAAAATCAAAAGGATAAAAATCAAAATAAAAAATAAATTAGAAGGCAACTACATAATTTTTATTGAATGGTGAAATTGAGAAAAAAAATAACTTTAATAAAAGGAAAAAAAATTAAAATAATGAGGAATAAATTAAAAAAAATATATACCATAAATTTAGATTGAACAATGAAATTAAAAACTAAAAGAATGAAGATCAAAATGGAAAAAACAACAATGACAACGTGGTGTTAAATGATGAGATCAAGAAAAAAAAAAAACCTTACAAAAGGGCCAAAAAAAATAGCAAAGAACAATAACCAAATTCAAAGGAAAAATAAATTAAGGGGTTGATTTGAAAATTTAAAGGGCCAAGCATGATAATCAAGGAGGGGAGAGAAAAAAAGGTCATCGATGTCAAACTAGAAATTTATTGATGACACAACTGGCTTAATGATTAAGAGGCCACCAAGATGATTTGGATACTGTCTTAAAAGTCGGTATTTGACCATCAGACGATACTGCACATGTCATCTGAAGACAATGACATAACCCACACGAAAACATATACAACACACATGTCAATCATTTTTTTTAATAATATTTATTACGAATTAAAGTACCAATCTTCCCTTTAACCCATTTAATTACCAAAAAAATGTGAAATGACTAAAATGACCCAGGATGAAAGTTAATATTTTCTTCACTACAAGGGCATCCTAGTAAATTTCCTTTGCATTTATAATTGAAAGCCCAAACCCCACTTCACTTTTTTATTTTTATTTTAAAAGGAATTAAATACTTTTATTATACATAAAAAGGAAAAAAAAAGGACCTCTGTAGCGCTAGAAATTGATAGTGCCATTGAATCTAGAGCTATAGTAATTGATCATCTGGATTTCACCCTTTTTTTTTTTTAGTTTAATTTGATATATGTGTCATTTTAGAAATATAGATAAGAAAAACAATGTTTTTTTTAATCTTATATATAATCAATTTTACATCCTTGTTATTTGTAGTAAAAAATATTTAGCAATCATAATTTTATGAAATTATTTTTTTTTAAAATATACAATAGTTGAAATCTTATATTTAAAATCATTTTAAATATCAAGAATTAAGTTCCAAATGAGATTTAATCTTTCAAAATAATATAAAAATAGATCAGAGACTAACTCTTTTGAATTACTACACTAAATAGAAGAAATTAAATCTTAAAACTAGTTTCTCTAAAAAAATTCGTGTACCCCTCTTTTTTTTAGGAACACTTAAAAGAATAAAATAAAGATAATGAAGTAATATAGAAAATAAAATGAATTAAATTATATTTATTTTAAATATATGAATTCAATTTATTTATTAAATAAATTTAAATTAAATATTATAATTAAACAACAACATCTTATCCAGTGGAATGAGCTTTCCCCATTAATTTTCCCCGTTGGAGATTCGAAAGATCATCTTGTTCTTTTATATAATGAGGACCTCGAAATAGGTCTTGTGATTTGCTCACTAAACTTGGTTGGGAAAATCCTCGTAGGCCAATTAATGAGGTCACCATTAAAGATGTTCTTTTTATGGTATGGAATAATCTTTTTGGGATTAGTGTTCAATGGCTCGAGGAGGAATGTTTTCACGTAACATGTTATTTAATGATATTCTTTATATTTTTTAATTGAAATTATGGTTGTTTTTTAAAATAATTTTTATTTTAAAATATATTAAAATAATATTTTTTATTTTTTAAAAAATATATTTTACATCAGTACATCAAAATTATTTGAAAATATCAAAAGAATATTAATTTGAAGTAAAAAAAATAAAACATTTTTAAAAACACTTTTGAAACCCAAAAACAAACATGATCAATTTAAGTGGAAATGAAAGTACTTAACTATTTAAAAATTAGTTGTTGATTGTATATAATATTAGTTATTTTTTAAAGTGTTTTTTTTATTTAGAAATATATTAAAATAATATATATTTTTTATTTTTTAAAAATTATTTTTTACTTCTTAGAATGATAATTTGAATATTGAACGCACAACACAGCTATACCCTACTTGCATCATCTGCCTAAGAGTTAATTATAACTTAGTCCTTGTGGTTTAGCTAAGATAATTTATCACTCTTTGTGATTTCAGAAATTGTTATTTATTCATTTATAAATAGATCATTTTCATCCATTTCATTTTTTTTTTTCAATTCGTTTTGATTTTTCATTTTAAAAATAGAAAAAAAGTTTAAAAGTTAGCAAGCATGATCAACATTAATCAAAGAACCATGTAATTATTTTTTTATATTATAGGAATTAATTAATTTGTTTCGATAAATTGCAAAGACCAAATTATAATTAATTTTTCGCAAGGTAAAGCATCCAATTTCCCAGCGAACTGTAATTCCATAGACACAAGTGGAGATAACAAATTTGATGAGGTAATCGTGACTTTGACATCAAAAGAAGCATCAAAAGATTTGGATTCAATTCCACTGCTTGCAAATAGCAAGTTGCAGCAACATTGCAGGCTGTGATTAAAGGGATATAGGTCCCAAATCTTTTCTGGTTCGAATCGAAGCATGGGGAGACGACTTCACAAGTCCAAACAAAGTACAGAACGCATAATTGTCTGCACTCAAATCAAATGAGTGGCTGGAAAAATCATTAAAAGGCATTTGAATGATTATGTTATTATGATCTCTTGATCTCAGCTACCAGGCCTGAAAGTTAAGCATACAATCTTGACTTAACCATGCACTTTACTTGAATATTTATACAGTAAGCACCACGCAATATTACTTTTGCCTCAAATAAAATGAAATTTTTTGTTCACCTGGTAGAGAGAAAGATACAACTTTTCAAGGCAAATTCAAGCTCCATTCTCATTGACAAAAAGGCAACAGTTATCATTACTGATTTTTTTTGTGTCCAGAACACCCCATATGAATTGGTGAATGGGGTTTCTTTTCTGTCACAGCATGTAGCAACACAGCAGTTAAGACAGTGAGCATGAACAAATATCAATTAGCTTTTCTCTGTATTATATATAAAACAGCCCAGGGCGTTTTCATTAAAGTGAGATTCAGTGGAACCTAGGTTTTCTCGGCACAGGGTTAATATGTTGTAAATCCCAAAAAAACAAATGACTAGTGATGAGTTTGGGTGGACTGACCCACAAGCGCACGTCCAGCTGATGAAACTGATTCCGTACCTGTTCGTTCCCCAGTTGCCATGTGTGCACTTCCATTCTCAGCAGCTTCCACATCAACATCTGCATCAGTGGGATCCCCAGCATTCCCAGATTGGACAGGCCACAGCAGACCCTGCATTCTCAACAGATGGCTGTCGCTGGAAGGCACAGTTCTCACATAACGGTTGGTTGTTACAGTGGCAGGAGATCTTTCCGAATCAGCACGGAGATTAGATAAGGCACTAAGGTCAAGATTAGGGAAGACTGAGCAGCGACACCGTGGACATTTCACATTCAGTCGAAGCCACTCATCAATACATTCAACATGGAAATTATGTGCACAAGGTAGGCCACGAACCTGCAATATTACTAGTAAGGAACTTTGGTAATTCAAAAGTGTTTTTTATTTTCTTCAAGCCAGATGCAGTGTGATTTGTCAACTCTAACATGTAACAAATCCAATCACACAAAGACAACATGAAACAAAATTATTTGCATGAAGTTTAACTACCAGCACTAACCTTCTATTAATATGAAAAAAGTGATAATTTTCCTCATGATCATCTTTATAGGTGCCTTTTCAAATTTTCCTCATGATCATCTTGTGAATAAATTGCTCTGAACTAAAATAGTTGGAATATATTCACTGGGATTGAAGCACATCATTTTTTCCCTTCTGGAGTAGTAAAAAACCTACAGTATACCAGAAGTTCTATCGACAAACTAAATAAAAACAGCTTTTACATACATGGAAGGGCTAGTTCCAACAATTTCTGCAGTGGAATAGACCTTCTCTAGGGAAAACTGTGGCACATAGAAAGCAGAGTAGTCAAAATATTTACCTCATTCCCTACATAGAACTCTTCGAGGCAGATGAGACATTCACTGCAATCAGTTGGAACAGCCTTGAGCCTGAACTTTGGAAGTTCTTGAATGAGTGCCTCCACTGCTTCTCTCTATGAAAAGACAACAGAACCAGAAAGAGATTATAAACTAACTAAAAGCTATATAAATTTAGAATATTGATACAAGACCAGATTTCTTCAAAAAGATTACTGTGAGTTACTGGAATGGACAATGATCATATGACCCTTAAGTCCAATAATAGAATGCAATGACTTAGACATCCTCCAGAATATATGGAGAGCAAGCAGACACAAAAGAGAGTTATAATAACATTTCTTGGGATACCAGCCCATGGTCTTCTCTATTAAGGCTAATCCATGCTGAGATATAATAATTTGGACTACCTTCCATGGCAAATTACAAGAAAAATCTACCACATGTACTTGAAACTGGCTGTTCTGTATTTTCAGGTTATAGAAAACACGAATGTGCATGATGTTGTCCCAATCAAAAAGAAAAAAAGGCAATCATAATTCATAGCTCTCAATATTGACTGGCACTTACCTGAGTGGGAGTCAAATAGAGTCCAGGTTGATATGCAGCAGCATCTTGGCCCATTACTCTCATTTCTTGACCTGCAGCTTCAAATGCCCAATCAGGCACTCGGATCAAATCAACCATTACCTGGATGCATAAGCAGGGTGATTAAAAGAAACCATGACAGTAGCAATGATAAACTTTAGTACTTAAGATGCATGAACCATCACCCCATATTCTGAAATAGGAATGCCTTGCTGAGCACGTAAGTGGTGTGCTTGTCTTCGTACCCGCCACTAGAAAAGAATATTAAAATGGTCAAGGATAAGAAGGGGCAGGTGAACATAAGAAAGCATCGAAGAGCAGAATGTTTTAGTTACTTAGGATAAACAATAACATGTAAAATTAAGGAGAGAAATAGAAGCACAAGGAACTATGATAACCTTTCCAACAGAGATGCAAGCAATACCAATCAGTCCACAGTAGCTGAAAAGCAACCATATAAGAAAACCCCATTTCTGACCTTCTGCTGGTAACTGCGACAAATTAAACACATCACCTCCTGAATTAAGATTGTCTCAAGATGACAATGCTTCCAATTAAGGAATATAAATAAAGAACTTACACAATCTCTTGCCCTTGTGAACCAGAGTGTGCCAATTATAGTCCAAGCCCAAAGAAATGGATATAGCAGCAGAGAGAGAATTGAAAGAACGACAATTCTTCCACAAAAACGGGCATATCTCTGCTGCCGCCCAAAATCCCTTAAGGAAGTAAAATAGACGAAGAACTTATTAGGCAAGATTAAGCTTACAATGTGCCTTTTCAAACTTTCAGTAAAAGAACATGCGATAAACTGATGCAAAAGATATTCTCCAACCATACAATTTGACTATATGAAAGGGAAAAAACAAGTTTTCAACAGCAAATGCCTACATTGTTAAGAGAATTCACTAGTATGATAACAGGATTAAACCAATAAAAAGCAAGCAAAATCTGCGGCTGCTTGATTGCATAATATTTAAAAAACTACTAAAAAGAATACTTTTTCAAGAGCACAAAGATAATGTGGGAGTTAAATCCAATATCTTTATTCCAGCAAATTTCTTTCTAAAAAAATCTCCAAAATCTTTAAAATAAAACTAGAATACTTGTACATAACACAGAATTCTCATCAAAAGTAGAAGAGCCCATTATTATAAAAAGAAAGAAAGAATTGATGCCAAGGTGTACAAGATAACAGGCCTTACAATCCCATTCCAGCAGCAAGTCCATTATCTATAAACATCAACAAGCGAAACACAAAAACGGTAGTGTAATCAACCTGACCAACAAACATTAGAAATGAGATATAAAAGAAATTGTTATGTTCACATAATTTATTGGAACTAGAATAAAGATAGAGGCAGAGGGAGAGCTACCATTGTCCATATGTGCAATGGGTATGTACAAATATGATAACGCCTCCAATTGATAGCAACAATGATTCTATGAGTGACATTGTTAAAGAAAGAACAAACAATTTCTCTTAGAAATCAAACAAAAGGGTGTTGTTAAGATATAAAACCAAGAAAAGATAGTAAAAGATTGATGTTAAATTAATCACCATAAGAAAGCTGCAAGCAAGAAGATTAAGAACTTAAAAGTGTAGGCAACAGCATAGAAAAGATTCAAACTTTCTTGAGAATCAAAGAAAGAAAATTAAAACCCTTAATAAGAGAAAGTCAAAAATCTAAAAATGTATACATAATAACAAGGATACGCACTTGTTGCTAGCATTGACAAGAAGAAGCCATCGTACCTGCAAAACCCAATATTTTCAAGCAAAAAATTAAAATCACTTGAAACAAAAGGGCACCAACACACACACAAATGAAGATAAATTGAAGGAAAGATTAATGAGGACAAACCACTTGAAGTCGACGCCTCTCATAGCCATAACTAAGAGGAAAACCCTAAAAAGAAGAGGTTATTACAAGAAAGAGGGAGAGTGAGTGAGAATCTGTATGCGAGTCAGTAGCTAAAAATGAATCGGAATCTTTCATTTAATACTTAAGTTTTATTTAAAAGCAGTAATTACAATCAACTGAAACTGGTTTAGCAGTAGAGAGAAGGAGAGTTTTTAAAAACAGTAGAGAGAGAGGTGATTGAAGTCTGGATTGCGGGAGGAGAGGAGATTGACGGGAAGATTTTGGGTTAATTGACGGCGTTTGATTTATTTATTTTTTCTTTTCTTTTCAAATTAGGTAAAACACAGGAAGCAGTAATGGGATTTTCGTTTTTTTATTTTTATTTGTTTTTGTTTTAAATGATTGTTGGGCGGCTGACGGTGGGTTGTGAGAAAGCAAGTGGATGCCACGTAGGTTTGGGTTGATGACGTTTTCAAATTAGGTTAGTTTAGCTAGGTGTTTTGGTCCCTTCCATCATGTTTGTAAGCTCTTGATTAAATTCAATTTTAAGATTATGTTTAAAATAATTTTGAGGTTTCACAATTAGATTTTATTTAGAATTTAATATTTAAAATAATCCAAAAATAAATTAAAGGTTAATTTTTAATTTTAAAAAATATTAATATTAAAACTATGTTTTCAAGGAAAATAAAATTAAGATTATGGAGATAATATAGGAATCAAAATAAATTGAACTTATTCATTT
>Ga0325410_1008604_pt1 | contig 11045 bp, 4 predicted proteins | sample PopdelMetagenome_16_FD_206182 | JGI IMG/M metagenome (GOLD analysis project Ga0325410, IMG submission 206182) | Populus deltoides microbial communities from Bellville, Georgia, United States - Xylem-PdIQD-R3 | ecosystem: Host-associated > Plants > Phyllosphere > Stem > Wood/Secondary xylem...
TATATATATATATATATATATATATATATATATATATATATATATATATATATATATATATATAAAAGGGATCTAAAAATCCAACTTAGGCTCCTAAGTTATATACTCTTTTTGCTATATAAAAGGGATCTAAAAATCCAACTTAGGCTCCTAAGTTATATACTCTTTTTGCTGGGGTACACTGACCCTGACTAGGAATACATATGTGAAATCAGGGACTGAGACTAGATGGAAGGTCGCGTTGAAATCCGTTTGCATTCCCTTTGCATTCCTTTTGAAAGATTAAAGAAATACAGGTTGGACATGACAAGGAAAATCTTGTCTCCCACCATCTTGGCCAAAGTTGTCGAACCTTGAAAGATTTTTTGAACTCCTTAGGAGAGTTCCTTAAGGCCTCAAACTTTGTATGGAAACATTGAGCTTTTTTCATGACAACAATAAGCTCAACTCGCAGACTAACTTGAGAGATTCTAGTTTCAAAGAGCTCCTGCATCAGGGGAACCACCTAGTTGTAGGAGGCCTCAAACACTTTTTTCCTAGAACTCAACTCAAGGGCAAGGCCTTGTGCTTGGTCCTTCAGCGTGGTATAAACCACCTCAATGCTTCGCAATTTGGCCTCTATAATGACTTTTTCCCTTGCAGTCATTTGAATGGGGAGTCAGATTTACTTCTTCCCTAGATAAGGAAAGATAACAACCCCCAACTTCTACGGGGCTTATGACCCCCATTGTTGTCTTCAAGGAGGTAGGGTCCTTAAGAGCAAGGAGTTTTCTAATAAAGATGGAGGAATCTCTTCTTTCCTTTTCACCTTTGTCTCTATCAGTGGCACGAGACAAAAACCCCTAGGCAAGCTCTTTATAGGAGGTTCTAATGATGCATCTCCTTTTTCTTCAGCTATCAATCTTGTAGGGACAAAAGGGGTTAAATTCTGAAATGATGCGATAAAGAAACAAAATGGCAGAATGGTTTATACTTACAAAACAACGCGGTAATATCTCTTGGCTATCTTGTCAACTTCATAGTTAATGCGGGTCAAATTCAGGAGAGGGACCCTTTAGTAGAGGGAACAACCTTAGATTGGTTGCAATCCTTCTCGGCGATTGACTGTCCTAGTATGTCTTATGACCAACCATCTCCCCTTCAATTTATTGACAGAAATTGGCTTCCTGGCTAACATGTTTTTTATAGCGCCATTGCTTCTATTAGCAAAGGTGAAGAACGTTGTTGCTATAATCAGTGCTAGTGACCAATTGGTAGCAAATCATGAAAACATTTACCATGGGCTTAAGCCCAACCATTTTACATAATGTTTTGAAGGAGGACATGATTGTCCACCCGTTAGGATGTAGCTGGCCTAGACCTAACTGGTAGTTGTTGGACAAATCTCTCATGAATCTTTGGAGAGGAAATGAGTATCCCATCGTATACATGTAGATGAGGGCGATAATTTCAAAATAACCCTAGGAGGTGCCTAGGGTTAGTTGGTTAATGCGATCATAAAGTTGAGGCATTTGGACTACATACTCATCAGGTTAGTGACAAGCCATGAATCTTATGTTTGTGGCACATATATTGTTGGGGACGTCGTCCTTAGAGTTTGAGGCAACCTCATTCTTTCTTGAAAGTCTCTAGTAGAGGTAGAAGATGGACTCCTACGAGGGGATATTCTCTCCTCCTCCTCATTAGAGAAGGTCGCCAATGTGGCACCCACTCTTACTCTGGGACCTAATTTGAAGGACCCATATCCCTTGTTACTCCTTTCAGGTTCTGGTTGAAACATGAACTCCTTGTCAATGGACGTGACATTTTTTTTTTTGTAGATGGGTCTAATATTTTCGTGCTCCATTAGTTCTGATTAAAAAAGAAATTTTTGGAAAGAGGTCTTATGAATGGCTACATGAGTTTTTTCTTAGATTAAAGAAGAGGTGACTTGGGGTTTTTTATGCGAGAGTAGTTTTTTCTTTCAAAAATCAAAAGAAAGAAAAAGTGAAAGAAAAGTAAAATCAAGAGCAATTAAGGTTATAATGAAAACATCCCTTCATCTTCATCATTGGATAAAAAACCTTTCATATCACCATATATCTCAAGAAGAGTGCTTAAATACTACATTGAAAATCGATCATCTTTTCATTCCATGAGTCAAACCTTCTTCCCGTAAAAAAAAGACATATAGACCTGAGGATCCCAACAGTGTCATGAGAGGTGCACACATTCTTATGGAAAAGATAAAAATGGTCCCATATATTGCTGATAAATGCTTTTCAAAATCTATTTATGATACCTAAAGATTTGGGGGGCTATTGATGGATCAACATTTATTATTATTTTTGTTTGTGTGGGACTATCTTTCAGAAGTATGGATAAATAGAGGGTTATAACCCACCATTTCTAGGCTTAACTAATCAATAAGCCCATACATGTGTGGTTTTAACGAGCTACCAGACCTACCATCTTCGGGCTCAACCAGACACTAAGGCTAGACGTGTATGGGTCTGGCAAGCTGTCAGACCCACCATCTCCTAATATCTATAAGTCTAGAAATCTATCAGATCCACCCATGCTTGGCGTATGCTCTTTTTAACTCTATAACCGTGGGTCAAAAATATTTTATCATAACTAGTTAGAGATATTTCTACCTTGATAAGTCAGAAATATTTTCTACACTAACAAGACAAGGATATCTTATCCTAATACGTAAGAGACTTTTTATCTAGGTAAGACAAATATATTTTGCTAATACGTCAAGAGAGACCTCATGGGTTATAAAAAAAGAAGAAAAAGATAACCTTCCATTAGGTTCAATTTTTTGCTCTTTATTTTTCAATGGAAGATATATTCTAAAAAGCTATTTTCTCGAAAGTATAATTGATCTTCGTTTGAACTAACACTAATTTAATTGTTGGAGAGTCCCCAAATAATAAAAAGAGGACCTATAAAGAGGATCTTTTACAGGTAATAAGCATGATTTACCAGCCACTTCACCAATAAATGATGGATCATATTGCCAGAACCATGAGATTAACAATCTTATCCTAGCCTTCAACTTGACCTTGAAGTCCATGGTATAGAAATGGACTTCAACACACCTATGTCAGAATATTATTTTCAAGCTAAAAGTTTAAACACTAGTATTAGTTGTAATATAAATCAATTTTAGGATTTTAACCAATATTTTAAAAATCTAGGTTGATAAAATTTTTTGACATAGTATTAGAGTTTTAAAATCTCATAAATTTTGTTCTTCTAATTATAATTAAATGTAAGAACATGATAGGTCAGTGTTAGTTTCAAGATTTTAAATTAAGATAGTGTTTTGAAAAATAATTTTATATTACTCGCACAATTAAATTAATTGATGTTTGGTTATCAAAGTTACACTAAAATGTTAAAAAACTATCTCAAATTAAAATTTATGTCTTTTGAAAGATGTCCCAAAAATAATTTCAACTTTCATTTCTCTAAAAAAATACATAAACTTCACCTATCCAAAACCAATATAAATATAAAAATACATTTTATAACCGGCTAACTAAACCAATAAAATTGTTATGTAATCATTCTTTGTTCATATATTTTTAATTATTATTATTAAGCTTTGTTGGGCTAAATAGATCATTCCAATGATACTCTGATGTAAAACCTTATCCGAGATAATTTTATTATTAAATTGGGTTGAAAGTTAATCCATTTAAATTCAGGTAATTTAACAGGTCAACCTACAATCTAATTGATCTAACCAAATATAATTAAAAACTTACTAGTCAACTCCAATAATTTTGTTTAATAATTTTTTTCCAAAACAAAATTAATTCAGTGTTTTTTTACTTCATGTCCAAATAACATCGTTTCTTTTAAAGGTCCAGAACAACTTGTTTTGATAAAGATGCAGGTTGACTTGGGAATTGACCCAGCCACCCAGCCACCCAGCTACCCTAGCCTTGAATCGGGTTAAATCTCAGGTAGGCCTGGGGTCTAACTCTGACACCTGTGCACCCACATTCTCCAACACATTCCTTTCACCCACGATCCAAAGAAAAATGGACAGATAGATTCACCCAACACAAACGTCAATGTTTTTTTCGGTTTTTCTATTTCAAATCAAATCGTAAACAAACAGCTCCTCACGGTCACCGCGAGAGAGAGAGAAGACTGCCAAATCAAAACGATAAGATCAACAGTAGGAAATGGTGTCGTACGTGGGTGTGTTGCTGTACGGAGTAGGAGGCATAGTGGTAGCAGGGATGGCTTTGCTTGTAGCCTTTCAAGAGAAGCTTGTCTACGTCCCGGTTTTACCCGGTCTCACAAAATCCTATCCGGTCACTCCTGCCCGACTCCGTCTCCTTTACGAGGACGTTTGGCTCCGATCCTCCGATGGCGTCCGCCTTCACGCGTGGTTCATTAAAGTACTCCCTGAAAGCCGAGGTCATCACTCCACTTATTTTCGGTCATTCATTTATTTCTTAAATCTCAGCTAGGGTTTAAATAGGCGGACATGAAATTGGAATTTAATTTAGAGTAAAGGATTATTATTTTTTAAAATTTAATTGGGATTAGGTTTAGTTTAAATTTGAACGTGTCATTTCTTTAGTTGCGTTCATGATAGTATAAGTTCCGAAGCTCAGAAATTAGTTTTGATGGTTTTGCAGGTCCGACTGTCCTGTTTTTCCAAGAGAATGCTGGAAGTATCCTTACCATGATTCACCATCATAAGTATTTGTCCTGTATTGGGTTCATTCAGCTTTAAGTTTTTTTTACTTATTGGCTCTCTGAAACTAGAGGCCTTAACTATTAACCTTCAGACATTGCCCATCGTCTTGAAATGGTCCGCATAATGATTCAGAGGTTGCAGTGCAATGTGTTCATGCTTTCATATCGAGGGTATGCATTTGCTAACCATTTTTCTTTTTGTTTATATTTCTGTATTCTTGCTGCTTGTCTGATTGAAAACAAATGCTTCGTCATTTCTTTTATCTAAACAGTTATGGAGCTAGTGATGGATATCCTTCGCAGCACGGAATCACAAAAGATGCTCAGGTGTGTTGTTCTCTTGGCCCTGTCACCTTTATCTCCCAATGGTTACATGCATAGACTATAGCTTTGTTCTCAGTCCTTACATGCTTTTCTTTCTTTGGGTAGGCTGCTTTGGATCATCTTTCACAGAGGACTGACATTGACACATCTAGAATAGTCGTGTTTGGGCGGTCACTTGGGGGTGCAGTTGGGGCTCTGCTCACAAAAAACAATCCTGATAAGGTATTGCTCCATATAATTCTATTAGTACCATATGCTGTTTATTTATGTAGTTTAAAATCTTGTTTATGTTTTTTCCTGAATAATTGAACAAGCTTTTACTAATCATGTCATGCGGTTTCATGTATTTATGTAGTTTAAAATCACTCGTATTGTGCTTTTAGGTTCTCATAAATTTTGATGATACAGTCTCTTGGTATTCATCTTGTTGCAGATGCTACTGTGATGGCTAGGACAGTTCTTTATTCTTCTCCTTGTATTTTGCTTTCATCTTGCATTTCTTTCCAGTTTAAAATATGATAATCTTGATATGCTATACCTTCATTTTCTTTTTCTCCCAACTAGTCATTTCATCGACATGAAAGAAACCAAATAAAGAAGGTGATTTGTCCAAGCTCACTGCAATTCAATTAGCACACTTACGAATTACTATTTATCTTTGTTACTGTTTATTGGAGTTATTGTAATTTATTCACTTTCCATTTTGGAGGTCCTCAGACTATATTTGTGAGTATTAATTTGTTTTTCACCCCTTTTTTTTCTTGTTTGTTTGTCGTCATCTTTTATCTGGTCTATCCTTTCAGGTTGCTGCATTGATCCTGGAAAACACTTTTACATCCATTCTGGACATGGCTGGAGTTATACTGCCCTTCCTAAAGTGGTTTATTGGAGGCACGAGTTCAAAAGGGCCTAAACTTCTTAATTTTCTTGTACGTTCTCCATGGAGTACCATTGACGTTGTTGGCCAGGTGAGGTTAAATGTCAGTGGAATCTCAAGCTTTTCATTATTGACTATTTGTGAATGCAAAGCACTTGTGCATATGAACACGAGTGGAAGACCATGTCAATAATTTGTTGCCACCCATAGGACATCATCTATATCTTCTATTATTCGAGAATATATATTTGGAGTTAGAGGCTGGATGTGTCCCCTGCTTCTCTTTGGTTTGTGGAAGAATTAAAGTGCATGTGCCGATCCTGTATGATTTGCTTATATAACACAGGTTGTTGAAGTTGAACTAGCTATTTTCAGAATTGCGTTTCTGGAAATGGCAATTACAGTTCGGTGACTCTTTTCTACTTTTTGTTTTTTGCAATTTCCTCTTTCGATGTGTCACTGTTGGATTGACCTTCTTAATGCAGATTAAGCAGCCAATTCTTTTCCTTTCTGGATTGCAAGATGAAATGGTTCCTCCATTCCATATGCAAATGCTCTATGGTAAAGCAGCTGCTCATAATAGAGAATGCGTCTTTGTGGATTTTCCTAATGGCATGCATATGGACACTTGGCTTGCTGGTGGTGATCACTACTGGAGAACTACCCAGCAGTTTCTTGAAAAGCATGTTCCAGAGATAAAGGAACATGATTCATCCCATGACGACAAAGGTGATTCCTTTTCTTCTTGAAATCTTATGAAATTATGTCTGGAAAAAAATCCCCTTTCATGTAATAGCTGAAGAAAAAACTGGGATCTGATAATATTTGATGGGGTGGACTTTACCCCTGGATTTGGGTTTTTCTAGTCTTCTTCTTCTACACCATTTGATGTTTACTTTTGCACGACCCATGGTTTGGATTTTTAGCCTTCATGAAAGAGCCTGCAAAATCTCTTTAGCTTTTCCTTTTTTGTTGCGCTTGATGACCATTACAGCTAATTTCTTGTAAACCAAAGATGATCTGTCAGTTTTCAAGCTCTATACTTTGATGGTCCGATAAGCTTGTATTCAATTGATAAGTCTTTTTTTCCGCCACGGGCACTTTCATTGTATATGAAGACACTGTTTACCTGAGAAAAACCACCTGATGCTTATCCTTTACAGCCTGTTTTATGTTGTGTTACCTCGTATTATACATTTCCATGTTATTATCATATCATACCTGTCTTATGATAGATGTGGAATAGCCAGCTCTAGAATCTGAGTTGTGGTGAAGATTCTTATCACTGCTGTGTTGGCCCAAGCTCAATACTCTCTACTCACTTCTTGTTGAAGATTTTTATATTTCTGCTTCCAGATACTGAGGGGAGGTGACTTCATTGAGAATTTTGAGATGTTATAAATTGGCTCAGGGCAGCTCCTCGAACTCAAAACTATTGGTACCTGTACTCTGTTTTTTCCGTGAAGTTGCAGAGAGTAAAAGCACTTTGTGGGTTTGCTCACTGAATAGTGAAATCAGTCCAAAGCATTCCGGTTTTCTCAGAGAATTTTTGTTGGTCTCACAAGCCTCAGCAGATGTTCAGAAAATATGAATGCCCACTGGTATAGTGTACACCATCCTGATATACATCTCCTTAGCTAGTAAACTCCGACCTGCTGTGATTGTATGAAATAAGAAGTCTCAGAAAATTGAAATAAATAATCGGAGTTCAGATGCTGGACTGGTTGTACTTTTCACAAATCTAGGTGTTTTGAAGTTTCCTCAATGCTAATTATTTATATTGTTTGGAGGCACCTCACCTATCTTAACCTGCGCACTTGATCACTAGTTTAAGGTTCTCCGCTAAAGGTCGATCTATAAAGAGCCAAGGAGACTAGTTTATTAATAGTAGTTTATCAATCTTTTATGAACTTTAATTATGGTTAATTAAGAACTTTTATGGCATTGCAATGCCCGGTTCTATTTTCCAGTTATTTAAAATAATATTTTTTTTTATTTTTTAAATTTATTTCTGACATAACATATTAAAACTATCCAAAAAAAATTAATTAAAAAAATAAAAAAGTTTTAAACATATTTTTTAAATAAAAAAAACAAACATACTCTGAAACACAAAAACTATAATTTGGAAGTCCATGGGGGCAGGTTAATATCGCGGCAACTATAATAGAGTCAGCTGTCGGTGTCACCCAGAACAGCCAGCTTATTTTTTTTTTAAATGTTTTTTATTTAAAATTATATTAAAATAATATTTTTTATTTTTTAAAATTAAGTTTTGATATGGTATATAAAAAAATAAAAAAAAAAGTAATTTAAAATTAAAAATAAAAACATTTTAAAACGGAAAACAAAACTGCATGTTTTTTAGAAAGCAAACAATCATGACACGTGTATGACAGGTACGTGATCTTCAATCACCGTAAAGCAAGATGGCTCTTGATTGAGATCTCGTACTCTTCTCGCTCTTTGATTCCCACCTTAATTCACAGGTGAGAGAGAGAGAGAGAGAGAGAGAGTCCATCAAAGAACAGGGATTAGAAAACCACCCCAGCTCACTTCAGCATCACCATTTAATTCTGGATCTGGATTCAAGAAATCTGTGTGCCCGAGGCTGTGTCTGTGAGCCCAAAAACATCACATCATGGATCCTCCAGCCGAGGACTGAATGCGACGTGGATAACGAGAGTCTCTATCATCCACGTCAAACATGTTTTTTTTTTTTAATTGATTTATAAATTTCATCTACTCGTGGGCTGCAGAGAAAGGCAGACAGGATCTAGTTTATACTCTATATTGAACCCGGCTGGAGAATTCACCTCAATTAGATGTCTCAAAAGCTAGCTTAAAATCTGATTTGAAGGATGGAAGAACACCCTCCCAGTCTCAGATGATGATGATTGCCGAAGAAATATTAAAAACTACTACTTGAGCTGAAGGGAGGAAGCAAACAACAAATTGGGTGGGCCCTTGAGATTTTTCTTTCTCTTTAATCATAGATAGGACCTATACAGTTAGAGTCATGTTCTAAATCCTTTTTTAAAATATAAGGAATTCACCATCACTTGACCAGAAGTTTATTAGTCATTGGGACTAGTTTGTTTGTTTGTTTTTTTTTTTTGGCCTGTCCCTGTCTCCACTCTCCTGCTTCTGCTACCAAGTACTGAGAAAAAGAAAAGAAAAGAAAAAAGGAACTTCCTTTTTGGATTCTTCATAAACATAAATACCCCTCCAAAACAAGATAGATTTCCTTTATTATCTCTCACTCTCTCTTTTATAATAATTAATTATTTAGTATTTATCTTGGTCTATCTGCAGCACAATTTGTTTGTTTGAATTGTACGGGAAAATGGACGGAGGCGCCCAGTACAACCCCCGAACTGTAGAGGAGGTTTTCAGGGATCTTAAGGGCCGTAGAGCTGGAATGATCAAAGCCCTAACTACTGGTACTGCTCTCTCTCTCTCTCTCTCAATTCTCTTTTCGGTTTTCGGATTTTAATTTCGCATTGTGAGTTATGTTACGTCTGTTTGTGGTGGTTTTTCTTTTTTCTTTTTTTTGGCAGATGTAGAAGAATTTTATCAGCAGTGTGATCCTGGTTAGGGTTCTTTTATCTTTCTACCACGCTTTTTAATTTTTGTTCATTTCTTGGTGGTGTTCTGTTGTTCGAATTTTTGTATATTAAAAACTCTATTAGGAGTAAAGTTCAACTGATTAATAAAAGCATTGCTATTTTTTGAAAAAAATAAAAAAACTGGTTAGTGCAGCTTTAAGCTTAAAATCTTCTTCTTTTTTTTATACGATGTGTTCTACTTCACTTATTTTCGGCTTCGCACTTGAGATTTAAGTTATTCTTTTCGAACAGTTATTGACGTTACTTGATTGTTAAGAAGGAGAAATACTACATGCATTTTCCATAGGCTACGTTTCCAGCCTCCACAATCTTGAGTTGGGGACAGAGATGTGTTTTCTTCAAAAATTCAAGCAAACTTTGTTTAGGGATCCTTGAGCGAATCATTTTCTGTTGTGCATTGGAACATTTGGCATTGATCTGGGTGGATTCTTCTATTTGTGTCGAGATGAGTTCTATTTGCTATATTTCTGTGAGTTTTTCAACTCCTACTTGCACTCCACTTGTTTGTTATGATCTGAAATATCGATATGCTGGATTTTGTATTATTTATGGTTTCAGATTTTAAATCCAGTGGTTGTCTAAAACAAGTTGAAATTTATACTACCTTAGAAGTATGCTTGATTTGGTTTCAAACCACAGAAAAATTAACTTTGAACGTAGAACTCAAACAATCTTTTATATTTGTTCTTACGATTATCAAGCTTCTCTATTTTCATTCATTTGGTTCTGCTAACTAGCTTTTCTTGACGTCTATAACAAAGGCAAGGGTGATAATTAGGAGCTTTATTTTTCTTACGTTTCAGTGTGGCGTTTCTGTATAATTCCTTGTACGCCTTGTATTTGCAGCTTAAGGAGGAACTGCACCTTATCACTTCCAATAGCATTTGCACCTTCCAGCATCTGTGATTGCATTTGAATTTTTTGAGATGGATGCTGATATTACTGTTTCTGTTGTGATCTTTGTTTGCCGAGTGATTTGGATAGCTTGCAAAAGAGAAAAATGTAGTTATAAACTTATTGCCTCTTATTTTATTTTTAATTATAGTTATAGTCTCTCACTTCATTTTTACGGTGGATGATGTTCAAATATACATGTAACTAACTAGTGTGCCCTACAGAGAAGGAGAATCTTTGCCTGTATGGGTTCCCTAATGAACAGTGGGAAGTCAATTTACCTGCTGAAGAAGTGCCTCCCGAACTCCCAGAGCCTGCACTTGGAATTAACTTTGCCAGAGATGGGATGCAAGAAAAAGACTGGCTCTCTCTAGTTGCTGTTCATAGTGACGCGTGGTTGCTTGCTGTGGCTTTCTACTTTGGCTCTAGATTTGGTTTTGATAAAACTGATAGGCAAGTTTCCCCCCTCCCCCCTCTCCTGCTTCCAGCTTTGGTGTTTCAATGTCTACATAAAAGAATCTTTTGTTCTTCCTAGTTATTTAGTTTTCCAAAAAAAAGAAAAAAAAGAAAAGGGGGGGTCAGATGTCCATGCACTTTCATAGTCGTGCTCACAA
>Ga0325410_1008605_pt1 | contig 11040 bp, 11 predicted proteins | sample PopdelMetagenome_16_FD_206182 | JGI IMG/M metagenome (GOLD analysis project Ga0325410, IMG submission 206182) | Populus deltoides microbial communities from Bellville, Georgia, United States - Xylem-PdIQD-R3 | ecosystem: Host-associated > Plants > Phyllosphere > Stem > Wood/Secondary xylem...
AATAATTATGCTTTGATTTTTCATCATATTTCTTTCAACCACCGTGCAAGAGAAAATAGGAATCAATATTTATCATGTGACCAACAAGTCTATTCCACTGGCTAACTTTTCATCTCTTTGACTAAGATAATATGGGTATTATTGACATTTTCTTTTTAAAAAAGGGAATAAATAAATAAATATGTGGAGCTTGAATTTGTTGATTTTAACTTCTAGCTGTCACTTTACTAGTTCTTGTTTTATATTTTATATATAATAAAAATATACATATATTATAATACTATGATCTCACTATCCCATCATTAACTCAAGTTTAATAATAATAATAATAAAGAATTTCGGGCTGAAAAGTATAAAAAATTAGCCTTTTTAAAGAATCTTAGTTCTCCCTGTTTTACTATAAAACCACGGATTTCCTCCCGTGAAACGAAGGAAAGTTCTGCGATCTTGTACGACGTCGGAATCATGTGACACGTGGCCAATGGGCCCTCCTTTATTAGGCAAATTCATAACTGACAAGTCATCCCACCAACCCATTATTCACAAGGATGAGTTCATCGAAGAAAAAGATTAATGGCTTTGCCCCCACGTTCCCTTTCCTCGAGGAATATTCAAAAGCTTGAAAGCTCAAAAAGAGAACCATCCAGTGGGTAAGCCGAAGCTGGCTGACCCAGTCACTGGTTAAATACTTTTTGACTATCAATATCGTTTTATTTGAACAATTTTGGCCTTAATTTTTTTAAAAAAATCAATTTAATTTTCGGTTTCAAATTTTAACCGAAACGAACTAAATCTAAACCGAAACCGATCAAAGCGTAGCCCAACTAAAAGTTCATTTATTTAAATTGAACCTTTTCTATTCTAGCAAATATAAAACCAAATCTAATTGTTCATTTTGTTCAAAATTTTGAAAGATAAAAAAAAAACTCAGTTCGGTTGGGAAGTTTTATTCAAACCAGACCATTTGAACCGATACTCTACTCGACTTGAAAGTACGGTTCAAATTCTGTGAGTGGGGGGTGACGATTTTAGAACTGTCAGAGAGCTAAACCAATTTTGTTGCTGGACCATAATTAGAATTATGAATTATAGAGGAACAAAATGAGAGATTGAAAATCCCATCTTTAACACAACAAATGGGTTACACAACGGGGTAAACACCCCCCCCCCCCCTGTTCATCCTTCCTATATATCCTATATTTGCATGATATTCAATCTCTAATCTCTTAGGACAACGCCAATTACCTAAACAAAGTTAACTAGCCCCACAAAAGTTAACATTTTAATCTAGTAAACTAACCCTCAAGGTTACAGATTAATCGTCTGAGGAGCACTGCCACGGGGAAACAGTTTAGAGGCACTGACCTGCAATAAACACTTGATTAGCAACGTATATCATGCAAAATGTCAGAGGGTGTGAAACAGAAAAATGTAAGAAATGGAATACCGGCTTCATTAGGTTGTGTGATTGAAGAGCAAAATTCCTCCTTGTTCTGCAGCGATGCCAACGTCTTTCATTTGACTCATTGCAGCTTAACAGCCCACAAACCAATTATTGAGAATGTTAAGTTTCCAACTGATGACCATCCATTCAGCCTTTTGCACTTGTGCATTACCATCAGCTGAGCAGGTCTCTGAGCAAAACTTCGTGGTGCACCATTGAGTCCTAGGACTGGTAGAAATTCCATGACAATCTCCGGGCAAAACACTTGATGATGCATTGGTCGTCAGATTGATGAAAACTGTCTCAGTCTACAAGCAAAGCGATTGTACTGAAGTTTTGAACTGTCAGGTGTATCGAACTTGAGAAAGTAATGTTTGCAGCAAAGACTAGCTTGTACGAGTAGTTTCTTGTTCTTGGACCCAATGGATATCCTGCTCAAAAGAAGAAATTGCAAGCATAACCATCCATTGGAAATCTAAAAATTACACAACTAACTTGACATTGAAGATAATTTAACATTGAAGATGATGGATATGGCTTGTAACTTAAATATTTAGAACTGCCAACTCTTAACAGCTTCTGATGACATAAAACAAACACTATCTATTCTATCACTATTATTGATATGTCCTCAGACACCTTCGAAAACTCGGATATCCAGAAAATATGACCAGGTTTGATTCATAAAGAAGTTGATTCAAAAAGTAGACCTAATTCAACCACAAAGGCCAAACTGACAGGTTTAGTAAAAGTTTAGTAGCTCTTGGTTTTTTAAAAAACTCAACCACCTAATTCAACCAGCTATGCTGAATAGAACTCTTCTCTAATATTCAGTTCCACAATCTAGTTCGCTTGGTATAAACTTGGCAAGATGACATAAGTATCAGATATTTACAGGGTCCTGCAAATAAACTGGAGCCCTTAAAGAAAAGTTTTGAAATAAGGATTGCAGCACAAATATAAGTTATTACAGCCCACAAAAAACTTGTTGCTGCTCTGGATAGATGGAGACGGAGATCACCTGGCCTGAGTTTATGTCCTATGATAGGTCTAGAGTAAATAACTATCATTCAGATGTGGGATCAAGATGACTCCTCCAAAAAATGAAAGAAGTGTTTGGTAAATTTATCAAACATTTTGAAACATTTAAATGACGCAAAAGAAAGATTTAAGACTGGTCTCTTTGGCAAAAACTTCCATTTCCTTTTTGGGCAAAGGGAGTAACTAATACCTTGGTTTCTACGAGCACAGATATATTCAAAGATGGTAACTAATAGTTTGTTTACCAACTGAGAACACTGCCATTACATGCTTACTGATAGGTATTCAATTGACTTTATAATAATAGATAGGAAGCACATAATGGCATGATTAATAAAGGAACAAATGTGTTCGAGAGAGAGAGAATAAAATTAGCAGGAACGGAGAAGAAATAGAGAAACAAACCATTTGACATATGCTATCTAACAGTTGCAAGGCTTCTTCCCATCTGTTGACTCTGAGTAGTCCTTTAATAAGGTGAACTAAAATGCTTAGCTCTGGAATACTGCCCCTACTGATCATGTCCGCATACAACTCAAAAGCCTTATCAGTTTTATGTGCAAGTGACAGATTCTCAATCAAAGTAATGTGTATATTCTGATTGGCAGCGGAAAATGGTGAAAATGATGAGAGCTCTTCATTCAGCTCAAGAGCAATCTCTAGTCTTCCAGCCTTGATAAAATTATCAATCAGGACTCTATAAACTGGAGCAACTGGCACTGAATCATTCTCACTTATCTCAAATGAAAGATCAAGAGAAGCTATAAATTCACGATTGAAACCTTCAATGACTTTACGATAACCTGCTACATGTCTTGGCCAGTATGTCTGTTTCATCTCTTCTAAAAGTTTGTGAGCCTCATCTAAAAGGCCAGTAGAACAGCAGTGGTTTATCAAAACCCTATAGGTCACAAAATTTGGAGCACAGCCCTTGGAACTCATTTGTTGCAACAGCTCAAGGCATTTTTCAACTCTCCCTGCTTTTCCAAAGCCATCAATCATTGCAGTATAAGTTACGACATTTGGATTACATCCTTTTTCTTCCATCATAACCATAAGCTTGTAAGCTTCATCTGTCTTTCCAACTTTGCAGAGGCCGTCAATCATCTCAGTGTAAATAACAACATTGGGAGCACATGAATTTTCTAGCATTTTGGACAAGACTTTCAAGGCAAGATCTAACCGTTTATCCTTAAACAACCTATCAATCAAAGAGCTGTAAGTATATACATTTGGGTCATACCCACACTCCAACATCGTAGTAAACACTTCTTGTGCTTCGTCCAGCTTGCCAGCCTTGCAACATCCATCTATAAGGGCATCATATACGACATGGTTTGGCTCACAACCTTCCACTGACATGGATTTTAGCAAATCCCGTGCCTCTTTGACCTGATAGGCTTTGCACAAACCATCAACCAGAGCTCCATATGTAAAGACATTTGGTTCATTTGAAGCACCATCAACAACCCTGAAATGCATATCAACATCTGGGATCTCCACATTTTCCTTTTTCATTATTTTGTAAATCTGGCTAGCTTTTTCAATCTTCCCTGCTTTACATAGACCATCGATTAAAGCTGTATACGTGACAATATTAGGAGTACAACCTTTGGACAGCATCATCTCATAAACTTCATTTGCCTTAGACACCTTCCTAGATTTAAGGTAAGCATGTATAAGAGCAGTATATGTCACAACATTTGGGGCACAACCATCTCTTTCCATTTCATCAAACCAGTTGCGAGCCTGTTCTATAAGACCAGCTTTACAAAAACTATCAATTAGTGTAGTATATACATACACGTCTGGAGCAATACCATTCCTTTTCATTTCTTGAAACAATTGAAAAGCCTTCTCTACTTTGGATGCATTGCACAAATAACCAATCACTTTTGAATAAGTACTGGTATCAGGTATAAAACCCTTACTCATCATTTCACGGATAACATTATATGCCTTCTCAAATTTTCCAATCCCACAAAGACATCGAGAAAAATTGCTGACATTGACCTTATTTAGTACAACCCCTGCTTCAAGCATTTCACCATAGGCTTTCTCAGCCAAGTCTAACACATCTTTGCCTGGCTCCTCGCTGCTACAAATACCGCCAATCAATATATTGTAAACCACATAACCTGGCTGGCACCCACATTGCACCATTTTCTTTAGCAACTTATAGGCATAAGCATAATCTCCAGATCTGCAATAAGCATGAACAAGAGAATTAAATATCCTAGGACTGGGATAACAGCCCTCTGTGATCATCATACTAAGAATTCTCTTACATCTACCAAGTTTTTCCTTATTCAAACATCCACAAAGCAAAATCCTATATGTCAAAACATTAGGAAGGCAAGAACTAGCCCGCATCCTGGTCAAAAAATCCATAGCTTCTTCAAAAAGCGAAGCTTCACATAACCCTGATATCATCTTCGTATAAAGCACTGTATCAGGCACAAATTCTTCCTTCTCTAGTAACGACAAGGCTTCTCTCCACTTTCCTGATTTACAAAGGGAATGCGCAAAACAGCCCAAAGTAAACTCATCCATTCTATACCCCATAGTTGACATCTCCCTATGAACCAAATATGCAGTATCTATTCTCTCAGCTCTTAAAAACACCTGAACCAAAGCATTATAAGTCAACCTTGACGGCTTATACCCAAAATCCTTTAGCCTACCTAACTCCTCCAATGCAGCGTTCCATAACCCATTTTGACAACATTTACGAATCAATACATTGAGCAACTTCCCTAACACTTGCTTGTCATCATCCATAATTTCACGCAAAAATTTCTCTGGTACTCTATCAATACTATTATTACTACTACTTTCTAATATCTCTAACAAAGCATTGTACACAGGCAAAGTGTGATAATACCCAATTTGCCTACCAGCCCAAATAAAAAAATTAACACACAATTCAGGGATTTTAACTATATTCAAAACCTCAACAACCAAATTTGGATTCAATTTCTCCCTATGCTCTCTTAACAATTTCAGGGTCTGGTTCCCAAACCCATCATTATTATTCAAAATCACATTTGCAATCAAAGTAGCTTCATTTGAACACTTACCAAGATCAAATCTTTGCCTATCTTCACTAGGACTTAACAAAGAATCGCGTAAAATTGCGAACTCTTCGCTAGAAAAGGCCTCGACCCGCGATTCCACTTGCAAAAAAGGGTCATTTGGATCAACCAGTCCTTCAAGATTGTCACTTGGAGAGGTGGAGGTGAATCTGGTAGTTATAAAGGTTGAGTTTTGGCGTTGAATTTTGGGATTTTGGCTGGAAAGTTTGTAACTTTGAGAGAGAAATGATGAAAGGGAAAGGGGTTTTGATTTACGAGAGGAGAGATAAGGATTTAAGTGAGAAAGGAGTATGGTTAAGACCCTCCTTTTCATTTGATTTTTGGGTGTGATTTTGGAGAATTTGAAAGAGAAATTGATTTTTTAGATTGTTTGTTTGTCTGTTCAGTTGAGGAAGTAGGGTTTAAGGAGGGTTTTTCTTTTGCAGGTGGATTGATTCTTGGGTCTCCTATGCTGGTTGAATGACGGGTCGTTTTCCTCTAAGGTTCGGAAATTATGTCAATTTTCCCATTATGTACAAATATTTTTCAAATACCTCCATTATTTCAATTTCACTTACATTTTGGGCCTTTTATAAATTTGAAGTAGGTTATAATTTGTTGAATCATGACCTTAATGTAGGAAGTGGAGGGACGACATTGAAAACAAAATTACAATCCTTGGACGATAATTAAAAACATTGTAGTTTAGAGGAGACATTGAACAAACTCTTAAGCCTCAGGGAGCATTGTAGACACAAGACGCTATGTTTTGTTGAACAGCAGGTCGTTTGAGCCCTCCCCAGTCCCCTCGATGAATTCTGTCTGAAGTATCTTATTACATGTAAAAATAATAATAATAATAATTAATTTGATTGTAGCTTGTCAATACGAGCTTACACAAAATATTATTAAACTCAGTTTAGCTCCATAGATACTTAAAACTCAGTCAACCTTGCTCGAGTCAAATGAAGAAAAATAATAATAATTTGATTAACTTGTTAATCTACTTAAAGATTATTTAATTAAAAATATTGAAAATAACAGTTTTAACCTTAAATTTTTTATATTGAATTGGGTTAAACAGCTGAGCCGCCCGACCCCGAGCCACTATGAGTTGTATGTGAAAAATATTATGCATAATAATGATCTTTTCACTTAATGTACTAGTGAACAATGATCTTCAATATGGTTCTGTAATTCTTTGCTTCATCTCCTTGATAAAGAATATAAGACCTCACAACAAGTGTCAATCAATAGTATTTTCTCTGGGTGGAAAGCTCCATTCTCACTGTGTAAAATCCTGCCATTCCATTTCATCTTTTCTGCAATACCTTTCACTTCAACAATGATGTCAACGTGATCTCTTATTATAACAGCTCCTTCTGGACGAAGAATCCGGTGCATCTCCAGAAGGATATCGAGAATGCTGCACCTGCATGAGACATGAACAATGGAAATAAGAAATAAGCATTTTTATCCCATTCTTCTGTGGGTAGAGTATGGAGACTCATTTATGAAACCATGCCGGCGACCAGAGAAGATTACTGCAAAACTGAGTGATCAGAGCTAAACTCTAGTTTTCGGCAAATATTGGCATGGATATCTGCATGTATGGCTGTGTGTAGAGCAACAACATTGGAGAAGATTCATTAAATTTTTCTTACAATAAATCTGAAAGGCCAATAGAAAATTTAAATTAATTGTGGACAATAAGAGTTGTCTGGAGCTATCTATCATCACTGATGCTTTCAACAGTGATACTCTTGAGTCTTTTTCGAATCAATTCATTGAGCCTCTCTCTCTTTCTCTCTCCTTTTGTCTTCGAAAAAAACTTATCATGAGTTTTTTGTTGCAGGATACTGACTTGAAGAGAATTATACTGTCATTCAATAGGAAAAATTTGAGTAAACTGCTTACTTGTCCATATACATGCTGAATACACCATGAGCATGTATCAAGTCGTACGTCCGAGGGTATGTTGAGAAGGCTTCACACCTGCAATCTACCTTCTATTACTTCACATCTGAATAAATGAAAAGGAGTTGCATATTCTTCTCGAATGCATCTTAGTTTATCAGTTGTTTTTTTTATAAAAAGAAGAAAATGATTTTCCAAAGAAATAAATGTCGAGTTACGCCAGTATAAGCCCTTGTCAAGGAATAGTCAGTCATACAAGGAAATGATTTCATAAATACTGGTGAGACAGCGTTGGGGTTCGAAGAGTTGAGCAAACCAGGAAGCGATAAAAGAAGAAAATTGAAAATCAGACTTCACTTTCAAAGATTCAACTTAAGTGTAATGCACAAAGCAAAGACTGCAGAAAATTACAGAGATCAATGATCTCCGCAATGTATATTACCATCATCGAAAAAATAGAAAATTATGCTAACATGAAAATTCAAAGAACTAATTTCATTCTTACCAATTCATGTATGTTCCAATGAGGCCACGATCGTACACAATGCTAAGGTTGTTCTGTTTAGCATCATAAGGTACTACATTCATTACCCAAACTGGATATTGAGTCAGTGCTGCAGCGAAACCTCCTATGCCAGCATTCATATCCATTATGTTTCTGTATCTGCCTCTGGAGAGAGATTTGAGTATGATCCCATAGTGTCTAACTCTTCTTTTCCATAACTGATTATCTCCTTCAAAGGCCGCACCTGAAATTCCTTCACTTTTAGTCCTAGGAGGAGCAATATTCAACCTTTTGGACCATTTTTCAAGAGAACCCCCTGAGATGTCGTGGATATCTGTTACATTTAGAAGAGGAGTAATACATGGTTCCATCTTTTTATACCTGTGAAAGCATCAAGAGAAATGAAAAAATTTTATCATGGGTTATCGGTACATTCAGAAATAATGAGGTTCCCACAATGTTTTACAAGATTTCATATTCACAAAAATTATCATGGGCTTCATGTCTTGAAATAAGTTTAGCTTGCAATGTGGCTTTGGTGATGTTTTTTAGCATCCAACTGCAGCATCACTCTAGTTACAACATACACCAAGAGGGAAGAGTATCAGACACATTCTGACATGATAAAAAAAGTAACCTATTTCCTTTTGATGTTGCCGATGTCAAACAAATTGACAGGAGTGAGCACACCACAACCCAGAAGGCAAGAGTCCCTTTGCAAGATTGTTATACCAGAACTCTTGCATGTTAGTCAGATCCAATTGCAGTGTCATGACTCGTGATTCATGGAAATTACAATGGCTAAAAGTGAAAATACAATGAACAAACTCACCAACCAGCATCAGGATCGCTGTTAATACAAAACCGGGCAGATTTCCAAATCCTCGACTTTATGATGCAGTGAATGTGGTTATTTGGTTTTCTCCACACAGCAATTGCTCCCTTCTCTGCAACTTTCTTCCAGCACAGTCGCACAGCAAGATCTTCCAACCTTGCTTGCTCTTGCTCCAACTCCTGAGCTCCCACCTCTGACCCCTTGTAATTAGCCCTCCAATTTATAGGTGGTCCAGAAAATATCCAGTAACCACCAGGACGCAACACACGGTCAATTTCCATGAGGTAAAGTCCATCTAGCCATTTGCATTGTGAAAAGAGAGGAAAAGAAAAAAGACATCGGGATCCCATTGAACTTCCGCAAGGGGACAAGATCATGAATGAAATGGTTGTATGGGGCGTAAAAACCAAGAAAAACATAGATGCAAAATGAATCAAGTTTTTTTTTCTTTCTTTCTGAAATTGATATGATTCTAATTTGACTCTTGGAGCAGTGTAAAAATTAATTCCAGTATAAATGTTCTTTTATCAATCTCAAATGCACCAACACCTTCAAAAGCCATGGAACGAAAAACGAAGATACTCTGTTTGTCACTTAACATTATAATGATAAACACACAGTAATGAATAGAACCTATTGTGAGTACCATATTTAGTCCATGGAACCAAGCATCTGGCACAGTGAGCCATATCAAATGATCTTGAAGGGAATGGCAACCGATGGATGCTAAGTATACCAAGCATGGCTGGAACTCCTCTTTCCAGTGCAAACTGTAATTGAGCTTCATGTTTATCACTTGGCGCTATTGACATTGTGAGGATGTTATAATCCATTAAATGTGCTCCAAAGCTTGCAACCTGGAAAGAATCAACCAATGGCCAAAATTTTAGCAAGCAGAGTCCAAGTATCAAATTTATAAGAACAGCTGTCATTTGCAATAAGTTCATATGTGATCAACTTCTACGATTTTAGCCTCTCTAAGCCCCCGCTTTCAAAATTGAAGATACAATACCTACAAGCAACAGTAAAAACAGGTTAAATCCATTAAAAATTAACACTCTTTACCTCTTCTCCTTCGTTGTGCTGTGAATCATCACAAACCCAAATATATAAGATCACAATTTAAAACATACCTAAAATGCAAGCACAGACAAGTTCCACCAAGTACCTAAACAAGAAGCAATTCATAACTTACCCCACATCCAACATCAAGAACGGTCCTTATGCTCCCAGATTTCAAAGGCACAAAACGTTTAATCTCATCAACATAACCCTTAACTCCTTTTCGAAATGAAGTCCCACCACCTGGAAAAACCAGCAAATCACCTTCCAATCTAACCCAATTCTGTGTTTTCTTGACCTCACTCAGCTCCTTAAAAGGCAGGTTCTTGAACCAAGCGTAGTCCCGACTCTTTGGCCATGAAAACGGTCTCTTGTACCCAGCAGGCCTTGGAACCAAACACATTGGTTTTTCATAAGGTTCAGGGCAATGTCTCTCTCTACTAAAGAATCTTTCGGCAGTAAAATCCGTTTCTCTTGATGGATCATGGCAAGGACAGTAGTTGGTGAAGTTTGGAGGGCAGAAGTTGAAGAATTGTAGGTTTCTGAGAGGTTCTTGAGGGAGAGAGAGTGTGTGGTGTGATTCAAAGTCAAGAACAGACAATGAGAAGTTAAGTTGGTGACAGTTAAGTGGCTGTTTCTGCTCTTGAAGAGGGGGGCTAGTAGAATTGTTGGAGCTGGTGTACATACCAAGAATATAGGAGAGAGAGACAAGGAGAATGGAGATGAAGTTTTTTAAAAGAGGATGCTTGAGAGGGTTTGGTTTTGCCATTACTGTGTCTCTGCTGCTGGGACTTGCAAAAGTCCACAAATGGTGGGATGGAAAGAAGTATTTTTGGAGTTCTTTTTGGTATTATAAGAGCTCTGGCCATACGTCGAAAAGGAAACGATGCTCATCAGTGAATTACTGTTTTGGAATTAGCCACATTTTTAGAGGATTTGGACTTCTATTCTACGAGTCTCGTAAAGCACCATACCTTGAACTTAAAAGGCCTATCACTGTTTTCCAATAAGCCAACATCTTGTTATGAGTTAAAAACATTCAAAAAGCACAGCAGATGTGGAATGAATGCATCGATGCTTCTGGCAGAGAGAATCAACATGTTCTTCACTTCACGGCCAGTCCTAGCTTATTTCCATCTGGAGAGATGGACAATGACTGCTG
>Ga0325410_1008606_pt1 | contig 11040 bp, 5 predicted proteins | sample PopdelMetagenome_16_FD_206182 | JGI IMG/M metagenome (GOLD analysis project Ga0325410, IMG submission 206182) | Populus deltoides microbial communities from Bellville, Georgia, United States - Xylem-PdIQD-R3 | ecosystem: Host-associated > Plants > Phyllosphere > Stem > Wood/Secondary xylem...
AAATAAGAGGAAAATAAAAGAAGTGAAATTGAACTCCTTTGTCTTTAAATAAATTCCTCTTGTTTTGGTCATGGAAAAAAAATTGAATTTAGACTGTTTGTTTTCTAAAAACTAGTTTTTGAGAAATCACTTTTTAAACTTGAAAACTTTTATATGTTTGTTTGTTATTAGAAAAGTTGATCAATGGAAATACTTTCCGGTTAATGGAAAATTTGACTTGGTTTTCAGAAAAGTGTTTTCCCAGACAATTTGGACGGAAAACACGTTTTAAAAGTTGTAAAAAATTTAGAAATTTCATATTATTTGCTGATTATATCAAATTTGGTTCTCAAACTTTTGATTGCTATATATATATATATATATTGTTTTAAATATTTATTTTTCAATTTCATCTCTTAAAATTTAATTTTTATATTAACTTTGATCCTTATTTTTATAATTGTTATTTGTTTTTTCCTTATCATTTTTTTATTGAAATTTTTTATCTATCAAATTTGATTCTCATTCTTTTGATTTGATTGTTACTTATTTAATTTGAAATAATTTATGAAATGTTAATTATTATTATTTTAATTTCTTCATCTTTCATTTTTTTTATTTTTTAGAGTTGATCTCTATTATTTTGATTATTATTTATTTTATTTGAGATAATTTATGAAATTATATTTTTTTTTCAATTTCATTCTCATTCAACTTTTTAATTTATAAGATTTGTTCTTCATTATTTTAATAAACTTGAGAAAAATAAAACATTAATAAGTTATTTTCCAGCTCATTTTTTATGATATAACCAAACACTAAAAATTATTTTCCAATTTATTTTTCATTACACTACCAAACAACAGAATATAATTTACTTTTCTAGAATTCACTTTTAAATAAAACATTACTTTCTAATAATTTTTTTAAAAAAAGGCCAGATAGGAGAAAACTTTAAATTTACCTGCCAACCATCGTGACAGTCTCAAGTGTACATCCCAGGTATTTTTCGTATCGATTGTATTATCATAGAATTTTGTCTCAATTGGATTCTTCAATTAATTACAGTTAACAAGATCGTGCATTTGCGTGTTTTTCATGTGAGCTCCACTATAGAAAATTGAAAGCAGATTTTTCTTCAATTCTTTTGCAAGGTAGATCACGTTCATTATTCACGTATACCAGCTCTGTAATATGTTCTCGCAAATTTTTTTTTATAAAAAATATTGGATATGCATGCTATTTCTTATGTATTTTTACATAAAACTATCAAAATATAAATTAAAAATTTATGCAAATATTTAATTAAATAAATCGATAAGTATTTATATATATAAACGAAAAACAATCGTTAACAATAACAAAAAAAAAGGAAAAAACTGAGAGATAAATGCAAATTAAGATATTCAATCATATAAAATGAGATATTTACCCGATTATGTTTACTGAACTTGTTTATTTGAATCAATAAAAGATAAACCCACACAAAAAAAATTAAAATAAAAAAAATAAGGATCAAAATAAAAAAAACACCGAACTTATAATTAAAGGACCAAATTACAAAAAAAAAATCTTTAAAAGGAATAAGAATAAAATTAAAAAAATCAAAAGAATAAGAACTGAAATTGAAAAACAAAAAACAAAGTGGAAAATTGTATATTTTATCTAGTAAGAGAGAGATAAAAAAAAAAGAAATGATCATCAACGACAATCCGACCACCATACATCGTCACGCATCACACCATGTGAAAGAGAACATTTTAGCGCGTCTAAAGAGACAGTGGAAGGTCAGGTTTGGTCATTGGGTGGTGTTGAACGTGCCATCTAAATGGTGTGGATGCCACCCACTCACTGCACGTACTAATCCCTTTTTTTATATTAAAAAGTAAAGAAATCAAAGTAAAAATATCAAAAGACCTCCAAATGATCCAAGTAATTATTCAAAAAAAACTCTCTAAAGTACATAATACCCTTGAATGCAAACTTTTTTTTTTTTTTGTCTTTTCTAAGGTAAAATACATATTTGAACACTACATGAAGAATGGAGAAACCAAAAAAACCCTTGTCTAATAGCCCACTATTTTTTTTATTATGAGGGTAAATAAATATTTTTATTATTTATAATTTTTTGAAGAGTAAAAAAAGTTACTTGTCAACAAATCTAAAATTTATTGATTTTTGTAATAAAAAAATATTTTTACTGTGTAAAAAATTAAAAAACACTTAAATACTCTCGAATAATCTTTTAATAACCAATTGAATAGTAAAAAAAAACAAAAACACACTCACAACCAAGGCTATCATTTTTTTCATTGAAGAGCAAAATAATGATTACAATTCACAGTAATTTATATATGTTGTTACAATATAACAACCACGCATTGTATATTTTATTATATATACTAAAAAATAAAATTTACTTTTAATTTTATCAATTGATAAAATATACCATCATGAAAAAATAATTGTCTTTAAGCTATATATAAAAAAAGGAAAATCATATTGTGCTAACCCTAATGATGCTATGTGTATGTAAAACAAGTTTTAATTTATTCTTATATAATTGAATAAGTTTCTAATATATTTTTATAGATTTAATTATATATATATATATATATTATATCCTTGTATTATATTTAATTATCCAATATATTTTTTATTTTTCATTTTAGTTTTTTTAAAAAGTTATATAAGAATATAATAATTAAATTTCTCAAAATTGTTCAAAATATCTTTAAAAATAGAAAATCTTAGAATTACCCAAAAATCAAGGATTTAGTTTTTTTATTTATTTATCTAAAAACTCGTTTTTCAATCTATTTTTGTCCCAAAAACACCTATCAAACACCTTTAGAATTGTGATAAACTTATCTATTGCCTTAAAAAACTCAAAAAATCATCCCAAAAACTAAAATCAACCTAAAATAAAAAATCAATCCAAGTTCAAATCAGTTTTTTCACGAACTTAAAAACACTTAATATGAATTTCCTTATCAAATGAAATAATTTAACATAAAAATAATCTGTTTTAGTTATTTAAATCAGTGTTAATAATTTGTTTTTTCTTTATGGTAAAATTCGGTGACCTCTCAATCCTTTCTCAATCAAAAATTAAAAAATAAGTTAATAATAATAATATATAAAAATCATAAACAAATAATCAATTTGGGCCTCAACTCTTGTCTTAAAAAGAGTTGGGTCTCCACGATCCAATTGTAAAATTTAATTAAAGTCCAATTGTTAGTCCACCTGTCTAGGTTCAAATTTCCAGATTCATAAACAGAAAGGGGGGTTAGGGTTTTAGAGAGGAAAACTAAAGTATGACGACTCGAATAGCACCGGGTGTTGGAGCTAACTTACTTGGCCAACACTCAGCCGAGAGAAATCAAGATGCCACTGCTTACGTTGGCAATCTCGATCCTCAAGTTTCCGAGGAATTACTTTGGGAATTATTTGTTCAAGCCGGTCCTGTTGGTAAGTGATAACCTTTTTTAATCTTACTTTACGAAATTAGAGTTTAATTTCTAACATTTTCCTCTTTTTTTCAGTTAATGTTTATGTTCCTAAGGATAGAGTAACAAATCTTCACCAAGGATATGGATTCGTAGAGTTTCGGAGTGAAGAAGATGCTGATTATGTAAGCGGGCTTTGAATTTCATTTACAGTTACTCGTTTTTTTACTAGAAAATTATTGGGATTTATTTTTTAGGTTTTGAGATTTGACTATGCAGGCAATTAAGGTTTTGAATATGATTAAGCTTTATGGTAAGCCAATTCGTGTAAATAAGGTAAGGGAGTTTATTGTTTTCATGTGTTGTTTTGTTAATAAACATGTTTTTATGTAGTTTTAAGATGATTTATTACATGTCTGGTTTTAGGCGTCACAAGATAAAAAGAGCCTGGATGTGGGAGCGAATCTCTTTATTGGCAATCTTGACCCTGTGAGTTGTCTAATTCTTTCAAAGTATACTTATGTGAATATGAAGTGTTTTGCTTCTTTTGATTTTGCTGCTAAAATCCTCTTTTTTTTTTGCAGGATGTTGATGAGAAACTTCTGCATGATACTTTCAGTGCATTTGGAGTAATTGTTACAAATCCTAAGGTAATTATTAGTTATGTTTGCTTCTTTAGTTTTGCCATCCACTAGTCTTGAAAGTTGAAAATGAGGAGAGAATAAACATAAATCAAATTGTGATTTAGCAGCTTGTAGGAGTTAAGCACCTTGTTATTTCATCCATGCTTTTTTTTTTTTTTTAAGTTGATTGCTCACATCTATGTGTTTTCATGAAGTTTGTAGTGGTCAAACAGTCCATGTTGTTGAACTTGCATGTGAATATTTAAGTCTAGAATTTGCTAATGAGATGCAAATACAGAGGAGTTTAGGATGCTATCAAAGAACAGAAAACCCCAACAAAATAGATGGTATCGTTTTCTTTAAATCAAACCTAATTCTATTCTTTCAATAAATAAGATTTTGCATGGTGGATGCAGTGCAAAGCCCAACACTCTGCAAAACTTGTCCAGAAACTTTCTATTCTAACTCTAATACTATAATTGGACTCTTAGTTTATAGTGGCTTCTTTTGTGCCATTGAAACTTGTATATAATTTAGTAGTGTACTTGGATCTTGGTAGGCCAGCCCTAAAGAATAGAATGGTCCTGAGCTTTAAGGAGGAGCTTTTGACCATCAGTAGAGCATGGTTGATGTTGCTGATCAATGTAGTCATTGCTTGTGACCCTGGTGTTTGCTAGGCTTACTGATTACAGACTGTTACCTGAGCAGTTATTGTAATTAGCCAAATGAAAGTCTGTTATTATGATGCATTGGAATTATCTTACGTTAGATAAATAAGGAGCAGCAATCAGTCTGATTTGTATTAAGCAAGAGAAGAAATCTGGGAACAAAAATTGTTGTAATAGGCTGACTATTCCATGTTATACAAATGCATGCAGAGGAACAAGACAAGTATGAGAATGAGCTTTATGATTCTTAAAATTGCACAATATGCATCTCAGTATATTTTAGGCATAAATTTTTTGCCTGTTAATCATAGGAAGAGTCAATCTTTTTTACAAGTGTTTTTTATATATCATTTTTCACAACTGGATTGCATGTGGTAGAATGGACCATTGTGTTTTAATGGGATCTAGGACAACTTACCTATTTTAATTTTTTAGGCACGAACTTTTGCCTGTCAATCCTGGAAAGTGTTGAACTATTTTAAATTTGTCTTTATATATAATTTTTCACAACTGGGATGCACATTTTAGAATGCATGTGGTTTAATGGACATCTGGGATTGCTTAGCAGTATTAATTTTGGTACCAGGAATATTCAGAGTAAATCCATAGTTGGAGATCATTTTTCTTCATACTGATCTTACAAGCAGCAAAAGTCACATGTTCTAACGTTCTAGTGCATTGATCTCTTTTCTGGATTTGACTCGGAATATCTAGCATTCTTTTCTAGATGTTTCTCAGTCATCATTGAGATGCTGAAAATTTTTATTTTCTAATTATTACCTATTTGTGAACTGTTATACTTTTTTTACTATTGTATACTGATGTTTGGAATTCTTATTTTCAGATAATGAGAGATCCAGAGACTGGAAATTCCCGAGGTTTTGGTTTCATCAGTTATGATTCATTTGAAGCATCTGATGCAGCTATTGAGGTAACTCCACGTGTTTATGATTTACAAACGTTTGAGAAACAATCATTTTCAGTAGCTAGAGATTTGCACAAATTGTTGGTTATGTTTTAGGTCATTTTGGACTCTTGCAAGTAATTTTACTTTTTAGCCAAAGGATGCGAAATTGTAGACAATTGTATTAAATGTTACTTTGTTTGGTAATTGCTGGATGAGGAGGCAACTCAGTTGGAATTAATACTCTGCTTATATTGATTAAACAGAGCTGACTGGTTAATAGTATTTTGGACTTTAACAGGCAATGAATGGTCAGTATCTTTGCAACCGTCAGATAACAGTCTCATATGCATACAAGAAAGACACTAAAGGGGAGCGCCATGGTACTCCAGCAGGTGAGGCCTTTTGTCATTGAAATGTTGCTTTAAATATTCTTCACAGTTTCTTCTGTTGCCTCATTTTATGAGAGCTTATGAGGGTCCTCTTGAAATTAACTAGATGAGTGCTAGTCTTTTTATTTAAAAATGAAATAGGAAAGTTTCCATTAATGGTGTCTCGAACAGAGAAGCTTGTGGTTGAGTCTTTCTAATATTAATAGAAGTGATTTAATTGTTACTGTTATTGATCCAGAGAGAGTTTTGGCTGCAAGCAATCCAACTACCCAAAAGAGCAGGCCCCACACTCTGTTTGCCAGTGGACCTCCAACACTTGCCTCTCAGGCCAATGGTGCTATGGTCGCACCTGTGCCTCCACGTCCCTTTGCAAATGGTGTTGTAGCTCCAGGACCAATTCCAGCACTGCGCCCTCCGCCCCCACCAAATGCAGCATTTGCACCGATGCAGGTTGGTGGTCAATCAGCTTGGCATGGCCAGCCACCTCAACAAGGTCAACCAATGCCACCTCCGGTCATGCCTGCACCGCCTGTTCAATTCAGGCCACCCCCTCCAAACATGCAACAACCTCCTATGCAAGGAGCTCCCATGTTCCCAAGACCTCCCCCACAGCCCATGGCCATGGGAGCCCAACAACAAGTTTGGCGACAGCCACCACCACCACCACAGCAATTTGCTGGAAGGCCCCATATGCCACAAATGTTGATGCAACCACCGCCACCACCCAATGCGCTACCACCACCACCACCACCCTCAAGTTGAGACTAGAGTAGAGCAGTTGCGACTATTCATAACATCAGCTACTATATTGAATGTTGCTTGCATCATTTTGTTTCTGATTGTAGTACATTTTCCTAATTAGTACCATAGAGTTGGTAATATAAACTGCCCTTTACAATGTTGTAGCCTTCATTTTTGCTTATGGACTGCACATTTCCCCTTGCATTCATTTCAAGTAATCGAATCTCAGCCTGTAAAGTTTCTGGTTAGGTAACAGGTTCGGCTGGCCACAAATCTCTGTAAAATGAGGTCATTGATGATCATCAAGACCTCTGGTTTGCTAAGTTATGTTTTGGTAATTTTAACAAAGGAGATATTCATGATTGTTAATGAATTAATTATGGTTTTAAAAATGTTTGTTAATTACAAATATATTAAAATGATGTTATTTATATATATATATATTTTAAAATTTTTAATGTTAATATTATTTTAATATTTTTTAAATAAAAAATAATTTAAAAAACACTTTGAAATTACGCCACACTACAGAGACGTGTTGGCATTACTAGTATTTGCATCATTGCTTATCTCACAAGGAATGAAATCTGGATCGAAGCCCCTTGCTCATCTTCTACTAATGCTGACGTGATCTCATTAGCGAAATCCATTCCTTTCGTTTTCGTTCCATTTCCTTGCTTTATCTGCACTCATACCAGCCAGTTAGCTTACTAGTTAGGAATCAATCGTCTTGCTTAAAACTTCAAATAAAATAGAAGATCTTATGCATAATCTTCTGAATAAGTGTTTTTTTTTTGACACGACAGGAAATATAAAATATAAACTTGGATTATAAATTCGAATCATAAAATCACAAAAAAAATATTTTAATTAATTATATATTGACAATTTCAGTCAAGTAATAAATAATAATATAACACAATTAAAATAAATGTGAAATAAACAATACAAATATTCAAACACCTTAAAATACATAATTCAAATAGAAATTCATATATGGTTTAAATAACTTAAAAATACGAAAAGAAAAAAAATAAGATTGAACAACTATGTTTTATTGATAGAGTTTCAGAATATTTTTTAGAAGATAAGTCTTGAAACACAATGCAAACAACTAATGAGATGATACAACATTCTAAGTGTAAGACCTAAACTTTTAGGCCAAACTCAAGCCCAAGTCAGCTCACATTCAACCTAAGTTAACCTAGGTATCTAAGAAAAGGTTGCAAGAAAATTACTGTTCTCTCTTCTAAGTCTTGTGGCCGCCGTTACCCTTTCCTCATCAAACCAAGGATTTCAGTTTTTGATCTTGAGTTTTGAGTTTAAGAAAAGTGAAAGTAGCAAGTAAGTGATTCTCTCTCATATTATTTTTAATTATGATTTGTTTATGGAAGGATTAGAGAGAGAGAGAGAGAGAGAGAGAGAGAGAGAGATAGATTAGGGTTTATAAGGATTAGAAGTTTATGTTGTTAAGATTGATTTATGATTATTAAGGGTTTAATGTTAGGTGATTAATTAGTATGTTATTAGAAATAAAGATTTGTGAGTTAATTTGTTTAAATTAATTTTTATGGGTTAAGAAATTCATTTTTACCTTGCTGTAAAATCTGGACAGAATGGTCTTGAGGTTGAAGAAGACTAAATTTTATTTTGGTCCTTGATTTGTGAAAGTTTCAGTTTGGTCCCTAAACTTTGGAAAAATTACAATTTGACCCCTAAATGTATTTTGAGATTCTGGACAGTGTTATTATGAGGTTAAGGATGATGAATCTCACTTTGATAATTGATTTGGAATATTTTCAGTTTGGTCCCTAAATTTTGAGAATTTACATTTTAGTCCCTAAACTTTATAAAAATTACAGTTCGATCCCTGGTTCGTTCTAGACAGAATTAAGGATGGTTTATGGGTGAAATTTCAGTATGGTTATGTATTTACAGTTTGGTCCAGTTTGGTAAAATTATATTTTGGTCCCTGTTTTGGATAATTGTCGTTTTAGTCCCTAATCCTAGGAGACTAAACCTAATTTTCTTTTATGCACTGGAATCTTTTATTTGTGTTGCTTTGAGTTACTTTTGAGGATATTTCGTATATTTATTGTAGGTTCGCCTAACGATCCTTAATAGGTTTTTTCGGGTCTTTCATCTGATATTCCTTTTAATTTATATTCTTCCGGGTGAGTGAGATAATCTTTAATATGCATATATTATAAATAAATATGTATGTTGATTATATGATGAGTATAACTAGTTAATTTGTTGAATATTTATATATGTTGCTTTATTTTCCGAGTACTCATCTATTCTTGAATTTGCACTCGCAATCTGTCGAACTAAATTCTATTTGATATGATATACGTTTCTTTGATGATTCTGTAAATATCTATTATGCCTTGATATAGGACTTGTCAGTAACTCCATGCTAACAGAGAGTAGTTAGCTTATGTGCACATAGTATTCTGTATACCTAGCTGGTGAGAGAGGCATCAGCCTGTGGCGACTGATCATCCCACAGTGGTCACCTTTAGGTGTCATCTGGTCACTTTCGGGTGTCATCTGATCTCTGACATGTATTCTGCTACGTTATGATATTATGTTTAGTATATATATGTATATCAAGATAAATCATCTTGCAAACTATTAATATTATAAATATCTAAAATGTATATTAAATATTATTTCCTCACTGAGTTGGTTGAACTCACCCCTCATTTTTAATATTATTTTAGGTTCTTAGTTTCTGATAGCAGTTGGACTTTGTAGAGTGTTCCTGCTTCTTCAATTTTGGTCGGTATGTCTTGCTTGTTTTGCGAGGCTTTCCTTTTAGTTTTGATTCGATGTCTTAAACGCTCCACTATTACCTTGTTTTAATTAAGTTTGAATTTTGACAATGTAATGAGTATTATGGATTATTGTTTTTGTTTTAATTACTGATGAGGAGTTTTAAACTATCTTTTGGTTTCATCAGTTTTGAATAATATAATATTTTTGAAGATTATGAAATGCTGTGTATTTTTGAATAAATTGTTCTTTTGATATGTCCGTTTTGAGGCTTAGCGTAGGTGGGGTGTCCTTTCAACACTACTCCTGCGTTGCCGGTCACGGACCCGGGATTCGGGTCGTGACACTAAGGTATATCACTAACTTTTTTTAAAAATTAACAGAGATCAATATAGTGAACTCGTGACAACGAGAAAAAAATATACAAAATGACATCAATTTAATCTCATTCCACCTCACCTTCCACCTCTTTTAATGTTAGTAACAAGTCCTAGAAATAATGTTCAAATATCTCACCAAGCAAGACATGTATTTCAAGTTCTCTCTGAGTCTTTATCGTCTCTCTTTGTAGTTAACAGATGGTTAGTCTAAAACATAGTATTTTTCTCTCTATATAAGTGTTCCTATCTCTTATTTTACTCATTTGATTCCTCACCATCTACCTCTGTCTTTCCATGGTTTCGATCCATAGATCATGCTTTCCCGGTCTAAAATACAGTATAAAACTTTCCCATACCCAAGATCCTCTAATGCTGGTGTTAGTCTGCTAAGATTGAAAATTTGAGATTTGAACAACGAGGAAAGAGGAGACTGGGGTGTGGGGACTATATAGTGGAGTGTCAGGGGACTTAGATAGGAATGTAGTAAATTTTTTAACTTTTGTGAGTTAAAACTCGAAATCGGTTAAACTCGGTCAAACTCATAAAATCGGTTCGATTTTATTGATTTTAACCGAGTTTGACCAATTTCGATCGATTTCGAGTTTTAACTTAATTTAACACGTTATATACATGTTGACTCATAAAATTATAAGATTTTAAATGTCAATTCACGATTTTAACAACCTTGATTCTGAATCTTAATACATGCAACTGGAACTAGAAAACAAACGAAAAGGTACGAAAAAGAAGATGCATTTGCTTTTCTACATGAGGATTGACGCAACAATTTCCATTATTTGGATCAAGTTTGGCATCACTAAAATTGCCAATAGGGTACGCAAATCAGGACAGTTATGCATTGTTGAGACATGAGGGGAAAACTATTGTGGTCAGAGTACTTGAAGAAGATCATCCACAAATTCTGTAGGTTATCGTTGGTGCCTAAGATAAGCAAGTGAGATGTGTTCCTTCTTGTTCTCGTCTCTTCCCCAAATCTACTGGAACCAAAGGCGATACATGTTCATGAATTCTTGCTTCAGTGACGTTTGGCTTGTTTGGTCATCTAATATCTGCAACGGTAATTTTAGGCGTGGTTGCTTCTCTGACTGCATAGATGGGATGG
>Ga0325410_1008612_pt1 | contig 11033 bp, 9 predicted proteins | sample PopdelMetagenome_16_FD_206182 | JGI IMG/M metagenome (GOLD analysis project Ga0325410, IMG submission 206182) | Populus deltoides microbial communities from Bellville, Georgia, United States - Xylem-PdIQD-R3 | ecosystem: Host-associated > Plants > Phyllosphere > Stem > Wood/Secondary xylem...
TAACCCTAAAAATTAATTTGGGGGTTTTCATAAATTTTCACTTAAACGTGCATAATTAGGATATAAATCATGGTAAAAACATTTCATAAACCTTATATTATCGAATTAATAGCCTAAAACCATTATTGAAAGTATCGGGAAAAAAAATTCTTACCTGTGTTATCAATTACAGGTGAGGGAGATGGATCAACACGACAGAATAACACCTGAGATTGGAAAAGTTAGGTTAGAACTGTTTAGTGTAACTTAAAATTGCAACAAAGAAAACAAAAACCATAAATTAATTACCTGAGCTATCGAAGAAAACAGTGCAAAACCTAACCCGTTTACAGAGAAGGGGTAAAACAGGATGTTCAATGGTGATGATGATGGGTCTAGTGCGATGTTGCCATGGGTCTCTGTTTTTGTTGGATTGAAGAGAAATATTGAAACTGTTAAGATGAAGGAGAAGAAGATGAAGAAAAAAAATTGGGTTGCTGAAGACGAATGCGAAGATGATGAACAGTTTCGGATAAAGGAAGATGAAATCGATGAAGAGAGGGTGAGTTTTGAACAGTTAGGAATCGATGTTATTAAGGACGAAGAAGGATACTGGAAGAGTGGAATTGAAGTAAATTAATTTTCAGCGTAAATGGTTTGGTGGATCTGTATTTCGATCGGTGTGGGGGGAGAGAGTGAAAATAAACGGTTCAAATTTTATGCAATCAACGGTCTACATTTAGTTTTATATTAACATTTTAATTTTTTTTTCAATTAGCAACGGAAAATCCGTTGCTAAATTCAACGTAAATTTTGCAACGGATTATCCGTTGCTAATATTAAAAAAATAATATATGTGTAATTCGTTGCAAATCCGTTACTGAATTTAGCAACGGAATTATCCGTTGCTAAATTCCGTTGCTAATACCCCTGTTTTTAGTAGTGAAGGCTATACATGGGATGGCTTGATTTTAAGTGGTGCTATGTGTGGTATTTCAGCAAAATTTAAACCTATGTGGCCATTAGAGAAGCTACTTCCTTTGGCAGCACTATTCGCGCCCACATGGAGAGTTGTGGCCTCAAAGCCAGTCTCTAGCAGATCATACAAAGAAGAATGGAAGAGAAGGTTGGTAGCCAACAACCCGAATCGCCCGAAGTCAGGGAAGCCTCCGGCAGCGACTGCACTAGAGTTTTTGAGGGTTTGTGAGTACATAAGGATGCATTGCTATGACCTCGGGGTTCCATTTCTAATGGTGCATGGGGAGGATGATTTTGCGTGCGACTTTAGGTCGGCTAGTTTTGTGTATGAATCGGCTTCAAGCAAGGACAAAACATTGAAGATCTTTCCTGGTATGTGGCATATGTTGGTTGGTGAGCCTAAGGAAAATGTGGAGCTTGTGTTCGGGACTATCTTGACCTGGTTAAGAGATCATGCTGCACAGACAAAGCCAAAACCATAACAAAGCAATCAATTACTACTAGTTCTATATATATTATGTCTTTGTTACTTGTGTTTCTAGCTGTAGCATATGGGTGGATGTCCCGGCAAGTACTGAGAAAGGTATTTTAGGATGGAAAATTAGATTTATCATCTAGTAATTAAATAAAACTAAATATTCTAAAATATATATTGATCTTGGAGATTTAAATACTTGGTTATTTGCAAAAATCTTGACCACAATCCTTTTCAAAAGGAGACTTATCATCTAAATTGTTTATAAAATAGGTATGGGATCCGTAAAGATGATAAAAATAAAATTAGACTTTGAACCATTTATTTCGGTAAGTTTTGAAAAAAAATTCGAAGTTTGCTATCATTATTTCATGAGCTTTTGATTGGACCATGTCGATTCAGCCCAATTTTTTATTTTTTTTGGATTCGAGAAACCTCACTTCCCAGAAAAGCGTATTTTGTGGGTCCAAGTGAGCGAGTAAAACCTCGTCTGTCTCAGAATCTTACAAGAGGTGCACGCCCTGACTCGAACTCGAGACCTGCTGTGCAGATTTCAAGCCCTTTGCCATCACGCTATGTCCCTTAGGGACGATTCAGCCCAAATTACTAAATCATATTAAACTAGATTAGGATATGTTAGGTTATCTTATTCTAAGAAAATAGATTCTCTTGGTTTAATTTCTAGCTTTAATTCTCTATATTTTTGGATTCTTGAATAAAAAGTATTTCTTATAATAAAATAAAATTTAGGTGATCCAAAATTAAGTTATGACACCTAAGATGAAGCATATATAATGACAGCACCCTCATGTGACCAGAAGCAATTCAGTTGTTTAGATCCTGCAGCATGCTTCCTACGAGTTTCAGTAGTTAAGATTGTCAAAATGAAGAAAGCAGCAACGATATTATGTTCATCAGAAAATCAAAGAAGGATAAAACCAGAGGAAGAGATGTGAAGGAAGCTACATACTGTATGATGTTTTTATAAAATCAGATTAAGCTCTGGGAATCAAAGAAAACATGCAGGTCAATAGTTGAAATCAATCAGCTTATTTTGACAGAAGGTTACAGCTCTCATCTGTGGCCATCATCACTTGCCTAGCTAGCCGATTTTGCTTCTTCGAAGCTCTGCAAATTGAGAGCATGAATGAACTTCAATCCAATCACTGAAACAAATACTTTCATCAGCTCATAATTTGTACAAAACCACATCAATAGATTCCAAGTGCATGCAGGTCAATAGTTGAAATCAATCAGCTTATTTTGCACAATGGATTAATATCCATTAATACCAACAGGGTTTATCTGGATTCTGGATTGTCATTGGTTTTTACTTTTCCTTCACTTTGATGAATAAACAATTACTTTGTTAGGAATCAACAAAATTGGTCAGCTAAATTATAGTATAAATCTCAAGAATTTCCAACCTAATTTATCCATGATTGTTCATGTTTTTTCTAAGTGTTGTTAATTTCTTACTATTACTTGGCCAAAGAAAAAAAAATCAATGTCTTGTGAATTAAATTGTGTTATTAGTAATCTGGTTATCTTAATCAGTTCAAATTTAAATGAGTCGAGCAAATAAAAAAAATTCTCACCTGTAAATAAATAAAAAAAAATTATATCAATTTTTCTTTTTCTAAAATTCAAAATTATTGAAAAGATGACATTAAATTTTACTATAAAAAAATAAATACCCTAAAGAAATCTAAGTAACACTAAATCCTCGTTAAGGATTGTTAAATCCATAACAAGGGCTTGTTGTAATCCGATGCTGGGTATCGCATTCCAAAAGTGCTTAAAACTTCAATGGCATGGTAAATCTATAATAAGCATAATAACAACTATTTGTTTTTGGATTTAAGAGTGTTTTTGAAAAAAAAATAATTTTATTTTAAATTAATATTTTTTTAGTGTTTTTAGATTATTTTGATATACTGATATCAAAATTAATTTTTTTATCTTAATATATTTTAAAATAAAAAATACTTTAAAAAATAATATTATGACACTTCCAAACACCTATTAATACTTTGTCTTAAGTAGTGTAAATCCATATGCAGACAAAGGTTTTGTTTGACTCAGTAGTGCAAACCGAGTTTTGCACGGAAAAAAAATATCATTTTTTATATATTTTTTTATGTGAAAGTGTAAGAATACCAAAAGTTTGTGAAAAGATAACAAACTGAAGAAGCTTCGAGTTGCCCTTTTACTTTTCTCTTCTCTTTGGGAGATCATGATCGTTCCTTCTATTTTCTGTTCATGCTAGCTCTGCCATCAATTTTCACTTGGTGGAGTGATACGAGATGATCCTTGGAGCTGACCAGGTAATAGGCCAATCAAATTAGTCAAGTTAGCTGAATCAATCTTCAAACCAGTTCAAGATAAAGCCTACAAGGTTGGTTCGGGTTTAATATTTTGATCAAACCTTTTGTATTTTTCGGACTGATGCACCAATCAAATAAAAAAAATAAAAATAAAGAAGCAATTCATCGAGCTGCATAGCTTCGATTTTCAGATGGTCAGTTTTTTCATATGAAGAAAGTACAGATTCTTTGACCTGATGGTTCCAAGTTGAGACAATGAGATAATGACGACAAACTTCTGAGAGGGCTCACCAGGCTGCTGATAGAAAAACAATACTAGAAACAAGTTTGCAGTAAACTTTTTTTTTTTTTGATTTGAGGAAACCCCATCTTCTGGAAAGCGTATTTTATAAGTTCAGGTGAGCAAGTAAAACCCCGGCTATCCCAGATTTTTATAAGAGATACACGTCCTGACTCGAACTCAAGACCTGCTATACAGATCTCAAACCCTTTGCCATCACCTTACGTTCATTGAAAAAATTAGAAACAAGTTTGCAGTAAACGTGCAATACTGCAAGCAAAAGACAGAAATTCCAATCATAAAAGGTTGTAAATAGACAGAAATTCTTTGACCTGATGGCTCCAACTGCTTCAACCACCCCAAGCAAATGCGTTCCATATGGTGTTAAGCTGAATGGATTCACAGCATTTTTTACCACCTTTAAATATGTTGTAACCCAATTTTGATGAAATGGCTTTTCAATTTAATTTTACAAGGTTTAAAATATAAAATTAAAAAATCAAATATTTATTTCGATAAAAAGTGTAATTTGTCAACTTGCGTTAAAACTAGAAACTAAAATGCGCTTTTATAATTTTATTATTATCTTCAAGATAATCCTTGTCTTCAAGATAATGATAGTTATCCGCTTTTGAATTTGATTCTTAATCAAATTCAAACTTCAAAAAAAAAATGAGTTTAATTAAAATTTTATTTTCTACACACAATAAAACTCTTGCACTATAAACATACATGAAAAAGAAGGGGCCATTATAGAAAAAAACAAAGAAACCAAGAGAGAGAGATCACAAAATACCCTAGAGGGCCATTACAAGAAACCCTAGAAGAGAAAAAGAAAAGACATCACTAAAAAAACAAAAAACAAAGGGGGCGGCAAACCCTATACCAACGGTCGCCCCTTCAGCCTTTTTTTGGCTTTTCTTCTCCAGTCTCGGTCTCTCCCCCATCAGACACTTTTCATTCCTCAATCCCAACCCCCAGGAGCTGCAACTCCTCATCGAAAAAGAGCACAGCATACAGGAGAACATCATTGTGCACAACCACTTCATCCTCGCAAAAAAAGAAGCTTGGTGTTTCACCCTCTCCTTCCTATCGTCTTCCCCCTCAGGCCAAGCTCAAGCCAAACAACTCCTCTCAGCAGCAGTAGCAGAGTTGGTTGCCCCCAGTCACTGTAACAATGGAGTTTCATCATCATAGTCAGAGCAGCAATAGCGTGGTTTCCTTTTCTGCAACCCAGCAACGACGTGCATATCCTTTTAGCAACAATCCAGCAGTGCGACCAACCTCGTTTCTGCACCAGTAGCTGATCCTAGTCATCTCCCTCACCATATTTCTTCCCCATCGCCAGTAGTAGCAATGTTACCTTCTCTGCAATGGGAGCAACCAGTAGCAGGGGTGCGCAGTCATCACCAGCCGTTGCGAACTCCTCAGCCACTATGAGCACGCAAGCCACCAGCAGCAGAGGAGATCTTCACTTCCGCCATAGGTTACTCCTCCAGCAGCAACCTTCTCTTCCCTGCAGAGGCTGCACTAATCGTAGCAACACCAAAGGCCACCATTGAGACGATCATCTTTCAGCTAGCAAACCTGTACCCACGGAACAGCAAGTAGGGTCGTCCTTCGAGAGCAGAGCCCAGTCGTCTCCCTCTGTTTTGCCTCCAGCTGCTGCCTCGCCAGGTAAGTCTTTCTTTCTCTGTTTTTGCCAAATTAATTACCTTGCCATTGTAGCATGCATGAGTGAGTTATTCACGCATATATGCAACAATGACCAAACCAGGTCACTGGTTCTGGTTTGGACCAGTGACCCGACCCTTTTTTTTAAGTTTTACAACCAGGGTACAAAAAATACATAAAAAATAGTTTTTTTTTTAATTCAGATTTTGTAGATTTATTTACTGACGCCAGAGTCACGAATACCGTACTTTGTGGATTGCGCAATATTTACCAACACTAAAGTTATAAATATTTATAGGTGAATATTTATTGACGTCAAAGTCAGGAATATTATAGGATGATCATAAGAACAAAACACAAACAAACCTTTAGCAATTTTAGACAAAATCAGCAATGCATTCTGCCTCAGGTAGAACGCTTAAGGGGTGATAGAATCTTTCCTTTCACGTAATCAGTCCTGGACCATAGAATCTATGTTGACCAGTTAGGGTTCCTAGTGATCATAATACTAGGTGACAACTTCTTAAATAAGATCGTTTCCCCCTAAGAACAAGATGTAAGATATCTGTTTCTTTTTCCAATCGAGAGATTAATTTTTAATCGGTCGCCGCGAAATCTGAGTGTGACAAAATCCATCACCAATATTATATTATAGTGCATTGTGGATCATAGTTGTTAAACTGCTCCCTGAAAAAATTCATGACCCAAATGAGTTCTAGGATATGATCCTGGTGAAACTCATTGACTCGTCTAGGTTTATCTAGTTAAATTTGATCCAAACTTGACCAAGACAGAACCAAGAAAAATATTTTAAAAAACAAATGACATTATTTTAATAAAAATAATTAACTTCATGACCATAAGGTTGATTCAATGACCCCTTTCAAATTAATTTTTGAATTGGATCTATAACTACACTATGGATACATATAACAAATATACATACATATAAAAGGGGCATGTAATTGAGTGAAAACCTAATCAATTTCTTGTCTAACATCCAAATTTAAGTTAATATGGATCATAGGATTATAGAAAGGCCATAAAATAAACAGTTACAAGCTCCCACAAGTCAACAAACATTGTTTAGACAGCCAAGGTCAAATATATATATCCGACACAAACCTTAGATTGTTGTATGCTGTTTTTGCACCATGATCAATTAACTTGCAAATGCTATTTTATTATTATATATAAAACTAAACGGTGTGTGGAAATCACTATTTCCTTACACCCAATGTACTGTGGATTACAATAATAATTCATAATGCATTCCATTTTTTTTTTGCACGTTTTCATTTTTTTCCCAACTTTCCCCTTTTCATTTTTTTTGTTTTTTTACAAAATTACTTTCCTTTTTTTCCAACTTTTCTCTTTTTTCTTTTTATTTTTTTTGAAATTATCTTTATTGATTTTACTTTTTAAATATTAAGCTGGTTAAAAAATTCAGTTTGTAATTTTTTTTCTTTAAAATACTATGGATTGCTGCTGTGTTTTCCTGTATAAAACTAAAGGGTGTAGGGAAATTATTGTTCTCCCACACCTAATGCATTCCTTTTTTTTTCACTTTTTTATTTTTTTTCCAACTTTCCCCTTTTTTCTTTTTTTTTTCCTTTATTTTTTCTTTTTTTTTCCAAAATTACTTTTTTTTTCATTTTCTTTTTCTTTTTTGCTGTGTTTTCCTCTATAAAACTAAAAGGTGTAGGGAAATTACTGTTCCCCCATACCCAATGCGTTTTTTTTTCACTTTTTCTTGTTTTTTTTTGCACTTTTTTTCCAACTTTCCCCTTTCTTCATTTTTTTTGTTTATTTTTTTTTCCAAAATTATCTTTATTGATTTTACTTTTAAAATATTAAGCTGGTTAAAAATATCACTTTGTAATTTTTTTATTTAAAATACTGTGAATTGCTGCGGTGTTTTCCCACATAATTTTTTCATTTTATTTTTTATTTTCAAAATTATATTTATCGATTTTTTTTTATATTGAGCTGATTGATAATTTAGTTTTGTAATTTTGTTTTTTTAAAACATTGTTGATTGCTACAGTGTTTCTCCGCATAGTTTTTTTTTATGATTTTCTCCGAAATTATCTTTTTTTATTTTTTTTTAATATTAAGCTGATTAAAAATTACAGTTACAATATGTGAGAAAAGCACTGTAACTTTCCTCGCAAATTACTATGGATTGCTACAGTGTTTTTTTCCTACATGGTTTTTTTCTGTTATGTTATGTTTTTCCCTAAAATTATCTTTGTCAAATTTATTTTTTAAATATTAAGCTGGTTAATAATTGCAATTATAAGTAAATACAAGTTTTTCCTCACAAAAAACTATGGATTGATACAGTTTTTCCTCACATGGTTTTTTTCCAGTTTCTTTTGTGTTTTCTTTTTTTGTAAAATTTTTTTCATAATTATTTTCGTCAATTTTATTTTTTTTAATATTGAATTGGTTAGAATTTAACTTTGTAATAAAGCTTAATCATGTGGGGAAAACACTGTAGATTTAACAAGGCCGTTTGCAAGTCCAAATTGTAGCAACAACGAAGAAGCCCGAATCTGTCCTGCAGCCCAGACACTGTTCAGTGTTCAGCCCATATCTCGAGTTCTAGAAGTCCAAATGATCTCAAATTTTTACCCTAGAAAGATGAGACAATTCCTAGAACTTTCATAATTTAAGTCTGTTCAAATTATGACGTTATCAATGACTTTTTGGCAGACAAGAAGATAAGAATTGTCACCAAGTCAAGATGTGGCCACCCATTTGTTGTAACCCAATTTTGGATCCACCAAGATTTTCTCAAATGTTATTTTATTTCTATTATTATTTATAAAAATCCAAAAAAACTTAAGAAAAAGGAAAATTCAAAAATATATTTTTCTCGAGTCAACCGCATCTTTCCATAAGAACCGATTCCACCGGGTCAATACAGGTCAAACCATGTCGGCCAAGTAAAAAATGAGTTTTCGGGTCAAAACCGTCATTTTCGGTCAAAACCGAGTCCACCGAGTCAATACGGGTCAAAACATGTCGACCAGGGTAAAAAATGAGTTTCAAGCCGTTTCGGGTCAAAACCGTCATTTTCGGTCAAAACCGAGTCCACCGAGTCAATACAGGTCAAACCATGTCGACCAGGGTAAAAAATGAGTTTTAGGCCGTTTTCGGGTCAAAACCGTCATTTCTGGTCAAAACCGAGTTCACCAGGTCAATACGGGTCAAACCATGTCGACCAGGGTAAAAAATAAGTTTCAGGTCATTTTGGGTCAAAACTGTTATTTTCGGTCATTAAAATTGATTTTTAGCGGTTGAATCGGGTTTTTCTAATACTGAATTGAGTTTTTAATTTTACCTATATAAATATATATTATTATACATAATAAAAAATAATAAAATAAAAATAAAATAAAATAAAAATAAAAATTTGTCAAATAAGGCAGTTGCACCGAAAGCAAACGGTGATTAAAAAATGCCGAAAGCAGAAACTTTGTGGAAATTTAATCTTTGTATGTCCCCTGTAATTGGCTATAAATAGCCAGTGACCGTGCGCCACGACAGGGGAGGAAAAGAAAGAAAAGAAAAGAGAACTAACCACTATTCATGTTTTTTTACTATTTCTTCATGCGAGTAAGATATTGATTTTTATTAAAAACAATATGGAAAATACCAAATATATCCCGACACATCTCAGCCCTTGAAATATTCCAAGATTTGATCCCGTTGCGCCACGTCATCCGGTGTACCGAGCTTTCGGTGCACCGCGCCACACCAGATCAAAGCTCCGCTCATCCAGACCGTCCGATCAACCTGCAGATCTAGCCAATCACAGCCATCCGATCGTTTCATCCGAGATCCAACGGTGCACAGTGTTCAGCGGTACCGGTGTACCATACACGCGTTCATACCGTAGCATAATCTCGGACTCTCTCTCTCCTCTCGTCGGCGACGCTCTCTCTCTCATCCGATCTCCACTTTCTGGCCGTCTCCAGCCTCCGCACCACCACAGAAAGGTTTCTCCCCTGCTGTAAAGAAAAACCCCGGTGGTTTTCATCGTTTTTCTCCGCCTCATCTGGCCGGAAAAAGACCGCGATCGTCGTCGTCCACCGAAGCTTCAAACCGACGATTCTCCCTCGTCATCCATCAACGGCGGTCGAGACCACCGCCATCAGAATCCTCGCCCTCAGATCTACCAGAAGCAACCATTTTTTTGGCCGGAAATCTCGCCAGAAAATTTCACCGCCTCCAACAGTAACCGCGCGTGGGCCACACGCGCCGCCAGTGGCTTTTTTGTAAATTTGGGAGAAATCCAAGGGTATTTCATTATTTTGCCTATACAGTGGCACTCAGGTAATTTTTCGGGGTTTCTACTGGTATTTTTGATATTTTTTATATATAAATGCTTGTGAATTTTCTTGCATGTTGTAAAAAATACAAAAACCAAAGTCGACACGTCTCTTTTTTTAAAAAGGACCGATGTCAAAAATGTAAATACCAAATATGGCTTATGTCCATTATTTTTTTGGTAACCCAGACGTATTTCTCCTTTTTAGGTTTGAAACGTCATATTTTAGACAAGTCTCCTAATTTTTAGGGACTGATGTCATTTTTAACGCGTCTCCTATTTTTAGGGACCGACGTTAACCATTTGAAAAAAACAAGTTACCAATAAACCCAAAATATAATGGATTATATCCATTATTTCTTTTGGTAACCCAGACGTAACTCTCCTTTTTAGGGATAAACGTTAATATTTTAGACGAGTCTCCTAAATTTTAGGGACTGATGTCATTTTTAACGTGTCTCCTATTTTTAGGGACCGACGTTAATCATTAAAATTTTTTTTACAAATAAGCCCAAAATATAATCGCATTTGAATCAAATAAAAAACACACAAGTAAGGGTAACCTTTCTTTTGAAAGGATGTTTTAAGGGTGGTGTCTACCTTCCCTTAATCATAACTAACCCCGTACCCGAATCTCTGGGACCAGTGTCTAATTTGGGATTTCTAGTTCCCTCAAATTACTAGATGGCGACTCCAATAAAATCTTTGTTTCCCCCAATTGAGAAGAAACCCTTTTTGTTAAATAAACAAAAAAAAAGCGGGAGCCGTCGCCCGACGTCGTGTATCGACAGAATGGCGACTCCACTGGGGAATTAGGGTTGAGCCAACTGCTTGTGTTTGCTTTTCATTTGCTTTTTCTTATCGCTATTTATTTTTGGGCACTTATTTTATTTGCATTATTTATTTTATGCAATATCTACTGTGATTCTTTTCAATTTTTCATTTCATCACATACATATATATTATTTATTTGTGTATTCA
>Ga0325410_1008614_pt1 | contig 11032 bp, 8 predicted proteins | sample PopdelMetagenome_16_FD_206182 | JGI IMG/M metagenome (GOLD analysis project Ga0325410, IMG submission 206182) | Populus deltoides microbial communities from Bellville, Georgia, United States - Xylem-PdIQD-R3 | ecosystem: Host-associated > Plants > Phyllosphere > Stem > Wood/Secondary xylem...
TCAACATCACAATCACACCCACAGGAGTCCAAGCTCTGTACCTAAAACATAATTAATACACCCTCCACTTAATCTTGACCATTCAATAAGAGCCGATCTCTTGCTTAGATTTGGAGTCAAGCATGCCCCCAACGTTGAGGTCTTAAATATGACAGTGATTATTTATCCAAAAGGAGACTCTCTGTAGTGCGATCCAGATAAAAGTAGTAGCGGTTCCCAAATTGCTTTCTCGTTTTCCTTGTTTTTAGACATTTTCAGTAAATAATATCTATTTTAATCAAATCAAAATAGCAACAAGAATATAAGATTAACTTGCAAGCTGTAACAGTTTAAAATAAAATATATTTTTTTTCAAGAATTATTTTTAACATTAGTATTTAAAACAATTCTAAAACATAAAAAATTATTATTTTATACAAAATTTATTTTTTTAATAAATATTATTCTTAATAACGCTTAACTATTTTGATAATGTACTACAAGGTTTATATAAAAAAAACTTAAAATTATAAATTACTTTTTTATTCTCATCCTTCGCTGCATTATAAAAATGAATTAGAATGTGTTTTAGATTGTAAAAGCAGTTCATAGTATTTTTTATTTAGAAATATATTAAAATAAAAAAAAATTAATTTTAAAAAATATAGTTTTCACCCACCTTAATTTTAAAAGAAATGTATGGAATGTGCAATTAGGTATTTCTTTCTAGAAAATTAAAATCTCAAATCAGCGCCTCTTTGAAGGGGAGTACAACTGGCTTCTCCCTTTCTAAATTTCAAAGCGTGGTTAGGAATTAGGATATCGATAATTAAGCAAGCAGCCGGAAAGAAAACATATTATTGTCTAGTGGGCACACTTGTGACTTGACAAGGCACCGGCCTTCAATAATGGTTGAAGCACAAGGACCAAAAGCTGGTGGAAATTGTATGGTTTGGCGCTACCTGTATGGATATTATTCTCTGTTGTTCATCCAAGCTAGCTATTATAGCTGATAAAATGCTAGAGAATTCAAACATGGATGGTAACGCAACCCTTATCAACCACATTATATTTAACTACTACAACTAGAAGGAAAAGCAACAACTTTTCCAACTCTACCATTCATACTACACGGAAAATTCAACACATGACAAATTTGAAGAGTACAAATTAACGCAGCATAAACTGCAAAAAAAAACAGTAGCAGGACCGTTTACACCTCATCACATCTCAGCCTCCTCCTCCTCCTCATCCTCATAATCAACTTCTTCATCAGCTGTTGCATCCTGGTACTGCTGATATTCAGACACGAGGTCATTCATGTTGCTCTCAGCTTCAGTGAATTCCATTTCATCCATGCCTTCTCCGGTGTACCAGTGCAAGAAAGCCTTCCTCCTGAACATAGCTGTGAATTGCTCACTTACACGCCTGAACATCTCCTGGATGGAGGTTGAGTTTCCAATGAAGGTGGATGCCATAGCAAGTCCTCTCGGAGGAATATCACACACACTAGACTTCACATTGTTGGGGATCCACTCAACAAAGTAGGATGAATTCTTGTTCTGGACATTGATCATTTGTTCATCAACTTCCTTAGTGCTCATCTTACCCCGGAACATAGCGGAGGCAGTCAGGTAGCGACCATGGCGTGGGTCCGCGGCGCACATCATGTTCTTGGCATCCCACATCTGCTGGGTGAGTTCTGGGACAGTCAGTGCCCTGTACTGCTGAGAACCACGTGAGGTCAGAGGAGCAAATCCAACCATGAAAAAGTGCAGCCGGGGGAAGGGGATGAGGTTCACTGCAAGCTTCCTAAGATCAGAGTTGAGCTGACCAGGGAACCTGAGGCAGCAGGTGACACCGCTCATTGTTGCAGAGATCAGGTGGTTCAGGTCGCCAACTGCAACAATCATTAACAATCCAAAGTTGATTCAGCATTTTTTTAATCTCAATTGAAGCAGAAAAACACAAATAAATAACCAAGCAATTTGAAAATAAACAGGCCAACTTCATAATAGACAGGACCCAAAACTTTTGTTCCCTGAAAATTACCCCACTACACCATCAATCAAATTTTCAAATTGACAGTGTCATAAAATCAACCACCTAACATTTGGCACAACCACGTTTCATCAACCCATGCAATCACCTATATCCTACTAAATACATATTCAAGATCCATGGACACAACCCCACATTGCTACTCAGGCAGACAGAGATTAAGATACAGATTGCAACAACTCACAATGATATAATTAAGTGACTGTCAACATAAGAGTAAAACTACAAAAAAATAAACACATCAAAACGTCAATGCAGCTAATATTTGAACAAGGCACCTTGTTAGCATGTGGAGAACATAAACAACCAACATGTCCACGCGGCGTGGACCAAAAGTATAGCAGCAAAGAACAGAGGCACGTAGCTAAAAATGCACCTCTATCTCGACTCTGATTTCAAGCCATGATAAGATATACATTTCGGAAAATAGATGAAAAAACCCAAACCCACCAACCCAGCAAAATGAGGGAGCCTATGAAAACAAATTATGACTTAGTCACAGATTGCTTCACCAAAATCTGAATGCATTATGCACCAAAACGAAGCGTGGTACTAAATTTGGGCAAGAGACAAATAAAGCCAGTTTCAAGCCAAAATGCACTTACAGCTAGGAGTAGTCAACTTGAGAATCCTGAAACAAATATCATACAATGCCTCGTTGTCAAGCACCATACACTCATCAGCATTCTCAACCAACTGATGAACAGAAAGGGTAGCATTGTATGGTTCCACGACAGTATCAGAAACCTTAGGTGATGGGAACACAGAGAAAGTAAGCATCATTCTATCAGGGTATTCCTCTCTGATCTTAGAAATCAGTAGAGTCCCCATTCCAGATCCAGTTCCTCCACCGAGCGAGTGGCAAACTTGAAAACCTGCACATACAGAAAACCCATTAATAATTACTTAAAAATTTAAAATAAAATCACAAATGAAAAATAATTAGCGATAAAACATAATATACCTTGAAGACAATCACAATTTTCTGCTTCCTTCCTCACAACATCAAGAACTGAATCAATCAACTCCGCACCCTCAGTGTAATGCCCTTTGGCCCAGTTATTTCCAGCACCAGACTGCCCAAACACAAAGTTATCAGGTCTGAAGATCTGGCCATAAGGACCAGTCCTCAAACTGTCCATGGTACCAGGCTCAAGATCCATAAGCACAGCACGAGGGACAAATCTCCCACACGAAGCCTCATTGTAGTAAACATTGACACGCTCCAATTGAAGGTCAGAGGTTCCAACGTATTTTCCAGTGGGATCAATTCCATGCTCATCGCAAACAACCTCCCAGAACTTGGAACCGATCTGGTTCCCGCATTGTCCTCCTTGAATGTGAAGGATTTCCCTCATTTCTTATATTATATTTCTGCAGAAAATAAAAAAAGAATAAAGGGAGCCGCATAATAAATAACTAAGCACTAGTAAACCAGTTTAATTAATTTGCAACACAGACATCAGATCTGAGACTCTATTTAACACTGCGATTTGGAGTTTAAACTCGCAACAAATTTGATATCGGCAAATAAGAGAAGATGATATCGGTAAAGAACAATCAAATCACTAAACGAAGCGAAGATACACAAATTAATAGCTTAAAACAGTGTATTGTCAGTTGTCACAGATCTAGTTTCTGAGCAAATGAAATACGCAGTTACTGAGCAAATAACACATTATGCACAAGTCGGGAAGATAAATCAAATGGTTTTCAGCTTTTGATTATTTCTCTCCGTCATTTCTCGGCATCCAAACAGACTTGAAAAGAGAAATTGAGATCAGATCTAGATATCAAAACCCACCGTTGAGAAATCGGAGACTGGCTGTGAAAGTGCGGCGCGTCCGGTGAGATTTCCGGATATCGAGCAAGTGATAGAGAGCAAGTGGAGAGAGTGGCAGTGGAGCCAAGCGGAAACAAGCGCGGGTATATATGGAAAAGGCTAGGGCAAGGTGTGTGAATCAGACGGATGTGGTTGTTTCCCTCTCTTTTTTCTGTGGACCGTTTGATGCCGTTGGATCGTGATTGTTTAACGGTGTAGATGTAGGTTTGATTTGGCTTTGTCATCGTGCTTGATATTTGAAAATCAGGGTTTGCTGACGGTGATGACCTAGTTTGAAATGACTTGACTGTCCTTTTTTGGCCGGCAGTGCTATTTGATTATGTGTTTTTATGTTCCCTTCCGGTGACTTGCTATAAAGCATTTTCCATTGTTATTCTTGAGGTGATTGTAGTGATAGTGTTTGATTGGCAGTTTGGTTGTGATTATTTTTTAAATAATTTTTTATGTTAAAATATATATTAATGATATTTTTTTATTTTTTAAAAAGCATTTTTTATATCAGCACATCAAAACAATCTAAAATATACAAATCATATTAAATTTTAACCTAAAAAATTCAAATTTTTTAGAAACACAGGTTCAATCGCGTTCCCAAACACTACAATAATCCCTTCAAGTTACATGTTAATAGTCCTTGTTTGTTTTATCATAAGTGATCCTAAAAATAATAATTTCTTCAATAAGAATTATTTTTTTATATATTTGATTGAGTCGTGAAAAGGAGTTAAAAATTATTTTTTGAATTTTGATTATAAAAAATAAATTAAAAATAATAAATTTTAAGTTATCATTTTTTTTAAATAGTTGAGTTTTGTTATTGTAAAATACAACATCGAAAAAAATATTATTTATTTCGTAGAAAAATATTATGATTACGAAACCATGCGTAATAGTAACATTACTGCGTGTCGTAGATCTTGATAAAGCCACAGATCATGAAGTGCAAGATTTGGATCTCAACGATTCAAGTGCACGTTGACTCGGTACTGGTGACTCTATCCATTTTTCAACCCACGGGACATGGCCCACATGGGTGCGTGATGGCCTTCTCGCCTACGAGATTATCAGCCGTCAGTTGACAGAGTATGTTGAGATCAGTTGGATCTATTTTCTGTTAACAGATGCAAGTATAACTGTCAACTTAATTATTAAGCATCATGGTTATTGATTAACCTCTTTGATTAAAAATATTGTTAACTCGAAGAAGTGTGACTAAGGAGAGAGATTTGTTTAGTGCATCGGCCTTGGATTGGGGGAAAAGGACAGCCTGGAAAAAAGTTAGAAGGAGCTTTGCTGGCAGGGGCACATGAGATGTCGATGTGGCCATGTGACATGTCAATCACGCCCGTCGCATCTCGTTTTCCTCATTCAATAATATTACACTCGCTTCATGGTTAAATATATGTTTTTAGATAAACTAGAATGAATTAATTTGATGGTTAAAGAATTATGTTTGTTTTTTTGTTTTTTAAATTTAAAATATGAGATTACTATTTAAAAAAATTTATTAAGTTCACTTGAACACGTCATGTTGATATTTTTAAAATGTTCAAGGGTAAAACTTAATCTTGATTAAATATAAATTATTTTAAGAATTGCCGAATTAAAAAAAAAAAAATTATCCGTGCTTAGTCTTGAATATATGATATGGCACTTCTTTAACGAGGTATTTGTCAGAGTAATAAAGATTATTTTTTAAAATATTATTTATTTAAAAATATATTAAAATAATATTTTTTTTATTTTTTAAAATTTATTTTTTATATTAATATATTCAAACAATTCAAAAGCATGAAAAAAATTATTTTAAAATTAAAAAAAATCAAAATTTTTTAAAACTCTAGTTAACACACACCACAAAACACACAAAACAAACGAGAAAAAAATATATTAATATTTTGTAGCAATCTTTGTTTGTGATCTATGTTTGCGATCTTTTTTTTTTCGATGCTGATTATGTTCCCCGGATCAGGAAAATAAAATAGCAAAAAAGAATGCAGTTTAAAAGGAGATTAATTAAATAGAAGAGGTTAAGCCTAAAATCTTTATTGAGAGAATATGTGAATGGTAATTACTTATACCGAGAACAAACGAGAAAAAAATATTTTTATACATAACATATATTCATAACCCAATAGCCTACACTTCTGGGTTAAAAGTGTTGTTTCCCTCTGTATGAATTAACTGTACTGTTTGTTTTTGTGTTTTAAAAGTATTTTAAAAAGATTAAATTTTTTTTATTTTTTATTTTAAATTAATATTTTTTTAATGTTTTCAGATCATTTTAATGTACTAATTTGATGGTTAAATAATTATGTTTATTTTTTTGTTTTTTAAACTTAAAATATGAGATTACTATTTAAAAAAATTTATTAAGTTCACACTTGTGTTGATATTTTTAAAATGTTAAAGGGTTAAACTTAATCTTAATTAAAAATAAATTATTTCAAGAATTGTGAAATTAAAAAAAAACAAAAAATTATCTATAACATGGCCCTTCTTTAATGAGGTATTTGTTGAGTGATAATAATTATTTTTTAAAATATTTTTTATTTAAAAATATATCAATATAATATATTTTTTATTTTTTAAAATTTATTTTTTATATATAAAATCCTTGTTATAATATCCAATAATTAATCTATGCTCTGGGGTCGGAAATAATGTTCATTTTTGTACATAAACTCTAAAGCGACGCATGCTCAACTCGAACACGGAGTTCAGTTCATCTTCTCGAACGTTTAAAAAAAAAACCTCCGGAACAAACTAAGATTCGTAGCCTTATCGCTGTCGTATTTTGGTCTGGAAATTAAGAGAGGTTAATCAAGCCAGTAGCCAGTAAGCAAGCGAAAGCTATTTTGATCATTTGACAAGATGCCACTTGGCTGCAGACATGCTTTGCCTCTCTTGTTACACTTGACATTAGTGGATAAAAATCAGGTGGAGCTTCTGCTTTTTTAATGCAAGCTGTATGGGTATGATTCCCTGTCACTTCTTGATCCAAGTTACAGTGTTCATGGCTACATGAATTGCTGGCAATTCAGCAGGGAAGAAATGATTTTCACATGGAATCTATCTGTCTTACAAGATTCATAGCTAGGTCTTGCTGTCTTGAACATTAATCTTCCTTCTTTTCTTGTTCCTTCAGATTTTGCCGGGGACAAACCAAGCAGTGCCTGTGTATTAAACACCATGAGGGCACATTGCAGTTCACCGTCTAAATGAGCGGCACATACAGTCTAAACACAGCAGCCAGTTTGAAGTCTAGGAAAAAAATCTCAACAGACAATTAGAAGCATCAGGTGGTCCGTTTTTAGCAGCTGCCTTCCAAACATCTGTCCTGCCTGAAAAACATACCACAGAGAGCAGTGGATGACCTATCACGTGGTCCAATTTCTTGTATCAGAAGGCTAGCTTGAGCCCCACCCCTGCCACCGCCCTCCTTTTTTTTTTGTCGAGAGAAAGGCACCTCACATGTCTCGCTCACATGGCGTCAGTGAATGTAATTCTCTAGATATAGTATGCTTTCAGTCCAAGCATGTGACTGCCTTTTTATTGTTTTTGTTGCAGTGCTTTACCATTTGTGTGGAGACTGTGTTCCTTTGCCAGATCCAAGGATTAGGGACCAAATCCAGGGAGCCATTGGTCCCAGATTATACTCCAATATTAATGCCTGTGATGTTGACATTATCAAATTCAATAGTTATGCATTAGTTTCCAAGGTTGCTCTTAGTCTCTAATAATCAATTTTAAAAAAATTATAAAATGAATACTATTCGATATTGTTATTAAACTTTACCTAACTATCAATATTAAAATCTTTCAATTCAATTATTTGTTCTACTCAAATTTAAAATTAAATTATACGGGAGTTATCGTGACATGGTTCGGTTGACCTAATGGGTTCAAGGGTAATTTAAACAACCGCTAAAAAGTGTGGATTGGTTTTTTAAAAAAAAATTAAGGTGATTTTTTTTTAATACTTAGATGTTAAGATATTGAATCGAACTAATTTAAGCGATATAACCCGTCAAATTCACGATCTGAATGATGGACTCCATTGGTATTAAGAACTTTATTTTTTAAAAAATATTTTAACTTAATTATACAATAATAAAAATAAAACTTATAAAGTAAAGTATAGAATAAAATCCAATAAAAAAATATCATGTAGTTTGCTTAATTATACAATAACAAAAATAAATTACATGTCACCTGCTGTAATAATTTTCGAGCACCTTTAGAGTGTGTTTGGTATTGTGGTAGCTATTGTGGTTGTAATTTGAAAAAAAAAATTTATAAAAAATACTTTTAACTGAGGTTGGTTTGATTTTATAGGTGTTTGGTTAAAACTGTGGTTGAAATTGAGGTTGAACAAAAAGTAATTTAATGTATTTGATTAAGAATACTTTTAAAATTGAGGCTATAGAATAATTTTAAAAAATATATATTAATATTGATGGTTTTTAATTTAAATATTATAGATTTAACTATTGCTATTATATCATGAAATAAATAATACTTTATATCAAATATTTTTTATTATTCCATTAAACTATCCACAATTCCATCACGTATGAAATATATCCGACAAGGACTACAGTTTTCGCAAATTTTTTAAGAGCGCAACAACATCAAGTAAAATATAATCAAGAACAAGATTGAGATTGCGATCAAATTCTGAAAATACAACATCATCAAGCGATTCCCGTCTAATTTATCTAGTCATTAAATAATATTTAACACTAATTTTTTGAATAAAATACAATTAAAAATAAAAAATATTTTTTTATTTTTCTGGGTCGGACCTAGTTCAATGCATTTTTTGCTTTGAACCGGACCGATCCGACCGGAACAGTTGAGCATGCTCCACTGTTCGTTGAATAAAATGGAGGAACAGTGGAGCCATGCTGCACTGTTCATCCACTTTCCTGTCACAAGAAGTAGCAAAGAGCTGCTTCTTGTAACCTGTGGTTGCACCACGGGAAATGATGGGACCCACCATCCAAAAATTGTGGTTGCGGGTGAACCTTATCTGCAGCCGCAATACCAAACACCTTCTTAATGTCCAAGAAATCGAGATCCAAGTTTTACAAGCTTCATAAACCTTAGTTTCAACATGTTTTTAATAAAAAAATCAGAATAATAATAATAATAATCTTAAAGCCTTATTCTCAACTACAAAACATGTTTTAATTAACTTAAAAACTTAAAATCAAATAAAATAAAAAAATCAAGTTTTAATTGGTTCTCCCTTTTCTCTTCATTTTTCAACGGCTCTCTCTCTTTTTTCGATTTAGAAGGCCTTAAATGTAAAAAAAATGATATTTTTGTGATTGAAATGTTTACTTTTTTAACAAACAAGGACCAAAATGTATAAAGAAATGTTACTTCAACGATTCAAACTGACTTTTTTTCTTGTTAATTCTAGTCATTTTTCTTTAAATTTTTTTAAACAAACCTGTGATTGTATTTCATAATGGCAATCTACTAGTAATGTGACCCACGCTCTGTTACGAGTCAAATATTTTTATATCATATAAAGAAATTGTAAATATAGGCTTTTCTCAACGTAATTTTGTAATTAAAATTTTCTAAGTGTAAATCAAAACGTTTATTCATACATATAATCAAATAAATAGAAAATCATGTATGTTAATAAATTAAAAAAGAGTCATTAACAAGAACTAAAAATAAAATTAAAAAAATAAAGAGATAAGTGTAGATCAATATATTTAATATTGCAAAAAAAAAAAAACCCAATTGTGTTTGCTAAAGTTTATTTATTATTTTTTTTTATTCAATCAAACAATAATTAAAATAAACACACATATTAAATTAATTGAATAAAATATAAAAAGATATCATGTAAAGTTTCACATATTAAAAATAATATCTAAAAAATAAACGTTTTTTATTTTTTTAAAAAATCTCATTAATACGAAAGATAAAAAAACACACAAATTAATAAAAATAATATCTTCAAAAATTAAATACACGTAAAATAATTTAAGAAAAGTCTCTTATGAAAAATATTAAATAAACAAAATAAAAAAATTACTTACGAGTGATATTAATTGAAACATAAATTTAAAAATATCAAAAAAGATATATTAAAAAAATATAGTAATTTAAAAAAATAGCACGAGTGTCATGGCTTAATTTATCAGACATATAATTCAAGTTTATTAATCTGAGTTTATGCCAGGTTAAATAAAAGTTTTTTCTTAAATTTATACCTAACAAATATATATATATATATATATATGAGCAAAAAAAAAAAAAAAAAGCCCATGTGAGGGTCTTTGGCCGAACACCTTGGCCCACTACAAGGAAAGCTTAGGTGTGTTGGGTGAGCTTTCAAGCTTAAGCCCACGTATCTTAGTTTGTTTTAATTAATTTATTTTATTTTTTAAAAATAGATGAATTATTATCTATTTTTATCTTTATTTATAAAAAAATCTCTAATATTTTTTAAACAAATTTCAAATTAATTTTCAAATTATCAATCTCAATTTATTAAAAAAGTATTTATAATTGATAAAATTCATGATTAGTTCAGAATCAAAGTTGATGGGTTCGGGAGTCTACACCCTTGATCACAGAATTCATATAACAAAATATGCTCGCATAAGCTATTCCATGATGGACTATGAAGCTCGCTTTATAATTTAAAGCTTAAATGTAGATCGTGGATTCAGATGTATTATGTCACCCATTACTCCACTAGATCATGGAAGGTCTAGGGAGCCTCCCTAAAAGCCCCACTGGGCCAAAAAGGTGACAACTCCTAACTTCAAATTGAATTTAGAGTGTTTATTCAAATAGCGAATGGTTGATTCCGGCGACGACTTGAAAGAGAGTTGAAAGTTGAAACACTCAGTCCGTGCAGAAGGCAATCCCTTAATAAACTACACTCTGAGAACCAGAAATCAGTTTGTTCTGTTGCTCCCTCACTCTTTCTATGTTCTCATTCTCTAACAATGCAAGTGTAAAAGCTTTTCACCATCTGCTTTCAACACTCTTATGCAAACACTCCTCTTCTTTCTCCACACACGCTAGTCTCCTCTCTCTAATCTCCAACGCCAAATCTCTCCCCCAAACCAAACAATCTCACGCCTCTGCACTCCTCAATGCCTTCCTTCCTCA